>OCTW011616536.1_pt1 | contig 38442 bp, 27 predicted proteins | sample 1539671 | NCBI WGS metagenome assembly OCTW01 (sample SAMN02144230, study PRJEB22623) | gut metagenome | biome: sheep rumen | host: Ovis aries | place: New Zealand
TAATCATAATTAACCTTTGAAGATGTAAATTCGGTAATATAAGGCTCAAACCCTCCCACAAGAACAGTACAGCCCGTGAACATATTACCGCTGTTATTCATAGTTGTTCTGTTATAGCCTGAAAGCGTATTCTTATAGAATCCTCTTCCACCGTTGATATCAGGATCCATCGCTATTATTTCCTTAAGACTTGAGCAGTCACGGAACATCTCCTGAGTATTCTGCAGGCTTTCAGGGTTAAACTCATAGAGATCAAGACTCTGAAGTGAAGAACAGTTCTTGAACATCGACTGCATAGTCGTAACGGCTTCACATGTGAAACCCTTGCCGAATTTTACCTCAGTAAGGCTGCTGCAGCCGTTAAGGAAGAAACTCAGATTGGTCACTGCAGCCGAATCAAATCTGCTGAGATCCAGTTTCTTAAGTGAGCTGCAATTATTAAACATCTGTGACATATTTGTTGCAGCTGAGCAGGTGAATCCGTCACCAAAAGTAATGCCTGTCAAGGAAGTACAGCCATTAAACATACTGCTCATATTGCTTGCTGCAGAAGTATTTATCATCGACAGATTAAGAGTCGGAAGTGATGAACAGTTCAGGAACATCTGGCTCATATTTCCAACGCTCTCGCAGGTGAATTTATCGCCAAAGGTTACCGAAGTAAGAGCATTGCAGCCACTGAACATATTGTTTACTTCTGTAAGGCTTGCTGAATTAAGCGAATCCAGACGTACTGTCTGAAGCTTATTTTTATTTGCAAGAAATTCCTTAAAGCTTGTCAGTAATCCACCGTCAAAACTCCTCATATCCAAAGAAACAAGATTATTGCAACTCGCAAACAGTGAAGTCTTGGTTGTAACCTTGTCGCCGATAAAACCGGACATATCAAGCACTTCAAGGTTTGCACAACCGTTAAACATGTTCTCGATAGATGTAATATTCTCTCCGCCCTTAATCATGCTGATATCGAGACTGGTAAGACCTGTACAATCCATGAACATATTTGTTATGCCTCTTACTTCACTTCCTACCGTCTCCGTCTTGATACTTTCACACGTAAAGCCGTCGCCAAAGCTAAGCTCCTCAAGAGTGCTGTTTCTTTCAAACATTCCACGGACGTTCATGAGTGATTCTGATGAAAAGCTGCTGAGATCAAGCGTTTTCATTCCAACAGATTGAGGAAGGATATTGCCCTGGTCACCGTGGTAGAACATATATGCCATCGTTACAACCTTTGATGTATCAAAGCTGCTGAAGTCTACAGTAAAGCCTTCCGCTCCCGTTCTGCAGAACATAGCACGCATACTCTCAACATTTTCTGTATTAAATTTACTGATGTCAAGCGACTGAAGTGACCTGCAGTCCTCGAACATCATGTTCATTCCAACATAAGTATTCTGACCGTCTGCTCCACCTTCCGCAGATGAAGTATCGACAGCATAATCATTACCGGTCGTACCATCAATTATACGTTCAAGTTTTATGCATTTCTTGAACTCGCCGGCAAAATTCTTCTGCTTAGAAAAATCAAGTCCCTGAAGATCGATATTCACAATATTCTGCCAGTCGTCAAATACTCTTACCGAATTCGGATTAATGTAAACATATGTTGCGTCAGACCACCAGTAGATGGTATTATCCTCTGCCCAGAAATATACCTGGTAAGGCTGAGCTGCGCCATCAACCTTGTTGTTGCGGTTATAATATCTCGTATCAGTTGAATTGAGAGCATAAGCCGGTGCAAATGTGGTGTCCGTTGCAACCTTATAGGTCTTGCCGCTCAGGTATGCTTCGATCTCAGCAACCGTACTCTTTCCGGTATATCTTGTGAAACCGGTGATAGCACTCTTACCGCTAGCAAATATATTAAAATTATTCACTTCAGTATTATTTGCATTATTACCTGAATAAACTTTTGATTTTCCCGAAGTAGGCCAGTTATTGCCCATTGCTATGATCATCGCGTATGAGATCACGTTGTCTCTGTCAGTGAAATATCCCCTTGCATCGCTATGGTTGGAATCGGTTGTTCCATCGATCCATGCCATCTTTGCGGAAATGTTATCAGCTGACCATTTAGTATTATAATCTTCTGTTCTTCCAAAGCCCGCCACAAGATTTTCATCTCCATCGAAGGCATCAACGTCGAAGCAGTCGGAAGAAACAACAAACGTATCCTTTGCAAATATTCTTTCAAGGTTAGTACATCCAGCGAATGCACCTTCAATACCAGCGTCGGATGTGACATGTACAGTCCATAATTCAAGATCAAGAACAGTCAGGCTCTCACAGCCATTAAATATATTTCCTACGTCAGTAAGTGCAGATGTGGTCATACCTGCAAAGTCCTTATTCAGAAGCCTACAATTCTGGAATGCAGAGTTAAGAGTTGTACATGCCGAAAGTTCTGCGCCATCAGGAAGCGTAAGAGTTTTAAGACTCTCACAGCCATCAAATGCATGATCCAGTTCAACTATATATTCCATATTCCAGTCAGAAATATCCACTTCCTCAAGGCTGCTGCAGCCCTGGAATATGCCTGACATAACAGTTGCCTTCTTAACATCCCACTTGCTCAGATCAGCATAGGTTATGCTGCTGTTCATGAACATCCCTGTCATATCTGTAACATTGCTGACAGTCCAGTGATTAAGATCAACTGAGCCAAGATTCTTACAGCCATTAAATGTATTTTTAAGTGTTTCGAGTTTATTTGTAACAGTTATATCCGAGAGATCAAGAGAAAGCGCCTCACAGCCCTTAAAGGTTGACTCCATGGTTGTTACGTTTGCAAAGCTCCAGCCATCAAGTGAAAGACCGGTCAGAACCTTACATCCATCAAACATACCGCTAACATCAGTTACATTTGCTGTACTAAAGTTACCCACACCAATAGAAGTTGCTGCAGAGCAGCCCTTGAACATATCCTTAAATGATGTGACATTTGAAGTATCAAAGCTTTCGCTGAAACTGATTTCAGTAAGAAGCTTGCAGCCACTGAACATGCCCTCAACTTCCGTAAGATTTCCTTCAGCCGAAACGAAGCTATCCATATCGACATCCGAAAGCTTCTCACAGCCGCTGAACATACCCTTCATCGACGTAACATTATTAGTACTGTCCGCATCAAAAGAACCGCCGAAATTAACCTCACTAAGGTTTGTGCTTCCTGCGAACATATTTGTCATATCAGTTATTTTTTCTGTATTAAACTGAGTAAAATCGAATGCTGCCAGAGCAGTTTTACCGTTAAAGAAGTCAGAACAATCATCCGGAAGATAAACCGTACTTGCATTTGACCACCAGTAAACCGTAGTACCTTCTTTCCAGGAGTACATTATAGCGCTGTTATCGCTGCTTTTTTCAGGATCATCGGTTCTGACCGCAGTAATTCCTCGTTCACTCAGGTAATCCCTGAGTTCATCTCCGGTCTGAAAACTTACATTCGACTTCTGTATAGTATATGATGCACCACCATTCGGATTGAACATGCTTCCGAAGCTTGTCTTATCAACAACAACAAATGTTGAATAACCTTCCGGAAGGCTGATATACATGGTGAAGCTGGTATTATTATTTTCAAATACTTCTCTTGCAATATCCTGCAGCCCCTGGTACGGCTGAACAACTTCTTCGGAAAGGTTTCTGAATGCCCAGTCCATCTGATCCAGCTCTTCTTTTCTTTCTCCGATATACCATCCGATAAACTTATAACCGCCTTCAAAGAAAAGTCTGTAAATCTTGTTATTTCTTGCTGTGAATCTGTCTGTACCATCCACAGGATCAGCTGTCCAGTTATAGCCTGTCTCAATATCACCATTGGAATACTTCTTCTTCCAGAATACAACCTGAAGAGAAGTGATACCTGCTTTGCCGGTTGTTCCTTCGCGCACGAAATAAACATGGCTCACATTATATGGATCAAGATTCAGGGTAACCAGTTTTGTCACTGTTTCCACTTCATCACCCGGCTGAATTTCCGGTCCTTCACCATCGTCACCAATATATGCAAAATCCTGTTTGTCGTAAGGCCATACATATATTACATTTTTTTCTTCGGAAGTTTTGATCTTTGCTTCAGCTTCTTCCCTGCTGGTGTATTTGATCCACTTACTTCCGTCATAATAGAAATACAGATTGTCATTCGCCTTATAAATGGCTTTTTTGACAGTATATGAAGCTATATTTTCTGCTACTGCTGTTGTATAACCATCCCAGAGCATTGCCTCTGTCCAGACGGTAAATTCGGTTCCGTCATCACCTGACGAACCTGCCAGTTCTCTTATCTTTGCACGTTTACTTGGTTTAAGCTGATTCTTCGCATCATTATAGAGATCCGAAAGGGCTGTCTGTGTAGCCGCAAGAGCCTTCTGCGCCTTGAGCTTTGCATCCTTCTCTTTTCCGCTGTCAACATAACCGAACAGTGCAGGAATGATCATTGCCGCAACGATTGCGAGAACTACGAGCACGACAATAAGCTCCACCAGAGTGAAGCCCTTATGACGCGAACCGAAACAGACCCTCTTATCTGAGCTGGAGCCGCTTGTTCTCAATATGCGGTTTTTCATAGTTTTTTCTCTCTCACCCATATGCATATACCTCACTGTCTCTCTCAAAGAATAAGGTATAAATACTGCTTTATTCCATAAACATTGTCTGTCACATTTTTAAAATTATTATCTTAATTTTGTATTTTTTTCATATACAAACACTTATCACAAATATACACTATATCAATAATATAATACCGCAAAACAAGAGAAGTATCAACTACAATTTGCTTTACATAAAGTACATTGTCAGAATCTATTTTTATTAATTATTCATAATCGACAATTGCATTTATCCTGTCCCGGCGGTAAAATAAATTTAGTTTTATCAGGAGGTTCAGTAAAGCACTTCTCTCCTGATATCATTGAGTCAAAAATACAGAAACGAGGGGATAAAACATGTTCTACAAAGACAACAAAAATGTTGAGATCATGGAGCATCCATTGATCAAACACAAGATTTCAAGACTTAGAGATTCCGAAACAGGAACCTACGAATTCCGCAGCCTTATCGAAGAGATTGCCATGCTCGAGGCTTATGAGGCTCTGAGAGACCTCCCTCTGGTTGATATTGAGGTTGAGACACCTATAGAAAAATGCATGACACCTACTATTGACGGCAAGAAGCTCGCCATCGTACCGATACTCCGTGCAGGACTCGGAATGGTTAACGGTATTCACGCTCTCGTACCATCCGCAAAGGTTGGTCACATCGGACTCTACAGAGACCCTGAAACCCATCTTCCTCACGAATACTACTGTAAGCTGCCTGATCCTATCGATCAGAGACTTATCGTTCTTCTCGATCCGATGCTTGCAACAGGCGGTTCCGCAGTTGAAGCCGTAAACTTCATCAAGCAGCACGGCGGTAAGCATATCAAATTCATGTGCATCATCGCAGCTCCTGAAGGACTCGAGAACCTCATGAACGCACATCCTGACATCGAGATCTATGTCGGAAATCTCGACCGCGGCCTCAACGACAACGCCTACATCATGCCCGGTCTCGGCGACGCCGGCGACCGCATCTTCGGCACCAAGTAAGGTTTTAGCAGGAACTGTTTATTTTTAGATACACTAAAAAAACATGGGTATATATATCGAAACATTGCGGGATTCACGTAATAACAAACAAATCATGTTTTATGATTTTTCAAGATTGACTCAACTGTCTGAGCGAAGCGAGTTTTGAGGCAATCTTAGAAAAATCCAAAACTGATTTGTATTGTTATAGTGAATCTTAGAACGTTGAGATATATATACCCATGTTTAGTATTATCTCTTTAAACCACGATCTGCGAGAAAACTTCTCCTATTTTCTTCTGAACTAGTATATCGGCCTTCACATCCCTTGCAGTCGGTGACATATTGATCACCGCCAGATGCTTTCCTCTGAAATAATCTATAAATCCGGCAGCCGGGTAAACAACCAGGCTCGTACCGCCTATGATAAGCATATCGGCCTTACTGATATGCTGAATGGTTCTGGTTATAACATTGGAATCAAGTCCCTCTTCATAGAGAACAACATCAGGTCTGATGATTCCTCCGCATTTATCGCAGTGTGGAACGCCCTCGGAAGCAAGGATATATTTTACACCTGCATGCACATCCTCGTCGGTACTGCTGAAGGTCTTGCCGCATTTCATGCAGTAATTACGCAGGGTTGAACCGTGAAGCTCAAGCACCTCTTTACTGCCCGCAGCCTGGTGAAGTCCGTCGATATTCTGAGTGATAACAGCCTTAAGCTTGCCCGCCGCTTCCATCTCTGCAAGCTTTTTGTGAGCGGCATTTGGCTGCGCCTCAGTTATCAGCATCTTATCCTTGTAAAACTCATAGAAGTCTTCCGTATAATGCATAAAAAACGTATGACTTACTATTGTTTCAGGAGGATATTTATACTTCTGGCTGTAAAGGCCGTCCTGACTTCTGAAATCAGGAATTCCGCTTTCCGTGGAAACACCTGCACCGCCGAAGAAAACAATATAATTCGATTCATCGATCGCATCCTGAAGTTTCTTTACATCTTCATCCATTTCTCAACACCCCTCTCATTAAACAATACCCTTTGATTCACGGATCACTCCTCAGTCGTGATGATCTCCGGAGTTTTCTGGTCATTTGCATACCCCGTATCGTCGATACCGCCGTTGCCGTTTCTTGCTTCAGTGGTAACCTCAGTACTTCCGTTCTCAGGCGAATTACCGGTCGTTCCGTCCGTACCTTCTTCGGTAGTTTCCTCAGGCTTATCGGTTATCGTTATAAGCACTGTTCCGTTTCTGTCTATCCTGTACCTGCTGCTCAGCGTAACGGAAATATCAGCCGGCATAACGCCCGGTTCAAGATTCTTACAGTCGATCAGAGGCTTCAGATCTTCAACCTCAATACCGTCCACGTATCTTTCAAGTCCTGTAACGGTTATCACATAAGCGCCCTGCATCTGTATTGAATAAAGATACAGATCATCATTCTTATTGATAAGCTCTATATCCTCTGCAGCAATGGTCAGATTCTTCACCATGAGCTTCTCAACATTTACGGTTATAACTATCGTATCAACAGAATCAGCCAGATAAATATTATCCGGAAGGAAGTTTGATATACTTCTCTCGTAGGTTGTATTTTCGCTTATACCGGTTGCATCAAGATCATTGATGCTGAGGTAAGAAAGCTTATCAATATACTCTGCAGGTCCCGAAACAACTATCTCATTGATGCTTGCAGTTATATCGGTCAGTTCATAACCATCCTCAGGCTTGCCCGTGGTATAGAACTTGATCGGCACAGATTTCGTCTCATAAACCGGAACAGTCACCTTCGCCTCTTCGACATTCATTTCGAGCCTTGACGAAGTCATTATCTCATCATTTCCGTCATAGATAACCGGCTTTACACTTACCTCAAAATCCTCATATCTGTTGGTAACATCCACCGTTACCCTGACAGTTTTGATCTTATTTATCAGAGACTCCGGACCGGTAACATTTACAACAGCCGGCGCAGTTGTGGCCTTGCCGAGCGCATAGCCGTCAGCAACATTTCCCTTTGTAGATACAACAAGCTCAAACTGCTTACTCTTCTTCTCCTCAATGGAGAGAGTCATGGCATCATCCACAACGGTTATCGACAGCTTATCCTCATAAGAACCATTCTTAGGCGTAACGCTTATCTTTGCCGTATTTGTATATGACAGCTTCGAAAGATCCGCAACAGCCTTGAAGTCATTTGCCGAAAGGCTGTTCACTATCGAACGACGCCCCTCGATGACTATATCAACCGTTTCTCCGGAGGTTACGTCAAATACAAGTCCGCCCTCCTCGATATCCGATCCATTTATCTGTTCAACAGGAATATTATAGATTTCCTTTACGATCTTGTAATCATCCACATTTACAACGATGAGCCATATCACAAAGGCGATCAGAAGTGAAAGGAGCTTCAGCCATATTGATTTAAAGAAGCCGCGTTTCTGTTTATTCTTCATTCTTCACGCCCTCCTTTTTATGCCTTCTATGGATAAACGCTTCTTCTGTCTTATCCTGAAGTCTCTGAAGATGACGACGAAGACTGTCTTCATCCAGATCCTTATAAAGCGCGCCCATGTATGCAACTGATATGCTTCCGGTTTCCTCGGAAATAATGATCGTCATACTGTCGGAAACCTCACTGATACCGAGACCCGCTCTGTGTCTCGTTCCAAGCTTCTTATTTACGTCGCTTCTCTCTGTAAGCGGCAGATAACAGGTAGCTGCAACAACACGGTTGTCCCTGATGATAACTGCGCCGTCGTGAAGAGGCGTATTTTTCTCAAATATATTTACAAGCAGCTGCTCGGTAACAAGAGCATCGATGCTGATACCGGTCTGCTCGTATTCTCCAAGCGGAGTATCGTGTTCAAGCACAATAAGAGCGCCTGTTTTATCCTTGGATAATTCAACAGACGTCTTAACGAGCTCAAAGATAGTCTTATCATTAACTCTCTGTTCTTCACTTTTGTCATCAAAGGTGAATATATGTTTGAGAACCTTCTTCCTTCCCAGTTCATCAAGAGCATGACGAAGTTCGGGCTGGAAAAGGATTATGACGGCGATAATGCCGACATTGATCATGTTTTTGGCAAGCCACAGGATCGTATTAAGCCTGAAGATCGCAGCAAGCCCTATAAAGAATGCCACCAAAACCAGACCACGGAGCAGAGTCCATGCACGGCTCTGTTTGATCCATGCCAGAATATGATAAATGATATATGCAATTATGATGATATCAAGTATATCCTGCCAGCTTATACTGGGAATATAAAACCAGTCAAAATACGACTTGATATGTAACCAGAAACCATACACTATGCACACCCCGCTTGCATAAGGGCGCTCGGGTCATAACTCCCTTCACGCCAATTCTATTTCTTATTCTTCAACATCCGAATCAACAGGTCTGTTTGGATTCCTGTTTGGATTGCGGTTCGAATTCCTTTTTGGATTACGATTAGGATTTCTGTTTGGATTCTTTGACGCCGGATTTGCTGCAGGTCTTGCACCAGGTCTCGTTGTCGATGTTGCAGGAGTCCTTCTTGCATTTGCTGATGCATTTTCTCTGCCGTCTCCATATACGACAGGAGTACCCTGTCTCTCAACATCTATGAATCCGCCCGGCTGAACCGTGCTTCTTGAAATAGCCTCATCAATTGTCTTGTTGAAATCCTTTTCAGCCTGTCTTACAGCCTGCTGTGTCGGGCTGACTCTCTTCTCTGTCTGTTCAGTAACAGGTGTAAGAACAGTTTTCTCCATTCCCGACTGAGACGCTGCTGCAGGTTTCTGAGCCTGTGCTCCCGCAGGTCTCTGTGCAGGGTTCTGTCCTGCCGTTCCTGCCGTTTTCTGAACCTGTGCTTCTCTCTGTGCACCTGCAGGTTTCTGTGCCTGACCTGCCGTTCCCGCAGGTCTCTGTGCAGGGTTCTGTCCTGCCGTTCCTGCCGGTTTCTGAGCTGATCTCAGATTATCAGTCCTTGCAATATCCTGAGGCTGTGCTGCACTCATGGATTTCTGAACCATAGGATTCTGGAGCTCGCCTGCCGGTCTCTGTGCAGGATTCTGTCCTGCTATGCCTGCCGGCTTCTGTGTCTGACCTGCCGGTCTCTGAACTGTTTTATCTTCAGCTCCGGCCTGTCCTGCCTGAGCATTTGAGCCACCCTGTGCCTGCTGTGCTGCAAGCGCAGCCTGTTTTCTCTTCTCAGTCTCCATATGACGCTGTTTAATCTCTGCTGGTGTCTGAGGTCTTCTGACTGCTTCAGGATTCTTTGCCTCAAGTGCTGCTCTTGCTGCAGCTGCCTTTCTCATCCTAGCAGCCTTCTCGATATCCTCTCCGAACTTTGGAACAGCCTTGACATAGTAATAGTATTCATCATCCTCAAACTGAACTCTCTCAGTCTTCCTGTAATCGATGAAGCCCTTACAGAACTGAAATACAAGTACGAAGATAAGTCCAAACAGGGTAGCCATTACAATGCTTCCCATATCAAACTTATAGCCCACCTTCTTGCCAACAGCAGAAAATGCGATTATATTTACGATTGCTCCGGCTCCGATACCGATATACTGAGAAAACTTGAACGGAAGCCTATATACTATTCCCGCAATAAATATGGTAACCGCAAAGGCACCGATAATTGCGATCATTTCCTTGTTATCCTTAAAATAATCCCTTATCTGATTGAAAACCTCAACCTTGTCAGGATCGGCAGCAAATCTGAGAGACACATCAATATCCTTCAGAACCTGTCCGAAATAATAAATAACAATACCCAGAGCAGCAGGAACAATACCCGCCATGCCTGCGATAACTGCTATAAACAGTGGCAGGATGCCCGAGAATGACATATACGTGAAAACAAAAGCAAGCAGAAGTATATAGCAATGCTTCGGGAAGAATCTGAGATAACAGCAGTACATTGCGACGAAGAGGATCACAAAGAAGAGACCCGCTTCCATGCTGACTGCAAAGGCATTGACGCTTATCACCGCACCGATCACGAACAGCATAAATGCATCCGGCATAAGTGCACAGAGTATCGAGATAAGCAATACAAATATTTCCTTGCTGAAAAGTTTTGAATAGGTGAATACCTTATTTATCGACGTAAATACTATGAATGACCAGATAAGCCTTATGACAGGAATAAGTATGTCATCGAAGTTTCTGATAAAATTTCTAATTTTATTTTTGATCTTTACTAGATCCTTCATGATCTTTCTCTCCTTTGTCTCGTCCTGAAATGCTCATATCAAGGTCATCAATATCGCCCCCGATACTGCTGCTAACCTTGAACTTCGTAGTATCGGTAGTCTCAAGTCTCTCATAATATTCAATGAGCCTTCTCAGATTGCCGTTATACTCAACAAGTCCCGGTTTAGCCTTGTAATATCTGTAAGAATATGCTGCAAAAGCAACAAGTTCAAATACCAACAGGAATATGCAGTAATTCATCATCAGCTTACTTACAAGCTTAAAGTAATTTGCCGATCCAAATTCAGAAAGATATTTTTCAAAGTTTACAAACACCGATGCCAATACGAACAGCCAGAAGCATAATGTCGATGTAACAAGAGTTTTCAGAAGGTTATATTTGATGTAATCCTCTCTGAAATACTTTGCCAGAGCCAGACCCTCATGCTCATTATTCTTTTCGTAAATAGCGATCCTGGTCATTATCCTGACCTTTTCATTATCAACCATTTTTACAAGTCCCGCCTGATTTTATTATCATTCTTCTTTATATGCATCTGATGATTCACATACACATATGTCTCTGAGGGCGTATTTGGCTACAACCGAAGAGATATATGTGTATGTGAATCACATTAACACATATAAAGATAAAGGGCATAGTATTACAACTATACCCTTTATCTTATGTTATCTGATTGAAAAAATCAAGTGTTAGTTAGTTTTTAAACTATTAATATCCTTTAATATTTTATTATCCGTCACAGCCCTTTTTAAGGTTCCTCTTAACGGCACGGATCATTAAGTATTTTCCTACTCAGACTCTTCCTCAAGAGATGTCTTGCTGTGTACCACAACAGTCCTGTCATAGCACTTGAAGAGCTCTTCCATCTTCTCCTTGTTCGGCTTAGGTGTTACAAGGCTGACAAGCGGAACAATGATAAGTCCTGCGATCATTGTAAGAGCACCTGCATTGATAGGTGATTCAATGATAGGATGTCCTGCCTGAGATGCAAAAACGTTAGCAAGTGTAAATCCAACGCCTACGATGTAGCTTGCCCATACAGAAGCCTTGGTGATCTTCTTAGAGTAGAGACCAAACATGAACGGTGCAAGGAAGGCACCTGCAAGTGCACCCCATGAAACGCCCATCAGCTGTGCGATAAATGTAGGTGGGTTGAATGCGATAACAACTGAAAGTGCAACGAATACAACTACGAAAACCTGCATAAGTCTTACCTGAGTCTTGTCCTTCATCTCCTTACCTACTGTCGGCTTGATAAGGTCAAGTGTAAGTGTTGAGCTTGATGTGAGTACAAGTGATGAAAGTGTTGACATTGATGCTGAAAATACAAGTACAACAACGATACCGATAAGTATGTCAGGAAGTGTCGAAAGCATCGTAGGAACAACATTGTCGTATGCTATTTTACCATTTTCAAGCACGATGCCCGGCTCATCACCGAAGAGACGTCCGAAACCACCGAGGAAATAGCATCCACCTGCAACAACGATTGCAAAGAATGTAGAAACGATGGTACCTGTCTTGATAGACTTCTCATCCTTGATGGCATAGAATTTGTGAACCATCTGAGGAAGTCCCCATGTTCCGAGAGATGTAAGTATTACAACTCCGAGGAGGTTGAGAGGATCCGGTCCGAAGAAGCTCGCGAAGAGACCCTGGCTTCCCTGAAGAGGTCCGGTTGTAACTGCTGACTCAACAGGAATATTTGAAAGGTCCTTAAGTGCCGCAAGGAAACCGCCCTTTCCTGAAAGAACTGCTGCAATAACTGCGCAGATACCGATCAGCATAATGATACCCTGAATGAAATCGTTGAGCGCTGTTGCCATGTAACCGCCGACAACAACGTAAACGCCTGTAAGAAGCGCCATAACGATGATACATATCTTGTAATCAACATCGAAAGCCATTCCGAAAAGTCTTGAAAGGCCGTTATAAACGCCTGCCGTATATGGAACAAGGAATACGAAAGCAATGATAGATCCTGTCAGTCTGAGTGCCTTGGAATCAAATCTCTTACCGAAATATTCCGGCATGGTTCTTGCATCGAGCGCCTGTGTCATGATCCTTGTTCTTCTACCAAGAACAAGCCATGCGAGAAGGCTTCCTATAAATGCATTTCCTATACCTATCCAGGTTGATGAAAGACCGTATTTCCATCCGAACTGTCCTGCGTATCCGATGAATACAACAGAAGAAAAATACGATGTACCGAATGCGAAAGCTGATATCCACGGTCCGACTGTTCGTCCGCCGAGTACGTAATCATTTACACTCTTAGCCTTCTTTCTGGAATAAAATCCAACGCCGATCATGACGCTGAAAAACACAACGAGTAACGCGATTTTGATTGCCATTTTTTCATACCCCTTACACTTTTTCTTGTTTGATGCCCTTCATGTGCATACAGTGCCTAAGCTTACACACTCGTTATGGTCGCGATTTTCTCCGCACTTTATCGCACTAAAGCACCAAAGTGTATTCTAACTGCACAGGGTCTTTTTGTCAACAGCAAAATACGTTTTCCGGTTATAAAACCTTCTTCCCCGTAACAACCTCAAAATTATATTTAACAATACCCAGATCAACCTTCGCAAAAGGGCCTCTCTTAGCTGTGATCGTTACATTATCACCATCTAAGGTTACAAAGAATTTCTGCTGATTTAGAGCAGTCGGTGCCATCATGGCAGCCTTCATTCCATTCCTGAACCACTTAGGCATCTCCTCTTCCGGAACATTACACAGCTTGCTAACCGGCTTGGATTTATGCTTTACGCCCTCGGTTTCGCCATAGCCAAATGCAATTACGCAGACTATCTTCTCTCCCTTCTCAGCATCAGCCTTGCATTTTCCCTTGCCATAAGAGCCTCCGACCCAGCATGTATTCAGACCGATCTCCTGCGCCTTAAGAACCATCTTCTGTCCATAATACCCACACTTTTCATCCAGATCAGGGAGTCCTTTGTCACCGACAAGCGCTATATAATTATAAGCATTTTTAAACCTTCCATAATGTGCAAGTAGTGTCTTGAAGCACTCCGGATCATCATAGATCACCTGAAACTTCAGTCCGGTCTCTTTGTTTATCTCTTCCGCCATTTCGTCCAAAACAGCCCGAACCTCTTCATCTATCGGCATATCCTTAAACTGCCTTACACTGTGTCTTTCTTTTATAAGATCCTTAATATCCATTTCCTTTCACACCTCCGTTATAATAATCGTAACTATAGAATAATCGTAATTATCACATAATAATTTAATTCTCATCCATTGTTCTATAATTATTCAAACTTCGCAAACTTATCATCCGATCAGCTTCTTTACCTCTTCCTCGGAAATACTGTCCCCTCTGAATCTCACCAGATAATACCTGTCGAGCAGTTTTTTTAGTTTTTTCTTAGCCTCCGAATCCTCTGCATATTGAATATACTCATACAGCGATGTTGAATTGGCTTTGAGCTTTTCCTTCTCCTCCTTGGACTTTATTCTCTTCTCTATTTCCCTGCACTTTACTCTCACGATCTCCTGGAGCTTTCTTTCCGGAGGAAGGCTATAGAATATTATCTTTCTCACGACTATCACAACAAGAATGAAGAATACCACTGCCGCAAGTATTATTCCGATATAAAGAAGTATAAGTCCTAGAACCTTTTTGAATTCAGACGTCTCCTTTTTATTCTCTGGTTCTTCAGTAGTTTCAGTGATTACGCCGCTGTTTGATATCTGATCACCCGGTTCATAACTTGACTGATCCATCTCGACACTGACTCCTGTAGGTTCGAAAGGAACCCAGCCGACTCCTCTGATATAAGCCTCCGGCCAGGCATGAGCATCACTGCTCATTACCATGGTAGTTCTGTAATTGTAATGATAGCCGCTGACGTATCTCGAAGGAACTCCGGCAATTCTCAGCATGATAACCATTGCCGATGCAAAATGAACGCAGTATCCCTTCTGCACTTCGAACAAAAATGCATCAACATAATTATCATAGCCTCTGAGATCGACCTTTTTATTGTATTTATAATGCGTGTGAAGATATTTCTCAATTGCGAGAGCCTTGTCGTAAGGATTGTCAAGTCCATCCGTGATACTCCTGACAAGTTCCTCCATTCTTTCCGTAGCCATTGATGTATCAAGATAACGGTCTATATCATATTCGCTGACGTACAGATAACTGTTATCATAACCCTGCTTATCCGGAATTGGCTTTGAAGCGTTAATGGCCTTGATATACCCATCCCAGTACTCGGCACGCTCAGACAGCATCCGGTATCGGGCCAGAGCAAACAATTCACTCGTAATCATGCTATTGTCTGTCTGCGCATCTGTAGCAGTCGCTCTGTCGTCTCCCTGTGAACCGTAATCATTTCCCGGTGAACCGGCCTCATCACCCTGCTCATCCGCAGCAGTCTCGAGCTCATACAGTTTATTGAAATAATCCATGAGTTCTTCCCGCGTATATATTTTATTTCCGCCTTCTTCACCTGTATATATCAGCTTCTCATAAACCGGATCTGTTCTGTCAATGGTCAGGTATTTAACCTTGTAATTGAAACCTTTTGTCTTCTTACCTTCAGACTCAACATTTTGTATGACATTAATACTGATGATATTTTCCGGACAGATGATATCTTCTGTCCTGAGCAAAGTATATTCTATCTCAGCGGTCTCGATCCCGACAAAGCTGCTTGCTTCCTCCGGACTTATACCTGCATTTATAAGGCCGTTCACCAGATAAAATGCCCAGTCATAACAAGTCACTTCCTGATCTTCCTTACGCATCAGTCCTCCGGAACACACCGTTACAAAGCGTGAACCCTTCAGATAGATCGGGCCGCCTCCGCTGTCTCTCCTGAAGGTGATCTCCCCACGATATTTTGTACTGAGTGCACCCTGGAGCGTGCCGTCTCCGGAGTAGCCCGTAAAAAAATTATCCGTTTTTTTATTTCTTTTATCATAATCTTCCTTATCAAATTCTGAAACCTTAGCTATATTATCTATGAAACGTTTCACCAGGGTCCATTTAATCGGTCCCTTATTGATCGGAAGCAACACAGCAAACATCAGAAGCATTACAGGTATTATATATGCATCTGCATTATTTCTGATAAGCCGGCCGAGAGCATAGATGGTTCCTACCACCAGAAAGCCGACCAGCAGCCTGTTATCTGTCTGCCTTACGCACCAGAAAACAATATTTACCAGCATAAATACAGCAAAGCCCGTTCTCTTAAACAGTCTGCTGAGTATGAAAAATACAAACAGCGAGACAAACGGTACTGCTATATTTATGGTCAGCACGCTGTCTCTGTAAATAACCATGAGCAGAGCCGCTGCTGTTAATAATACCGCCGGAACCCAGCCTGTTTTCCTGTAATATGCCATTATCAGTATGATCCCACAGAAAAAGAAGAGATAACAGCAGCCAAATAAAAGGTTCAGATCCTTCACTCCCAGATTTTTGAGCATGAAAAAACCCAGAAAGAATGTAATGATCCCTCCCGGCAGTAAAGAAACGATCTGCTCCGACGCTCTGCTCTCTTCAGTTTTGTTACTGTTGATCATCATAGGCTTTCTTAAATACACATCCGTCTTCTAAAAAGAGAATAACACTTGCAAAACCGGCCGAAGCCACTTCGAGCATTTCCTTCTCATGACCAGCTGCAGTCTTCTGACCGACCCTGTCAGGCACATTACTGTAAAACTCTCTGAAGCTGACCGGGCTGTCTATCAGATACGACTGAACACCGGCATTGTAATAATACAAAACAAACGGCTTTTTATTCATTCCGAAATAGTTTCCCACAGAAACCAGATATTCGAGAAAACTGTCTCTATTCTCCATCATTTCAATCGACCCGTCCAAGGCTTCAGTGACGGCCGCTATACAGAGTATATCAATCTCCTGCTTTTCCGGAATTCTGACATACATCTCGCCGGTTCTTGCATAATTCTTCCAGTGCACATCCGAAAGTCTGTCGCCCGGAATGTATTTTCTGATATCATTTCCGAGATTTTCTTCGGGTGAATTTATACTGAAGCGATTGCCGCCCTTTTTGAGTTCGTTCAGCTTTCGTATCTCATCATCGGAAAGTGTTTTGATAAAAGGAAGAACACTTATCCTGACCGGCAGTTTTATCCTGAACTTCCAGGTTATGATGTCAAACATATCCTGAACCGAATAAGCCGTGATTCCCACATCATAGCTTCCGGCGTATTTAACGGTAATACAGGTATCTATCTCCTTCCGTTCCCTCGAAGAGAGGCTGAAGCTCTCCCCGGTGAAATCATCCGTGAAATTCATAAGCTTGTCATCATAATAAAACTTAAGTCCGCCGATCGGGAGCCAGCCTGTATTTTCCACCATGAAACTGTATTTTTCAGCTGTGGCCTTCTTGAACAGCTTATGCTCCGTTTCCTGGAAGAAGCTAAGCGCTATCGCTGAATATAAAATATATATAATGGATACAGGAAGGTATAATAAAAGAACATAAAACACTATGTAAGAAAAGGCTCCACCGCGTAAGCTTACATTTACCGTCGCCAGAATAAGAAGCAGCAGGTAGATGTATAATGGCAGCCTTTTCCTGTTAAATATTTTATGTTCTGTATTATTGTTCATGTTGGAAGTATTCATTTGTTTTATTCGATCAAAAAAACTGATCATCAATTACTCTGTTTAGATCTTCCGATCCCCTTGACCGGATTATTTAGGTCTCTTAACCTTCTCAATAACAGCATTTATTATCTGATCCGGCGTATACTTGTTCATCCTCGACCGGGTTGTCAGTACAAGTCTGTGAGGAAGTGTAACCTTAGCCATCGAGATAATATCCTCAGGGATGACAAAGTCCCTTCCGGAAACAAGCGCCGCTGCTCTCGATGCAGCCAGAAGATCAAGTCCGGCTCTCGGAGACAGACCATATTCAAGATTATCATTACTACGGGATGAATCCACGATCGTAAGTGCATACTGTATGATCTCATCCGTCATCGTAACCTTGCTTGCGTCTTCACGCAGTTTTAAAATATCGGCAGCCGAAGCAACTGCAGAGAGTTCCTCAAGAAATTCACCTGACAGGAATTTCTTCGCCATCTCCATCTGCATTTCCATTTTAGGATAACCTATTGACAACTTCATCATAAATCTGTCCAGCTCGGCTTCAGGAAGTACGTAGGTTCCGATCTGCTCAACCGGATTCTCCGTTGCGATGACCATAAAGAGTTCCGGCAGCTTATAGGTTGTACCGTCTATAGTAACCTGATGCTCTTCCATCGCCTCTAGAAGCGCCGACTGAGTCTTCGGCGGAGTTCTGTTGATCTCATCGGCCAGAATGATCTCGTTAAATACAGGTCCCTTTACAACTCTGAATTCAGCCTTTCCGGCATCATAGATTGTTGTGCCTGTAATATCCGTCGGAAGCGTATCCGGAGTGAACTGTATTCTCGAGAAGCCCGCATCAACGGATCTTGCAAGTGCCTTCGCAAATGTCGTCTTACCGACTCCCGGCACATCCTCCAGAAGAACATGTCCTCCCGCAAGCAAGGCAATAAGGACATTGTTGATCACACTCTCCTTGCCTATAAATCTCTTCCCCACATTAAGTTTAATGTCTGATAAAATGCTCATATTCATTAATTCTATATTAAATATGTGACTGCATCGTGGACACAAATACCCCTTCAGTTGTAGATAAAATACGCCTTCAGGGGTATTTGTGTCCACGATGCATAAGTTTTTCTCTAATCCTTCAATCATTGCTATTTGCCAAAGAGTTAATCGATTCTCACATATATATGCCCCTGAAGGCGTATTTCACCTACAACTGAAGGGGCATATATATGTGAGAATCAGCCATAATCCTATAGCATAGCAATTATTGATGATACATTTTATTGGTCTGGTATTTGGGTTCGCAGGTCAGATACACTCCAAGCTTTGAAAATACATTTTCATCAATACTTGAAAGAATAACCGACGAATGTGCCTCACATCCGCGAAGCTTATCCAGCTGTGCAAGGGCAAGACGTGCATTTTCATCATTCTCTGCACACATGGTAAGTGCGATGAGCACCTCGTTTATATGCATAAGAGGATTGTGGTCGCCCAGATGCTTAACCTTCAGCTGCTGTATCGGTTCGATAACCGATGGTGCAAGAAGGATGATCTCATCCGCAAGTCCTGCAAGATGCTTCAGAGCGTTCAGGAGCATAGCTGATGAAGCGCCGAGAAGATTTGTTGTCTTACCGCTGATAACTGTTCCGTCATCGAGCTCGATAGCCGCTGCAGGAAGTCCTGTAAGCTCAGCTTTGACATTTGCGGCTGTTGCGCATTTTCTGCTTTCAAGACCTATTCCTGCCTGCTGCATTATGGTCTCGATTCTTCTTACGATCTCAGGACGTCCGCCACCCTTTCTGAGTGAGCAGCTTTCCTTATAATATCTTCTGATGATCTCCTGCTTTCCGGCCTCTCTTGTTGCTTCATCGTCAGAAATACAGTTTCCTGCCATATTTACGCCCATGTCCGTAGGTGACTTATAAGGCGAATCCCCATAGATCTTCTTGAACATGGCATTAAGAACAGGAAATACCTCTATATCTCTGTTGTAATTAACGGTTGTCACTCCGTAAGCCTCAAGGTGGTACGGATCGATCTCATTTATATCGCTGAGGTCAGCTGTAGCTGCTTCGTATGCAAGGTTTACCGGATGCTGAAGAGGGATATTCCAGATAGGGAAGGTCTCGAACTTAGCATAGCCTGCCTTAACTCCTCTCTGGTTCTCCTTGTAGAGCTGAGACAGACATACAGCCATCTTACCGCTTCCCGGACCCGGTGCAGTTACAACAACCAGCGGCTTTTCTGTCTCTATATAATCATTCTTTCCAAAGCCCTCATCGCTGATGATGAGCGGAATATTGTTCGGATAACCATTGATCGGATAGTGTCTGTAAACCTTCATACCGAGACTCTCAAGTCTCTTCTGATATTTGATTGCTCTCTCCTGTCCGTTAAAGCGTGTAAGTACAACGCTTCCTACGAAGAGCCCATAGCCTCTGAAGGCATCGATCAGACGAAGCACATCGATATCGTAGGTGATGCCGAGGTCACCTCTTACCTTATTTTTCTCTATGTCATTTGCATTGATGACTATGACTATCTCCGCATCATCCTTCAGCTGGGTAAGCATCCTGATCTTACTGTCCGGAGCAAAGCCCGGGAGAACTCTTGATGCATGGTAATCATCGAAAAGCTTTCCGCCGAATTCCATATAAAGCTTTCCGCCAAAATTAGATATTCTCTCCCTGATCTTCTCTGACTGCATTGAGAGATATTTGTCATTGTCAAAACCTATCCTGCTCATTTTGTTATCCTTCCTGATGTTTAATATACTTAAAACTATCATAACCCTGTGATCGTTATTTCAATCTCACGGGAGAATATACTTTATTTAACAATTATCCTGCCTGCAAGCTTCTTCAGGCTTGCAGCTTCTGCAAGATCATTTACACTTAATCTGTCATAATTTCTGAAATGCTCTATCCTTGCCGTGATCTCAAGTCCTCCGAATACTCCCGAATCAGCTGTCGCATCGATTTCAGTATCCTGATAATCATTGCATACATATATGGTTTTATTTGCTGCAATGACGGAAATAAGGTCAGCAAAGAGCTGTGTTGCTTCAAAGGTTCTCTCATCCTGCTTGGTAACGACCAGCAGCTGGTCACATTTCTCGATCATCCATTTAGAAAGATCATCTATGGTAGAATCCGCATCAACTATGACAATATCATATCTGTCGGAAACTGTTGCCTCCTTGATGATATCAACATATGTTCTGCTTGTGATGCCCGCATAGGCAGAGATGCTTGTTCGCTTTATCTCCTGCAGGAACTCAAAGCCCTCTTTCCTGATATATTGTCTTACCTTGCGGAATTCGCCCGCTTCAACAATCCTTTCATCCTCGACCATATCCTCACAGCCAAGAAGCCTTCCAAAGGTCTGATAAGGTGAGGTACAGATGTATAAAACTCTGTTGCCCGAAGCAGCAAGTATGCGGCTTAATGCAAGTGCAACAGTTGTCTTGCCGACTCCTCCGGCTGCAGAATAAACCATAAGAAGTCTGGCCGGATTCTCTGAAGAGATCATCTCAGCCGGCTGCACTGTAGTTCCAACTGCCTGCTCCGCAGCAGTCTCGCCCTGCAATCCATTGTTTTCTGCTGTCGGCGCTCCGACTACATGCACAGGTTCTGCATTCTTCACTGAAGGTGCTGCCATATGATCCGACGCCTCCGTAGCGGATGCGATCGGTGCGGAAGCCGCCATGCTCCTGATCACGCCCGTTGCAGTCAGCTTGTCAACGGCCTCCCTGACCTGAGCCTTGGCCGCTGCGTCTCCAAGAAGAACCTCCTTAGGGAACTTTATGAGAAAATCACATTTACCGATCCTGAGGGTATCATTATCAGATATGTATCTCGCTTCACCGCTCTTAAGCCTTGAACCGTTTACAAAGGTTCCGTTGGCACTGCCCAGATCTATCACGGCAATCTTGTTTCCGACCTGTGATATCTTACAATGAATACGGCTTGCCGATGCATCGGGAACAGCTCCGTCACAGGTATCCGAGCTTCTTCCGATAACATAATTATCATTTGTCACCACAAGCTCCGGAAGCTTTCCGTTAAGATGAGTAAGCGTTATAGCCGGCATATTTCTCGCAGCCAGATATCCGGTATGTCCCGGAACATCAGCCTTCACCGGCTGTGGCTGCGCCACCGTAAGCTCAGAGGTGTCCTTTATATTGGCAATTGATACTCTTGACTTGGAATCCTCTTCGCTCAGCTTGTCATACACCTCGGTGATGCTCAGATTTTCATCCATAAGCCACTCTATCACGTCGTCCGCTCTGTCGCCCTGAAGATTCTGCTGTTTCTTCATAAATCTGGCAAATACATCTCTTACTTCATTTTCAAACAGAACCGCTTTGACCGGCACCTTCTGGATCACAGGTGCGTATACACCCTTGACCTTTTTTGTTTTGGGATCGATATATATCCTTGACAGAGAGGTTATGATATTTTCCTCCTTAAGGATATTACTCTCCTTCGTTTTGATCACTATTCCCAGGAAGTCCTTAACGATCTCAATAAACCGCGGGAGAGTCAGCCCTTCCGCAAGTTCCGAAATACTCTTAAGATTATTTACAACATAATAAAAGGCATTCTGACCATTAAAATTTCCATACATAACATTGGCAAAGGTTTCATCCCTGCCTTCAGTTATCAGATTATATTCATCAGCGGCAACACATGTCGGATCATTAATGATATAGACAAAATCGCCGCCTGCGGTCTGTTCTGTCAATGTACCATCGATCAAAAACCTGTTCAAATCTGCCACATCCTTTCTGTAAATATCAAGAATCAATGACATATATTTTATCAAAATACAGTTTCAAAAACAACTCTGATATATACATCATCCTCAACCAATAGGCCTCTTAATGTGAAGTTCCGAGGTGTCCGGTTATTCTGCCGAAAGCTTTCCGGCAAGAGCCTTATACACCTCAATAACAGCGCCGTGATGCGTCTTAACAAAGTCACCGTCACCGGCAGCCGCAGCTTCCTCAAGCTCTTTGGCCTTTTCAAACATCTCTGATGCTCCTATCGTTTTGGAAGCACTCTTGACAGAGTGTATCAGTATCTTGTAATCCTTCAGATTATCAGCCTTCAGGAAATCCTCGAGCTGGCTTATCTTCTCAGGTGCATCATTCGCATAATCATTTATTATCTCAAGATAAAACTCCTCATCATTGCCACAGTAGGTAAGACCATCTGTTGTATTTAAACCTATTTTTTCAAGTTCAGCCAGTGTAAGCTTTCCACCTGTTTCCATATTGTCTCCTTCTGTCACTTCAAATGTCATTATTTCAAACTCTTCCGTATCCGCCTTCCCGGCAGTCTTTATTTCATCGCCTGATCTCACTCTGTCACGAGACCCATCCGATGTCTCATCAGATGTCTCATCAGAACCCGCGCCGAAAAGTTCATCCACCAAAACGGTTTCTTCCATCTGCACAGGACTTTCGGTTTCCGGAAGCATCTCATTTTCATCCGAACCTGTCACTGCGCCTGTCAGATATTTCTTAAATATCTTCTCAAGCCCGGCCAGCTCGATTGGCTTAGAGAGATAATCATCAAAGCCCGCCTCAAGGTACTGCTCCCTCGCACCCACTACTGCATTTGCGGTAAGCGCGATCACCTTGGTATCGCCAACCAGGTCATTATCCTTCAGATATTTCAAAGTCTCAAGGCCGTCCATCTCAGGCATCATATGATCGAGGAAAAGCATATCGAAACGCTGTTCCCTCATCACCTTGATAGTCTCTTTACCTGAACCGCATATGGTAGGTTTGATGCCGAAGAGCTTCATCAGATTGGCTGCAACCTTGCGGTTTACTTCATTATCATCCGTAAGGATTATCTTTGCATCCGGTACAGTGAGAGTCACCGTGCTGGCCGCACTCTTGCTGTGGTGCTCCTTAGCCGTAACACTGTATTCACCGACCGGTGACTTATCCACGATCTCCAGAGGAAGTTCAAAATAGAACTCCGATCCTACGCCGTATTCACTCTTTATCTTAAGCTCACTTCCCATCATGATGAGAAGTCTTGTTACTATGGAGATGCCCAGTCCGGTACCTTCGATATGGCGGTTCTTCTTCTCATCAACACGCTCGAAGGAGATGGAAAGCTTATCAATGTCTTCTTTCCTTATACCTATTCCGGTATCCTTTACCGAAACCAGAAGACTGCATTTGTTATTCTCTGTCTTCAGATTCTTTATCGATAACTGAACATAACCTTTTTCAGTGTATTTAACCGCATTTGTCAGAAGGTTCATTATAACCTGACTGATCCTGACATCATCGCCAAGAAGCTTCGAAGGCACTGTTTCATCAAGGTCGATCTTAAGCGCCAGTCCCTTGGTCTTCGCTCTCTCACTAATGGAATTGACAAGTCCGTTCACCAGTATCTTGATCTCAAATTCCGCAGGAACCAGGTTCATCTTGCCGTCCTCGATCTTGGAAAAATCAAGGATGGTATTTATTATCGAAAGAAGCGTCTTGCCTGCACTCTTGATATTTGTTGAATAATCCAGAGTGTTCGGCTCCTTTGATTCATGAAGGATCATCTCGTTCATTCCGAGGATGGCATTTATAGGAGTTCTTATCTCGTGGCTCATGTCTGCCAGGAAATCACTCTTGGCTTTATTTGCACTGTCGGCAGCAGATTTCTCGAGCTTCAGAACCTTTGCCTCGTAGTCCTTCCTTCTCTCGCTCTCCTTCATCTCTTCCATCCTGAGATAGTTCTTGCGCTCACTTCTGTAGCCCAGAAGATAGAAGGTTGAAATAAGGATAAATACTATTATTGCGATGATGATGGTTACAAAGAGAAGCATCATCGGAGCGCTGTAGAGTTCGGCATTCTTGGTGATAACGACCAGATACCACTGATCCATAACCTCATCGACAAATACTGTGCATTTTTCGTCGTCGATCTTCGTCGTAAAATTTCCTTTGCCGGTCTTCACAACCTTCTGAAAGAAATCATGCTGTTCCTCCAGATCATTATAATTCTTTCCGTTCTCTCTCCTGTCATGGTGAGCGATCACCATTCCGTCCTTGTTTACAACATAGCCGTAACCATAGCCGTTGATCTGGATTTCCTCAACGATCTCCTGAACGCCGTTAAGCGTAAGATCAAGGGCAAGTGCGTTGTTGTTATCGGACAGAGCCTTGCCGACCGAAATGATCACATTGCCGGTCTGTGCATCAACATAAGGCGGAACGATGACTACCTCACCCTCATGGGAAACGATAAATTTATACCAGTCTCTTGCCTTCGGATCATAATCTTCAGGTGGAACCCAGCCAACGCCGTCGACATATACATCGTTGATAACACCGTAGATTCCGGTGTAGCTCTCATCAAACTGTTCCTCTGTTCCTGAGGACTCTCTGGTAATATATTCGATTATTTCTTCACTGGATGCACCGTTTGAAGCCATATGATCAACTGTATCGGCTGCAACCCACAGGACACTCTTCGCAGTATTGAGATAATTCTCAAGATCAGCCGTAATAGCTGCCGTCTTGTCTTCACCCAGTTCCTGAACAGATGAAAAGGCTGTTCTGAATACGACTCTCGCACTAAAAATAACCATAAGTGTCATCAGAATAAAGGTTGCCGTAAGTATTAGTATCAGATTTTTTCTGCTTCTCATCATATTATTTTTCCCAATCACACATGACGCAAAACGTCCGTCTAAAAAAACTTTCACCCATTTATACAGTATACTGATATAAAGTATTCATTTCAACATCTTTTACTGTAAATATCAGATAAAATCTGTTATGATATATTTTGATTTCGGATAGCGGTCAGCCATACCGATAATATGTCTGATCATTTTAATCTGATATACCGGACCGGGATCAAAATATATCGCATAATATTAAACTACATGAAAGGAAAATATCCGACTCTGTCACAGCCGGATCAGATGATAAACATGGCCGATTTAATAGCACTCGTCGATGACGATCCGTTAAATCTGAAAATAGCTCAGAATATTCTCAAGAAAAATGGTATGGAGGTTGTCGCCATGAGTTCCGGCGCACAGCTTCTTGATTTCCTGCGAAAGGATACGCCTGATCTTATCCTGCTCGATATCATGATGCCTGAAATGGACGGCTTCGAAACGCTTACGAAGATCCGTGATCTCGAAAACGAGCTTGATATGGATGATATTCCTGTAATCTTTCTCACCTCAGACGAAGGCAACAGTTCCGAGACGCGCGGTTTTGAGCTGGGAATCTCCGACTACATCAGAAAACCTTTCCAGCCTGCGGTTCTTATCAAGAGGATCACAAACGTTTTAAAGAGGCAGGCCATCATCCAGAGATATCACGAGGAAGCAACCACCGATACTCTCACAGGACTTCTTAACAAGGGTGCTACCAACAACAAGCTGGAGATGCTCATAAAGAGAAAGCCGGGCTGTCTCATGATGATAGACCTGGATGCTTTCAAGCTTATTAATGATATTTACGGCCACAATGCCGGTGACAAGATACTTATCAGCTTTTCCATCCTGCTGAAGGGCTTCCTCGGTCCCGATGATATTATCGGAAGAATGGGCGGAGATGAATTCACAGCATTTTCTACCTCACTTAAGACTGAAGAGGATCTGAAGGAATTCTCCGATAATCTTAATACCACTCTCATTCTTGATGCCAAGAGGATACTCGGCGAAGAGATGGATATTCCTCTCGGCGCCTCGATCGGTGCAATATTCCTTGACGGCAAGGGCATAGAATACGTTGATGCACTTAAGCTGGCAGACAAGGCTCTTTATAATGTAAAAAATAACGGCAAACACGGCTACAGCCTGTATTCCGGAAATGACGATGACGAAGAACAGGATGTCCTGAACATGAGAACTCTCTCAATGATCCTTTCAGAGAGAAATATGTCATCAAACGCTCTCAAGCTTGACAGCTCATCCTTCGTGGGCGTATACCGTTTTGTAATGCGTTACGTAATGCAGTACCACAGAAACGCCTGCAAGCTTCTTATCACGCTCCATCCTTCGAAGGGACTCACCACTGAAGAAGCTGATGATTATTTTGAACAATTCGGTAAGCATGTGGAGGAAACTCTCCGCAGAAGCGACCTTGTCATGCAGGTCAGAAAGAATGTATATTTCGTCCTGCTCACTGATATCAGAGCCGGTGCCGACGAACAGGTTGCCGGAAATATCATAAGAAACTGGCGTTCAAAGAATGGTGACGTTCTGCAGATATTCTATGAGACAGATTTTCTTGAATCGGAAAAGATCTATACCGGCAGCGACAAGAAGCTCTGGGTTGCGATAGTTGACGATGATGAGATGAACCGTAAGCTGGCAGACAGAATTCTATCCAAGAACGATATAGTTGTAACAAAGCTTGCTTCGGGCGAGGAACTGATCAACTTCCTTAGCGATCACCGTCCTGATCTCATCCTTCTCGACGTAAATATGCCCGGAATGGATGGCTTTGAAACCCTCGATATACTTCGATCAAAGGAGACAGAGATTGCGGACATTCCTGTTGTCTTCCTTACTGCAGAGAATGATATCGATACAGAGAAGAAGGCTCTCGGACTCGGAGCCAAGGACTTCATCAAGAAGCCTTTCATCCCTGAGATTCTTACACTCAGAGTTAAGCAGATAGCCGAACTTCTCCGACTTCAAAAGCGTCTCGAGGATGAGGTTTCCAAGAAGACCAAGGAGAACGAGGAGCTGTTCCTCGATGTCGTAAGTTCTCTTGCCGGAGCCATCGATGCCAAGGATACTTATACAAACGGTCACTCTTCGCGAGTTGCCGAGTATTCCAAGGAGATTGCCCGAAGATACGGCTACAGCATGAAGGAGCAGAGCGACATCTATATCATGGGACTTCTCCATGATGTTGGCAAGATCGGTGTACCGGATTCAATTATAAATAAACCGGGCCACCTCACCGATGAAGAATTTGAACAGATCAAGAGCCATCCTGTTATCGGCTCACAGATACTGAAAAATATAAAAAAGATGCCGAAGCTCTCAACAGGAGCACGCTGGCATCATGAGAAATACGATGGAACCGGATATCCTGACGGCCTTGCCGGAGAAGAAATTCCTGAAGAGGCTCGTATCATAGCTGTTGCGGATGCGTATGACGCCATGTCAAGCAAACGAAGCTACCGTAATATCATGCCTCAGGAGAAGATCCGCAGCGAGATCATCCGCGGTTCAGGAACCCAGTTTGATCCACGCTTCGCAGAGATCATGGTCAGAATGATTGATGAAGATACGGAGTATGTTATGAGGGAAGGCGGAAAGGAATAATAACGAATAAGGGATAAAGTATTGTTGCGAACCTAAGAGAACGGTCACCCAACGCGTTGCTTCGCAACTCAATGATGAGATAGTACATTATTGCAAATCTAAGATCTGATCACACAACTCGTTGCTGCGCAACTCAAACGTTTGCTGACGCAAACGGGTTGTGCGCCCATCTCTTAGATTTCTAATGAATCCAGAAAAAAATACCGGCATTTGCAAGTAAACTTGCATGCCGGTATTTTTTCTGTATTCGCAATAATGCACTATCTCTTTGAGAACTGTGGAGCACGTCTTGCACCCTTGAGACCGTATTTCTTTCTCTCCTTCATACGAGGATCTCTTGTAAGGTATCCTGCAGACTTGAGAACTGGTCTGAAATCAGCTGATACTGTAAGAAGGGCTCTTGCAATACCATGTCTGATAGCACCTGCCTGGCCTGTGAAACCGCCGCCGTATACATTTACAAGTACGTCATACTTTCCGTCAGCACCTGTAGCAACGAGTGGCTGCTTAACGATAACCTTAAGTGTCTCTAATCCGAAATACTCATCGAGTGACTTCTTGTTAACTGTTATATTTCCTGAACCAGGTACAAGATAAACTCTAGCAACACTGCTCTTTCTTCTTCCTGTACCATAGAATTTAGCTGCCTTTGCCATTTACTTCTTCCTCCTTCTATTAATACTTGATCTCAAGTACTTCAGGCTTCTGTGCCTGCTGCTTGTGATCCGGACCTGCATAAACAAAAAGCTTGGTAAACATGCTTCTTCCAAGAGGTCCCTTAGGAAGCATACCCTTAACTGCGTGCTTGATAACTTCTGTAGAATCCTTAGCAAGCTGATCCTTAAGGGTTATTGACTTAAAACCACCGATATGGTCTGAATGGCTGTAGTATACTTTCTCGTTCAGCTTATTTCCTGAAACCTTGATCTTATCTGCATTGATTACGATTACATAATCACCTGTGTCAATGCTTGGTGTAAATGTAGGCTTATTCTTGCCTCTTAAAATCTTTGCGACCTCTGATGAGAGACGTCCTAATGTATGTCCGGTGGCATCAACTACGTACCACTTTCTATCAATCGTTGATGGGCTTGCAACAAAGCTCTTCATCTGACGTGTTCCTCCTTGATATATTCTATTAAATAACTGTTCATGTAACAAGACGTGCATCACTATTCCGGGGCATGGTATAGAGTCAGCCACTACTCGTCACAGAAAGGTATTATATGATACTTTATCTTATATGTCAAATATTATTTTTCATAATATTCATGAACCAGACTCCTGTAGCCCAGCTTCTTCAAATCTTCGTAGGAAGCTTTAAATCTGCCCTTATTCCGCCTTCCCGTCAGAAGATATCTGATACACTCCTGTGCATAATGATCTATAGCCTTCAGGCTGTCTGTCGTATTTATTACCGGAAAGAACCAGTATGCCCAGCTGAGCTCATTATCGGCAGGACTTTCCAGAAGCTTCCTGTTAAATACTCTGATAAAGGCCTTGGCACATTTCTCGGGCTGCACCTCATTTCTGTCGCCCCAGCGTTTCAGGGCACGCGCCTTTCTCCGCATCTTAGCCTTAAGCTTCTTTATCGTGACAGGCGCAATATCTATCTTTCCCCTGCAATATGAAAAACCAAGAAAGGTCCAGCCTTCCTCCGGAGAAAAAAAGCTTTCCTTATCAGGATTTATCTTCAATCCTCTCCTCTCGAGAAAGCCTCTGATTCTTTCAGCCTCTACCTGCAATTCTTCAGCAGAATCGGCCAGAACGATTATATCGTCAGAATATCTGGAATATATCACCACGCCGGCGTCATATGCCATATTCCCATCATTTTCCGGGCAGCCGTCATTTGCCATATATCCATTATGTTTTCCGCTGCCGTCATAAGATCTGTCAAGCTCCATCAGATAGAGATTTGCAAGAAAGGCAGCTACAGGCGTTCCGGCCATTATTCCTTTTCTTTCCTCAATAACGTTTCCTCTGAAGCTAACTCTGTCCTCCGTAAGCAGTCCCTTAAGAAAGAGAAACAGCTTCTCATCCTCCTTCATGACTTCTTCAAGAATCGGCAGAAGTCTGTCTACAGGCACGGAATTAAAATAATCACTGACATCCGCTTTATAAGCGTATTTTCCATCAATGCCCTCGCTTGCAACCAGTCTTCGCACGGCATCCTTCGCAGTTCTACCCGGTCTGAAGGAATAGAGACCCTCAGAAAAAATACTGTCATATTTTCGGAGCATAAGCCAGGTCAGAAGCTTGAGCGTGATATTTTCAGCTTCAGGATAGGTATATACCGTTCTCTTCTTTCCCGTGCTGATCTTGCTGATGATACTCTTTTCCGGAAGAGGAAAAGGCTGTCCGGATGCGATACGTTCATATACCTCAAGATAACCCTTCGTATCGATAAAATCCCTCAGAAGCTTAGTAAACCTTTTCTCGCTTATCAGTGAAGTTCTGTAATTGTAAAAATTCTCCCACACCTCCGGAGAGGCAAGGTTGTCTAATATGCTATTCATTTTCCAAAGTTATATAGAAACAGCAAGGGAAGATGTTAAATTCAGGAAAATTCCTGAATGTACCGGATCGTACACAGATCAACTGCCTGCGAAGTGTTGAGTCCGGTGCGATACAACACCGGTTCACCGATCTGTGCCTGATCTGCCACAGGCGCAAAATGCATTCCCTTACTGTTATATTTGTCTTATATGCTAATGATTCCCTGTCTTATCTGTTGTTATTTTTATGAATTATACATGTATTTCAATTGACGGCAGGCTTATTGTGACTAAAGTGCAAGTGCCTTGCGGGTTCTCTCGATAACATAGGATTTGGTATTCCACCATCCCTCATGATCATAATAATATCTGAGATATGGCACTCCCGTCCTTCTGCATTCTTCTCTCAGCTTATATCTTCCGCTGTTACTGTTAAGGAGCTCAACTACCAGCGCCTTTACACCTCCGCTGTAGAAGGTAAATACGGTTATCTTCCCCGATTTTTCCTTCTCTATCTGATATGCCGGGAATTCATTTCTGAATATTTCTTCAAAATACTGTATATAGCTGCCCTTATAATTAAACTGATTTTCCTCAGCCGGCATTACGGGTCCCCATGAATTACCTGATGGCTGAATCATAGCACCGGTATTTGAATAACCGCCATCATTATTTGGAACAACGGTTCCGCTGTAATTATTACCGCCGCCGATCGGCTGTCCATTCAAAATAACTCCCTGACCGGAATTATTTCCCTGACTGTTACCCTGATTATTGCCTGTTCCGAGATTATTCAAAAGATCCCCCACAGCTTTACCTGCACCTTCCGAAAAAAGCTTTGAAAAAAGTCCCATAAATTACCTCCTTGTAACCTCTTTCAACATATTTACACTTCTCACCCACATCAAAAATAATTATATTATAAATACCTGATTTCCACAAGCGTAAGTCCTCTGGCCTCTGCGGTATCTCCCGCCCTGCTTCTGTCCTTACTTTCGATAATTTCCTTAACCGCCTCCGGAGCGAGTCTTCCGCTTCCGACCTCCATAAGGGTTCCGGCAATGATGCGGACCATATTATAGAGGAAGCCGTTGCCGGTTATTCGGATCGTTATCATCCTGCCCCTCCAGACTTCATCTCTATTTTCATTATCTGAAGATATTATTCCTGCCGCTTCTGAATCTTTATTATTCTCACAAATCGCTGAACCGGAATAACTCATATCAGAATCATTCATACCAGGATAATGCGTTTCAGAGTCACTCTTATCAGAATCACTCACATCAGAATCACTCACATCATGTACGATGATATCACACGAATATATCGTCCTTGTCTTGTCGACCACACTGCTTCCGGCCGAGCAAAAGGCTGTAAAATCGTGCTCTCCGACGATGTATGAAGCAGCTTCCTGCATTTTTTCGGTATCAAGAGGGATATAGCAGAACTTCGAATACAGCCTGTAAAGCGGATTCTCTATCCGATCATTATATATCTTATATTCATAGGTTTTGACTGTATCCGCGTGTCTCGGATGAAAATCATCAGCCACCTCGAACGATTCTCTGACGCGTATATCTTCGGGAAGTCTCTGGTTCAGAGCCATCTTAAGCTTATCGGCAGGAATACGTGTTTCAGCATCAAATACACACACATTTCCGAGTGCATGAACTCCCGAATCGGTACGGCTCGCGCCTATCACCTGCACCTCCTGTCCCAGAAGGTCTGTAATAGCCTGATTCAGAACACCCTCTATGGTTATGCCGTTCGGCTGCACCTGCCAGCCGCAGTACGCTGTTCCGTCGTATGAAACTGTGAGTTTATATCTTTTCATCTTTGCAACCTATTCTGATAATTCAAATATCAATCTGTATTAAATATTTCACATTGATACCATCTGTTCCCAATACCAAAACAGTGAATTATATATCACCATTCATATTCGTCGACCTGATTTTATGATTGTCAGTATCAATAGCTTTATAACAGTATATTGAGCACTATCGTAAGTATCAGTGCAGCGATAACACAGAAGAGATACAGTGCATCATTTCCGTCATAGCGGAGCGGATCCACCTCGGTCCTGGGCTCTGTACTGTCATAGCATCTGATATCCATGGCATTTGCAAGCTTCTCGGCCTTGTCGAGTGTCTTTCTGAACAGCGGTATCATTATTGAAATACTGTTTTTAAGGCGCTTAAATATATTTCCCATGGTTATATCCGCGCCACGGGAGGCCTGCGCCACTCTGATCTCGTTCATATCATTTCCGAGTATCGGCAGGAACATCATCGCAACTGTCATGGTCATGGCTGTGTCTTCCTTCACATGGAAGCCCTTTCTGATGCCCTTCAGAAGCTCCCTTGCCGTCGTCGTCTTGATCATGATGACACACATAAAGGCTGTCATCAGAAACTTCAGAAATATAAAGAGTGCTCCCGTAAAGCTCATAAATATCAGATTGATCAGGAATCCGGCCACAAGAAGCATAACAGCCACCCTCATCGACCTGATATACCTGAATATACTGACTCCCGAAAGAGCTATGCTCGCGATAAGTAAGGCCGCGGGAATCAGAAGCATTATGTATTTTTTTGAAAGGATGCATATAAGTGCAAAGAGCAGCACCGTATACAGCTTGGCTCTCGGGTCAAGGCTGTGTACGAAAGATTCCCTGTCCTCATATCTTCCTCTGTTTACATCGTAGAGATACATGATTCTAACTTTCTATTTCTATCTATTATCAGGCAGGAATTATACGATTCGTCATATTGTACTGTTATCAGCCAATGAAAACGCACCGGCTTCCATACGGTTCAGCGGATTATTTTCCGACATTCATATATTTTTAGCGGATGATCACAAACCGGCTTACACATAATTCTCAGTGGATGATCACAAAACGGCTAACACATAATTCTCAGCGGATGATCACAAACCGGCTTACATATAACTCTCAGTGGCAGATTACGATAACACATCTGCCCGCCTCGATATAGCTCTTCACAACGCCCGAAAGCGCATCGATACCACCCTCATCAAGTCCGGCATCGGATTCATCGAGGATGAGATAGTCCGGCGTATTTGCAAGAATACCGGCAATTCCGACTCTTCTCTTCTCACCGCCGGAAAGAGCCTGCACGGGTCTTTGCCAGAGCACTTCATCAACATTCATATATGTAAGAGCATTTCTTGCCGATTTTACGGCACAGTCATTGTCAAAGCCCATATTTTTCGGTCCGAACATAACATCCTTTATGACGGAATCAGCAAAGAGCATCTTGTCCGGATTCTGAGCAACATAACCAACTCTCCTGCGGAGCAAATTGATATCAAAAATTATGCCCTCCTCCAGATTGCTCTCCGAGCTCTGTCTGACCGGATTCGGTCTGCGAAGCTTCGTGACCGGAAGAGCCTTGCCTTCAAGGAAAATACGTCCTTTTTTAGCCATCAGAAGGCCGTTAAGCAGCATTGCAAGCGTTGATTTACCGGAGCCGCTCTCGCCCTTCACAAGATATACCCTGCCCCTTTTAAAAGCATATGACACGTTCGCAAGTATCCTCTCTCTGCCATAGCCAAAGCTGACACGGTCAAGCTGAAGTGCCGCGGTATCATCTACAAGCTCTACCCTTTCCACGCTTTCAACCATAGCATAGTCGTCATTATTCTCTCTTAGAACTTTTTCTTCAATATATATCGGTTTTATCTCACTGTTAATTTCGGTGCGATTAATGGTACGTGTAAAAAGATCAATCTCCGGCACCAGTCCGGGAGCATCCTTCAGTGAAACCGAAAATGCTGCCATTTCCTGCCCGTCGCTGTCGGAAATATCATCCGCCACGTCAGAATACCCTTCAACAACCTTACCGCTATCAAGCCTTATGACCCTGTCGCAGTATTTAGCAGTATCTTCTCTCTGGGTTATCAACAGAACAGTCTGTTTATTCGTCCTGGCCTGAGAGACAATATGCTCGAGCATTTTTGCCCTGACCTTATCACTCTGCATCGAGAAGGCTTCATCCAGCACCAGAATATGTGGTTCCATCAGAAGTATTGCCGCAACTGCTGCTCTCTGTTTCTCGCCTTCGCTGAAGGTTCTGAGATTCCTGTCAGCCTTATCAAGAAGGCCGAATCGTTTCATGAGTCCCTTTGTCTTCTTAACAGTCTCATCTACCGGTGTATTAAGATTTTCCAGACCAAACATTATATCTGCAGAGGCAATATCAAATACATGGTTATCCTCGGGATTCTGGAGCACTACAGCGCATTTTCTGTGCAGCCTTGTTATATTTCCAGGGAAACTGGTATCAAAGCCCGCTACAACGACCTTATCAGGCTCCTCAGGCATGTAGAGACCTGCAATATAGGCTGCAAGGGTTGATTTACCCGAGCCATTCGGTCCGGCTATCATAACTATTTCACCCTCATCAATATCTAGGCTTATACTGCTGCCCTCTATATATGGAATTTTAAGATTTCTTATCTTGATAATGCTTTCCATTTTGAAATACTGCTCTGACAGTCTATTACAGTAAATTCAACACCGTATATAAAATGAATATATGACGTACATAATCACATCCATTGTGTGATGAATCAAATTAACTTCCTTTGGATACTTTAGCACATGAGGCGCCTGTTCGCAAGACTCGTAAACGTGATAAAGGCTGTCGGTCACCCGACAGCCTTTTTGTATTTGAAAATACGATTAAACTAACTCTAAGATTACTTCAAGAGCTCCGTCGCCCTTTCTCTGACCGATCTTAACGATTCTTGTGTATCCGCCTTCACGTCCAGCATACTTAACAGCATACTCGTTGAAAAGCTTATCTGTAAGATCAACCTTCTTTGTAGCAGCCTTCTTACCAGCCTGAGCTGTAGGAACTTCTGTTACAGGATAGAGAACCTTAAGCATCTCACGTCTTACATGAAGTCTTGATGGGAGATCCTTCTTGATCTTCTTCTCAACTTCATCAAATACTGTAACCTTCTTGCCGTCAATAACGTTCTTTACTCTGTTGCCGTCCTTATCTTTTCTTGCAACCTTGGTCTTAACAGTAACTTCTTCGAAGTTATCCTTTTCCCTGATTGCCATCTTGATAAGCTTTTCAGCTATCTGACGAACTTCCTTAGCTCTTGCGTCTGTAGTCTTTATCTTACCATAGTTAAGAAGCATTGTTACCTGATTTCTGAGAAGTGCCTTTCTCTGATCAGCCTTCTTACCAAGTTTTCTGTACATTGCCATTTTTATTTTCCTCCTTACCCCTGGCAGGGTCTTCACTGTGCTTACTAATTCCGATCCGTTAACAGATCAGCCTCCGTCAAAGCGTAAGCTTCTCCATCCGAACCGACTTCAGCCTAAGTGGTGATATTAACTATTCCTCAACGTCCTGATTTGTTCCGTCGTTAAGTGAATAACCAAGCTCCTTGAGCTTTGCGAGAACCTCTTCAAGAGACTTACGTCCGAGGTTACGAACCTTCATCATATCCTCAGGTGTCTTCTTGCAAAGTTCCTTAACTGTATTTATACCTGCTCTCTTAAGACAGTTATATGAACGAACTGAAAGCTCAAGTTCGTCAATAGTGATATCTGACTTGCTGACAGGCTCTTCCTTAATTGTGTCAACGATAACGCTTGCGTCCTTAGCAGTCTCTGAAAGATTAATGAAAAGATTCAGATGCTCGCTGAGAACCTTTGCTGCAAGGCTGACAGCCTCATCAGGTGCAAGTGATCCGTTTGTAAATACATCGAGTGTAAGTTTGTCATAGTCTGTGATCTGACCTACACGGGTATTCTCTACAGTGAGGTTTACTCTCTGTACAGGTGTGTAGATAGAATCAACTGCTATTGTATCGATAGTTGTATCAAGCTCTTTGTTCTTGTCAGCGCTTACATAACCACGACCGTTTGTGATAAGAAGCTCCATCTCAAGTCTTGCCTCAGGGCCGCTGAGATTTGCGATAACAAGATCCGGATTAAGGATCTCGATGTCGCCGTCAACTCTGATATCTGCAGCAGTAACAACAGTTGTTCCTGATGCTTCGATATAAGCAGTCTTAGGCTCGTTTGATGATGAATTATTCTTGATAACAAGATCTTTGATATTTAAAACTATCTCTGTTACGTCTTCCTTAACTCCCGGAAGAGAACTGAACTCGTGGAGAACGTCCTTGATCTTAACAGCGCTTACTGCTGTTCCCGGAAGAGATGAAAGCATAATTCTTCTGAGAGAATTACCCAGTGTTGTACCATAGCCTCTTTCAAGTGGCTCAACTACAAATCTGCCATACTTATTGTCGTCTGACTTATCAGCGATCTCAATTCTTGGCTTTTCAAATTCAAACACTATGTTACCCTCCTTCTACTATCAAAATAATATGCGTCTATATATATCCTGCAGGTTCCCATCACCTGCAGAAGCAGGATATAAAATATCCTGACATTAGATTCCGCAAATGATAATTTATCTTACTTAGAGTATAACTCGACGATAAGTGTCTCGTTAACCGGTACATCGATCTGCTCTCTCTCAGGCTTTGTTACAACTGTACCGCTAAGTGTTTCTGAATTTGACTCAAGCCATGCTGGAACTGAAATTCCGCCGTTAGCTTCAACGATATCCTTAAATCTCTGAAGAGACTTGCTCTTCTCTCTGATCTCGATCTTGTCGCCTACGCTTACCTTGTATGAAGGAATGTTTACACACTTGCCATTTACAAGTACAAACTTATGACCAACGATCTGTCTTGCTTCTCTTCTTGTTCTTGCAAATCCCATACGGAAGATTACATTGTCAAGACGAAGCTCAAGGAGTGTCATGAGGTTAGGACCTGCTGTTCCCTGCATCTTCTCTGCCTTAGCGAAAAGATTACGGAAAGGCTTCTCCTGTACTCCGTAAATGAACTTAGCCTTCTGCTTCTCACGAAGCTGCATACCATACTCGCTGATCTTTCTTCCAGCGTTCTTAGCTTTTCTTCTTGATTTCTTATTTACACCGAGATACATTGGCTCCATGCCGAGTGATCTGCATCTCTTAAGAACCGGGGTTCTATCAATTGCCATTTTCTATGTACCTCCTCTATCAGACTCTTCTTCTCTTTGGTGGACGACAACCGTTGTGTGGAACCGGTGTAACATCCTTAATAGTTAATACTTCAAGACCACATGCATTAAGAGCTCTGATAGCAGCTTCTCTTCCTGAACCTGGTCCCTTAACCATAACGTCAATAGTCTTAAGGCCGTAAGGAGCTGCTGCCTTAGCTGCTGTCTCTGCTGCCATCTGTGCTGCATAAGGAGTAGACTTCTTTGATCCTCTGAATCCGAGTCCACCTGCACTTGCCCATGAAAGAGCATTTCCTTCAGCATCAGTTAATGTAACTATTGTATTATTGAAAGAAGACTGAATGTGAGCCTGTCCATGCTCAACTACTCTTTTATTACGCTTCTTAGTAGCTTTTTTAGTAACTTTACCAGCCATTACTTTACTTTCCTCCTACCTTAATTACTTCTTCTTGTTAGCAACCGTCTTCTTAGGTCCCTTACGTGTACGAGCGTTGTTCTTGGTGTTCTGACCACGAACAGGGAGTCCCTTTCTGTGACGGATGCCACGATAGCAACCGATTTCCTGAAGACGCTTAATATTGAGAGCTGTCTCTCTTCTTAAATCACCTTCAACTGTAAGAGTATCATTGATCAGATCACTGATCTTTCTAACTTCGTCATCTGTAAGATCACGAACTCTGGTGTCAGGATTAACGCCTGTCTTAGTAAGAATCTTCTTTGAAGTTGGAAGACCTATACCATAAATATAGGTAAGTCCAATTTCGACACGTTTTTCTCTTGGTAAATCCACGCCTGAAATACGAGCCATATTCCTTATTTCCTCCGTTAAATCTTTTTGATACGTAATACGGTCTCTGCCGCTCACTTGTTTCTTAGTGCCTTTGCACTGATTACTACCGACCTGTACTCTGAATAACTTCTGTATGGAGTCAGAAGGTGAAATGTATATCCCAGTATCAGATCCTCCATATTATTATAGAATATAACATATCCGATTCATCTTATTATAAGATGAAAATGACGTACGAAATATGTTACAGCCGCTTCTACTTTTTTGCCTTGCCTGCCGTCTTTACAGGCAACCGCCGTGCATGACGAACACGGTAGTTCATCTCCTCCAGAATCCTTCTGCACTACTTATATAAGGTTTATAT
>OCTW011609631.1_pt1 | contig 38437 bp, 39 predicted proteins | sample 1539671 | NCBI WGS metagenome assembly OCTW01 (sample SAMN02144230, study PRJEB22623) | gut metagenome | biome: sheep rumen | host: Ovis aries | place: New Zealand
GAGGCCCAGCCTCTTTCAAGACGGCGCGACCACCGACGAAATCTTCGCGAAGGCTTCGCCTTTGATTTCCACAGGACTAAATTACCTTGCGTATTAAACCGTCTGTTTTTTAACCCTTTAAGCGAAACAATGCAGGAATGTATGCAAAAAACATTTTAATTTTTTATAGGCAATAACACAAATGTTGGCACAGAGAGAGCATGACTATTTCGCAGAGACTGTAATCTGTGCCAACTGCTATATTGTTGCCAAATTAACCATGCCAGCGCAGCAAAACTGCGTGGCATGGTTGGAAATCCGCACAGCCGAACTTCGCTCTATTATTGTTGTGGAATTAATATTATTGTGGTGGTGGGATTATTCTACCACCTCGGGGGGGAGGGGGTGCATATTGTAGTTGGAGGACATGGTGCGACCGTAGGCTCCTGCCGAGAGGATGGCTATCAGGTCGCCGCGTCTCATCTCGTGCAGGCGTATCTGTGAGGCAAAGACGTCGCTGCTCTCACAAATGGGGCCTACCACATCGTAGGTGTGGAGCGGGCGTTGCTCATCGCGGCCGGTGATGTTGATAATCTTGTGGTGGGCCTGATAGAGAGCGGGGCGTATGAGCTCAGTCATGCCTGCGTCGAGTATGGCTATGTCATGGCCAACGGCTTGCTTGACATAGAGGCAACGGCTTATGAGTCTGCCACACTGGGCGCTGAGGGCTCGTCCAAACTCAAAGTGGAGCTCCTGGCCCGGACGTAGCTTGAGATTGTCAGTGTAGGCCTTATAGTAGGCCTTGAAGTCGGGGATGGGGTTGGACTCGGGGTCATAGTAGTCCACACCAAGGCCACCGCCTACGTTGATGGAGACGGTGTCGGTGATGCCTGCGGCCTCCATGCGGTCTTGTATCTGATTGATGAAGCGGGCCAGATGGGCAAAGGGGGTCATGTCGAGCACTTGTGAGCCGATGTGGAAGTGGAGGCCGAGGTAATGGGTGTTGCTCAGGCTGTGGGCAAGCTGTATGGCCTCGAGGGCTCTGATGAGGGATACGCCAAATTTGTTTTCGTCAAGGCCGGTGGTGATGTGTGCGTGGGTGCCGGCATCTATGTTGGGGTTGACGCGGATGGCTATTTTGGCTATCTTGCCGCAACTGGCGGCTATCTGGTTGATTACTTCCAGCTCAGGAATGCTCTCAATGTTGAAGCAGCCTACGCCGACCTCAAGTGCCAGGCGTATCTCGCTGTCGGTCTTGCCTACGCCTGCAAACATTATCTTTTCGGCGGGTATGCCGCAACTGATGCAGTGGGTAATCTCTGCTCCGCTGACGCAGTCGGCACCCAGTCCTGCCTTGGCGGCAATGGTGATAAGCTCGCGATTGTTGTTGCTCTTAACGGCGAAGTGTATGTGGGCGTTGGCTATTTGGGCGGCCTCGGCCTTGGCTGCATTGATGGTGGCAGTGAAGAGGTCTTTGTCGTAAATATAATATGGGGTGTTCATGGTTGATATGTCGAGGGGAGTCCGAATAGCTTGACTGCTGCGCGGCACTGTGATTACTGAAATATTTGTTTACTGAGTTCCTTGAGGGCTGCCTGCTTGTCGTCCTGATTGACGAGGAAGGAGATGTTGTGTTCGCTGCCGCCGAAGGATATCATGCGGATGGGTATGTTGCGCATGGCATTGGTGATGGTTGACTCAAAGCCGACATTCTTGCTGCGCAGGTCGCCAACGACGCAGATGATACACATGTTGTGGTCAACGACCACGGTGCCGTATTGCTTGAGGTCGTCAACGATGTTGGCAAGGTAGTCGGTGTTGTCGATGGTCATTGAGATACCCACCTCTGAGGTGGTGACCATGTCGATGGGGGTGTTGTATGTCTCAAATATTTCAAACACTTTGCGCAGGAAGCCTGTCTGGGCGAGCATACGGGTGCTGACAATCTTGACGGCGGTGATGTTGTCTTTTGCGGCCACTGCCTTGATCTGGCCCGGGTCGAAATGGTTGTCTATGAGGGTGCCTTCGGCTTCGGGCTGCATGGTGTTGAGCAGTTTCACGGGTATGCCTGCGGCTTTGGCTGGCAGTACGCAGGTGGGGTGGAGTATCTTGGCTCCGAAGTAGGCGAGCTCGGCGGCTTCCTCAAAGTGTAAGTGACGAACGGGTTTGGTGCCCTCTACGTAGCGGGGGTCGTTGTTGTGCATTCCGTCGATGTCGGTCCATATCTCGATAACGTCGGCCTTGATGGCTGCACCAATGAGTGAGGCTGTATAGTCGGAACCACCGCGCTGCAGATTGTCAACCTTGCCCTCATGGTTTGTGCATATAAATCCCTGGGTGATGAAATAGGGCGTGTCGGCATTGCTCTCCAGCAGCGGGATAAGGTTGGTGCGCAGATAGTTGAGGTCAGGCTCGTTGTCCTCACCGATGCGCATGAAGTCGAGGGCATTGAGCAGTTTGGCCTTGATGCCTTGCTCCTTGCAGAAGTTGGCCACCATGTTGGTGCTCATGATTTCGCCAAGGCTGACGATGTCTTTCTCCATCTGGGGAGTAAAGTCGCCTTTGGTGTACTCCAGCAGTTTGGCAAAGATGTGGTTGTTGAGGAACTGTAGGGTCTGTTCCTTCATCTGGGGGGTGGAATACAACTCTTCCACCTGTGCCTTATAGCGCAGGTGGAGCTTGCCGACCAAGGCGGCAGCACTCTCTTTGTTGCCTTTGGCAAAGTAATCGGATATCTCCAGCAGAGTGTTGGTGGTGCCGGACATGGCTGAGAGGACCACGAGGCTGCTTTTGTTGGCGGTGAAGAGTTTCACCACTTCTTTCATCCTTTGGGCTGTGCCGACTGATGTGCCGCCGAATTTCTGTATTTTCATAGGGTAGGGGGAGTAAGGGATTAAGCTGATAGTTATCTTGAAATTGAAATACTTTAATTCTTTAACTTATTCAATTTCAAATAGTCTAACCTGACTAGGCGCTAAATATCAATTCTCAACAGTCAACTGCTTGTCGCAGCATTTGAAGACGGTGGCGTTGTCCACTTGGTCAAGCAACTGGAGGTTATGTGAGGACATAATGACGGCAGTACCTTCACTGCGTATCTCATCAAGGAGGCGTACAATGCTGGTGCTGCTCTCAAGGTCAAGGTTGCCGGTGGGCTCGTCGGCCAGAATGATCTTGGGCTTGTTGAGCAGGGCACGGGCTATGGCCACACGTTGCTGCTCGCCGCCAGACAACTCATAGGGAAATTTATCAGCCTTGTCGAGAGTTTCAACTTTGCTGAGCACCTCCTTGATGCGTTCCTGAATTTCGTCTTTATCCTTCCAACCGGTGGCCTTAAGGACAAATTCCATATTTTTCTGCACACTGCGGTCGGTGAGCAACTGGAAATTCTGAAACACCATGCCCAGCTGCTTGCGGAGTTCGGGCAGTTGCCTGGGCTTTATTTTGAGCATGTCGAATCCAAGCACTGTGGCTTCGCCGCCGGTGGGGCACAACTCGCCGTAGATGGTGCTGAGCAGGGTGGACTTGCCGCTGCCTACCTTGCCGGTGATAAAGACGTAGTCGCCCTCGTTGACGGTGAGGTTGACATTGCTGAGAATCAGGGCATCATCGTGCCTTATTTCTACATTATTATAATGGAGTAGCATAGGAGGGGGGATTTGAGGTTTGAGGTTTGAGGTTTTCTGTAGTTCCAAAGTAAGGCTTAGTGCTTCTTCCAGCCAGGATTGTGACGCTCTTGCAGTTCTCGGGCCAGGTCTTCAATGCGCAGGCCTTTGGCGGTGAGCAGTACGATGAGGTGATAGAAGAGGTCGGAGCCCTCATATACTAATCGTTCATTGGTGCCGTTGCATGCCTCGATGACGGCCTCCAAAGCCTCTTCGCCCACTTTCTGTGCCATACGGTTGAGGCCATCCTTGAATAGGGATGTGGTGTAGGAGCCCTCGGGCATTTCTTCATGACGCTTCTCAATGAAGTCTTGTAACTCGCTGAGGAAGAGTAGGGGATTGGCTTCGTTTTTTTCGCCCCAGCATGTGTCGGTGCCTTTGTGGCATGTGGGGCCTTCGGGGTTTACAAGCACCAGCAGGGTGTCTTGGTCGCAGTCAACCTTGATGTCAACCAGATGTAGGTAGTGGCCGCTCTCTTCCCCCTTGGTCCATAGGCGCTGCTTGGTACGGGAGTAGAAGGTTACTTTCTTAAGTTCAAGGGTTTTGAGGTAGGCTTCTTCGTTCATGAAGCCGAGCATGAGCACTGTCTTGGTGGTGGCATCTTGAATGATTGCCGGCACAAGGCCGCCCATCTTCTGGAAGTCAATAGCTGTCATCTTAGATTATTTAATGTCTGTAAAGTCTGTTTGTCTTGATATTGCTCTCACAGCCTGACGCTTATTCCTTCTTGGCTGAGGTAACTCTTGAGCTGCGAGATGCCTATCTCACCATAGTGGAAGACGCTGGCTGCCAGTGCGGCATCGGCCTTGCCCTGCTTGAACACATCGCGGAAATCCTCCATCTTACCGGCACCGCCGCTGGCTATGACGGGAATGGAGAGCATGTCTGCCAGGCGGGCCAGGGCTTCATTGGCGAAGCCATGTTTCACACCGTCGTGGTTCATGCTGGTGAACAGTATCTCGCCGGCTCCACGCTGCTCTACTTCCCTGGCCCAGTCAAAGAGGTTGCGATCGGTTGGTACTCGTCCACCGTTGATATAGCACTGCCAGTGGCCGTCGGTCTCCTTGGCGTCGATGGCCACCACGCAAACCTGTGAACCAAAGTGGCAGGCAATTTCGTTGATGAGCTGCGGATTGCGCAGTGCTGCGGAGTTGATGCTGACCTTGTCGGCACCGGCATTGAGCATGGTGTCAACGTCTGCCAGCTCATTGATGCCCCCACCCACGGTGAAGGGTATGGACAGCTCGGCGGCTACCCTCTGCACCATGTTGGTGAATGTCTTGCGTCCCTCGTAACTGGCGGTGATGTCAAGAAACACAAGCTCGTCGGCATTCTGCTCGCTGTACGCCTTGCCCAGCTCTACGGGGTCGCCGGCATAGCGCAGATTGACGAAGTTTGTGCCTTTGACGGTCTGGCCGTCCTTGACGTCAAGGCATGGTATTATTCTCTTGGCGAGTGACATTGGAGCGATGTTAAAAGGGGTGTTGCTGATTTGTGGTCAGAAATTGGCTGGCCAGTGATTGCAGGCTGACCTTGCCTTCGTAGATAGCCTTGCCGAACACTACGGCAGGTATGCCGGCATTGTTGAGGGCGTGGATGTCCTCCTCGCTGCTTACTCCGCCGCTGGCTATGAGCTGCAGGTCGGGGAATTGCTGCATGATTTCCTGATATAGCTTTACGGCAGGGCCTTGTAGCATACCATCCTTGCAGATGTCAGTGCATAGCACGCGGCGGATGCCACGGTCGTAATAGCTCTTAATGAATGGGATGAGCTCCTGTCGGCTATCTTCCTTCCAGCCATTGATGCTTATGCAGCCATTGTTTACATCGGCCCCCAGTATCAGGCGGTCGGCTCCATAGCGGCTAATCCATAGCTCCATTTGCTCTGGTTGCTTAACGGCAATGCTACCCACCGTGGCATACGTTGCGCCGCTGTTGAAAACAGCCTCAATGTCGGCATCGCTCTTAATGCCGCCGCCGAAGTCTATCTGCAGGCTGGTATTGCCGGCCACCTCGCTGAGTATGTTGATATTGACAACATGGCTTGACTTGGCCCCGTCAAGGTCCACCATGTGCAGGCGCTTATACCCCAGCCGCTCAACCTCCTTGGCAAAGTCAAGGGGATTGAGGTCGTACACCTTCTTGCTGCTGTAGTCGCCCTTGGTGAGGCGCACACATTTGCCGTCGATGATGTCAATGGCGGGTATGAGTTCAATCATGGTCGGGTCTAGCTATCTCTATGAAGTTGTGGATAATCTGTTCGCCTACCCGTCCGCTCTTCTCGGGGTGGAACTGGGTGGCGTAGTAGTTGTCGCGGTGCATTGAGGCACAGAAAGGTTCAATATAGTCACAGTCAGCAACCGACAGCTCATTCTGCGGTACGTAGAAGCTATGGATAAAGTACACGAAGTCACCCTCGTTGACACCCTCATAGAGAGGGCTCTTAAGGTTGTGCAGGCTGTTCCATCCCATGTGCGGAATCTTCTGGCTGTGCAGGGTGGGGCAGAAGCGCTTGACATCTGCGGGGAAGATGCCCAGACAGTCGGTGTTGCCCTCTTCGCTGTGGCGGCACATCAGCTGCATGCCTATGCAAATGCCCAGCACAGGCTGATGCAGCTCTTTGATAAGCCGGTCGAGGCCACTGTTGCGCAGATGCTGCATGGTATATGCCGCCTCGCCCTGACCGGGAAACAGCACACAGTCGGCTTTGCTTATCTCATCCGCCTTGTCGGTGATATTAGGCTCTATGCCAAGCCTCCTCACTGCGTTGGCTACGGAACAGATATTGCCGGCGTTATATTTTATGATGGCTACGTCCACTTCTAAAGTAGTATAGTTTAAGAGCAAGACCTCAAAACTCAAATCTCAAATGAATGGAGATATAAGGAGATAGATGGAGATATGCGTATTCGTCGCGGGAGATAAAGGACGATAGTCAAGACTAATGCCCTATATCTACTTATATCTTCTTTTATTTACTTTTAAATCCTAAATGTTCTAACCTCAAATTTCAAACCTGTTTATCAGTAAGCACGTGCAATCAGGGCCTTAAATTTGGCAGGCTTGCCGCTGACCATGTCGGTGCCCGGGTTGGTCTGATCCACGTCGAAGGGTATGCAGCGGATAGTGGCCTGGGTATCTTCCTTAATCTTAGCCTCGGTCTCCTCAGTGCCGTCCCACGGGCAAAGGAAGAAGCCGCCATCTTGGATGCGCTGCTTAAATTCCTCATAGTCGCTGCACTCATAGGTGTGAGCCTTGCGGTAGTCTAGAGCCTTCTTATATACATTCTGCTGAATGTCGTCAAGCAGCCTGGCCGCATATTCCTCAATACCTTCTACGCTGACATTCTGCTTTTCCAGAGTGTCACGGCGCATAATCTCCACCTCGCCTTTTTCCAAGTCGCGGGCTCCGAGCACAATGCGCACGGGCACACCCTTCAGCTCATAGTCGGCAAACTTGAAGCCCGGACGCTTGCTGTCGTCATTGTCGTACTTCACGCTGATGCCGAGAGCCTTGAGCTTCTGCACCATCTCGGCTGCTTTCTGGTCGAGAGTTTCCATCTGTGCGGGTTTGCCAATAGGAATTATAACCACCTGGATGGGAGCTAAAGCCGGAGGCAGCACCAGGCCGTTGTCATCAGAGTGGGTCATGATAAGAGCACCCATCAGTCGGGTACTTACGCCCCATGAAGTAGCCCAGGCATAGTCCAACTGATTTTCTTTGTTAAGGAACTGCACGCCGAAGGCCTTGCCGAAGTTCTGACCAAGGAAGTGACTCGTGCCGCTCTGCAGAGCCTTGCCGTCCTGCATCATGGCCTCAATGGTATAGGTGTCGATGGCTCCGGCAAAGCGCTCAGTGGCACTCTTGACACCCTGCACTACAGGCACAGCCATATAGTCCTCTGCAAACCTGGCATAAACCTTGAGCATCTGCTGAGCCCTCTGCTCAGCCTCGTCACGCGTGGCATGAGCCGTGTGGCCTTCCTGCCAGAGAAATTCCGATGTGCGCAGGAACAGACGGGTACGCATCTCCCAGCGCATGACATTGCACCACTGGTTGCATAGCACAGGCAGGTCGCGGTACGACTTAATCCAGTTCCTGTACGTGTTCCAGATGATAGTCTCCGAGGTGGGGCGGATAATCAGTTCCTCCTCCAGCTTAGCCTCGGGGTCCACAATTACGCCGTCATGAGTCTCATTAGTCTTTAGGCGGTAGTGCGTAACTACGGCGCACTCCTTGGCGAAGCCCTCAACGTGCTCAGCCTCCTTGGAAAGGAAACTCTTCGGAATCAGTAAAGGGAAATAAGCGTTCTGTACGCCAGTCTCCTTGAACATACCGTCCAGCACCTGCTGCATCTTCTCCCAGATGGCATAGCCGTAAGGCTTGATAACCATGCAGCCCCTGACATCAGCCTGCTCGGCCAGGTCAGCCTTGACAACCAATTCATTATACCATCTTGAATAATTCTCGCTCCTCTTAGTGAGGTCTTTAAGCTCTATTGCCATGCTCTGTCGTTTGATATTTTAAACAATTTAGATGCAAAGATACTAAAAACGTTGCAAATTGACGGCCAAACAGCCATATTTTCGACTAAAAGGAACCCACGCCCCGCAACTAAACAAAAAAAATGCTATCTTTGCTTTCAAAACACGATGAAAATAATAAAGAAAATAATCCTCTGGATACTCATCCTGTTCTTCGGGTCAAGCATCCTTTTCACTCTAATCTATAAATGGGTGCCCGTGTATGTCAGTCCCCTGATGCTCATACGCTGCGCCCAGCAGTACCACAGCGACCAGCCTATGCGCCTGCACCACAGCTGGGTGCCCCTCGACAGCATATCGCCCCACCTGTCCACTGCCGTCATGGCGTCAGAAGATCAGTTATTCCTGGAACACCACGGATTCGACACCAAAGCCATCAAGCAGGCAGCCCGGGAATACCTTGACGGTAAGCGCAAACGCGGAGGAAGTACCATATCCCAGCAAACAGCCAAAAACGTATTCCTCTGGCCGACCTCCTCGTGGATACGCAAAGGATTTGAGACCTATTTTACATTCCTCATAGAACTGATGTGGAGCAAGGAGCGCATAATGGAAGTCTATCTCAACACCATAGAGATGGGTGACGGCATCTACGGAGCACAGGCAGTGGCAGAGTACCATTTCGGCACCACCGCCTCGCGCCTGACCAAGAAACAGAGCGCCCTGATAGCCGCCTCGCTGCCCAACCCACTGCGCTTTAACAGCGGCGCCCCCACCCCCTACCTGCGCAAACGGCAACGGCAGATAATCCGCCAGATGCCCTATATAGAACACCAGAAGAAGAAACACAAGTTTTAGGAGTTCGAAAGAAGAAAGACTAACGGCTTAACTACTTAACTACTAAAATTGTAAAATCGTGAAATGAAAGAGCTTCGATATTTCTATGCGCCTGATGCACTGACCACTCAGCAGCTGCCCGATGAGGAAGCCAACCACGTCCTACGCGTCCTACGTCTGGGAGAGGGAGACAGCCTGAATATCACAGACGGGCGTGGCCACCTGATAGAGGCAACCATCACCCAGGCAACACGCCGAGAGTGCTTTTTTAAAATAGTTAAAGCAGAGAAACATCCGCCCCTCTGGCCCCGTAGAGTCCATCTGGCAGTGGCCCCCACCAAGAATATCGACCGCATGGAGTGGCTGGTGGAGAAAGCCACCGAGATAGGTGTTGACAGGATAAGCTTCCTTGATTGCCTATACTCCGAACGGCGTCTGATAAAAATCGAGCGCCTCCTTAAGATAGCCGTGGCAGCTATGAAGCAGAGCCATAAGTTCTACTTGCCGCAGATAGACGAAATGCAGCCGTTCGACACCTTTGTCAAGGCATCCCGCTGCGGGCTCAGATTCATTGCCCATTGCTATGATGACGCCGACCTGCTGCTGCCTGACGGCACAAAGCCTATGCTGCTTGAGGCTCTCCGCAACAAGATAGCCGACCCCAATGCTGCCACCTTTACCGTACTCGTCGGTCCCGAAGGTGATTTCTCTGTCGATGAGGTACGACAGGCTCTCCACAGCGGATTCACACCGGTGTCACTCGGCCACTCACGGTTGCGCACTGAGACGGCAGCCCTTGTTGCAGTCCACCTCATGCAGCTGGCACAGGCAGACTAGTAGCAGCACAACTTTCCTTGAATACACTGCGACAGGAAAAATTTTCACCGAGAAAAGAAAAAACCTAATCGTGCGGAGCCAAAATCTAATTGCGCGGAGCCGAAATCTAATCGCGCGGAGCTGAAATCTAATCGCGCCGAAACTGACTATCTCTGCGCGATAAAAAATAATATAACGATATTTCAGTCGGTCTTTCCCTAGTTTAAAAAAATAATCGCGTCCAGACTCTGGGTTGAGTATTGGCGCGATATATTTTTGTGTGGTTTTAAGTTTATTTGTTTTAGTGTGGCTTAGAGTTTATTTGCTTACAGTCCTGTTGCTGTCTTTCACCATCTTGCGTATTTGCCTGGAGAAATCCTTGTCGGCTGCAAGCTGCTCGAGGGTGGGCTGCATACGCCATCGCCAGTAGTGGCGTGGTATCTCGGGATGGTTGATCTGCTCCTGTTCGAGCTGGTCGCTGCGCATGGTCTGGCTCATGCCGAGCAGGTCTTGCAGTGATATGATGGTGAGTAGCGAGTTTGACTGCAGATGGCGGCTGATGACGGCCTTGCAGTCGTCGGGGGAGAGCAGGGCGGGCGGTGGAGTGGTGTTGCCCAGGATGTTATGCCAGTAGTCGGCGGCTGCTTCGGGATTCTGTTTCCACCAGAGGCGCAGGGGTGCCATGTCGTGGGTGGAGATGGTGTCGACTGAGTAGAGGGGATTGTCGTGCAGGTCGCTGAATCGGCCGTTGCCCCGCTTTGGCATGGTCTGTATCTCGAGTGTGAGTATGTTGAGGTCTTTCAGTACGGGGTGTACGCAGGTTGGTATCATGCCTAGGTCTTCGGCGCATGCAAGCATTGGTGTGGCGCATGTGAGCTTTGGCAGCCGTTGGTAGGCTTCGTCGGTCCAGTGGCGGTCGTGGCGTTCATAGAAGAAGTACTGGTAGATGCGGTCGTAGGCTTGCTTGTCGGTATCGCTGAGGTGTCGGTATGCTCGTGTGTTTTTTCCCCATATGTTTATGTGGTACATCTGTGTTGTGCCTGGGTGTGCTATGAAGAGGATGTTGTTGTAGGCGGAGAGGAAGAGTTCTCTCTGTTGTCCGGAGAATCCCATCTCGCGTAGTGCCTTGTCGATGGCTCGCTGTGAGTTGACGTATTTGTCGGTGATGGTCCACTTGCCGTCTTGTCCAAACTGGAAGAAGTATTCTTTGGCTACGGGTAGCAGTTCGCCGAAGTGTCGCTGCATTTCGCCTTCGGTGAATCGCGGTCGTGTATAGGTCTCGGGGTCGGCGGTGAATCCCATGAGCAGTAGCTCGGAGCGTGTGAGCGGCAGGCCGGGGTTGAAGTGTCCGAGTGTGCCGTAGATGTGTTGCAGTGGTATCTCCCAGATGCGGAAAAATCCGAGTACGTGGTCTATGCGGTATGCGTCGAAGTATTGTGCCATGTGGTTGAGCCGCCTGTGCCACCATGTGCCATCGTCGTCAAGTATTGCGGGCCAGTTGTATGTAGGGAAGCCCCAGTTTTGGCCGTTGGCGGAGAACTGGTCGGGCGGAGCACCGGCCTGTGAGTCGAAGTTGAGGTACTGGGGCTGCAGCCATGCGGTGGCACTGTCTCTTGCCACTCCGATGGGTATGTCGCCCTTGAGTATGACGCCGCGTTGGGTGGCATATTCGTGGATTTGCGCGAACTGCTTGTCGAGCAGGAACTGCACTACGCTGTAGAACTCGATGTCGTCAAGGATGTTGCTGGCGATGGCCCATCTCTGTAGTGCCACCTGGTCGTATTCGCGGAACTGTGGCCAGCGTCGGAAGTTGGCTGTTCCGTTAATCTTCAGCAGGTAGCGGAAGAAACTGTAGGGCATCAGCCAGTCGGCGTTGTCGCGCTTGAAAATCTTGTATTTGGTTGAGCGCAGAATGTCTTGCTTGTTCTCGAGGAAATAGTCGTGGAGGTAGCTTTCCTTGAGGTCGAACACCTCGTCGTAGTCCAGCAGTGGTTGGCTGTTGACGGCGGCTCGGCGCTGCAGGTAGAGCTTGAGTTTTGTCTTGCTCTTGAGGGGCGGCAGGGAGTTGAAGTCAAGGTACAGGGGGTGGAGGGCAAAGGCTGAGATGGGGTTGTAGGGATAGGAGTCGTGCCAGTTGCCTTCGCGTGTGGTGTCGTTGACGGGCAGGAGCTGGATTATGCTCAGGCCGGAATCGGCTGCCCAGTCTACGAGCCGTTGCAGGTCGCCGAAGTCTCCGATGCCCCAGCCTTCTTCTGAGCGCAAGGAGAAGAGTGGCACTACTACGCCTGCTATCTTGAGGTCGTCGTGTGGCAGCAGGGGGGTGTGGGTGTCGATTATGACTTTGCCGCTGTCGGGGTGCTGTGGCGGCAGGTAGCGGTCGTGGCCGCTTTCCCATAGGGGGGTGCTGCTCTCGGGGCTGATGAGTACGAATTTATAGTTGAGTCCCTCGGCGGGTATGTCAGTTCTGTTGAGGGGGAAGGCCCATGAGGCGTTGTGCACCTTGAGGCCGGGTATGCCTTTGAGTGGCTGCCAGTTGCCTGTGGCCTGGTTGCTGCCGCAGAGGTATATCTGATGTCCTGCTGGCGGCACGTAGTCGGTGAAGGCTACTACGAGGTCGGAGCTGTTGATGGTCTGGCTGACTTTCTGGTCTTTTACGAACGGGTACACTACGTCGGAGTAGGCTGACGAGTAGAGGTAGTTTTTGCCCATGTCGCTGTGCCATAGTGCCTTGACGCTGATGTGGGGTGTGTTTTGGAAGAGCAGGTGGTGGGCAAACTGGCCGTGGCCTTTTTCTTCGTCTATAAGGTTCTGACGGGTGCGTACGGTGAATTGGTAGTCTATCTCATCGACTTTGCGTGAGGGCAGCTCTATTGTTTGATGCCAGTGCTTGCCATCGTCGCTTCTCATCTTGATGGGCTCATTAAGCCCTGCACGCAGTCGCTTGTTGGAGGACAGGGTGAGGTAAACGGCTTGGTCTTTGCTATGGGTGATGTATTCCACCTCAATGTCAATCTGGGTTACTTCTGCCATATTTGTGTGTATTCTTGTTTGTTGTGTGTATTGTCTTATGGGTATATGATGTCGTAGATGGTGTGGCCGTTCATAAACTTTGAGCGGTCAACATTGCCATTGACTCCGTTGATGCGGCCTTTGCTGGTGTATTGCCACATGATGTATCTGTTGCCGTCGCTTACACTGGGCTTGCTGTCCTGATAGAATGCTATGAAGAGGGGGTAGTGCTCAAATCCCCGGTATGCGAGGTATTTGTTGTAGAAATTGACGTAGGTGTAGAGTATGGGCGGACGGCCGTAGTATTCCTCTACTCGCTTGAGAAATCGGCGCAGCCGGCTGGCAAAGGTTTCCACTGATACTCCGTTGGCGCTCTCTACGTCGATGACGGGCACGAGGTCCTGCTTGGCGGGGTCGATGATTGACACCATGTGGCGGAACTGTGCGTCCTGGTCAACGTGGGCACGGTAGAAATGATAGCTGCCTACGTTGATGCCGTGCTTGCGGGCCTCTGCCATGTTGTATTGGTAGTAGTCGTCAACGAATGACACGCTCTCCGAGGCTTTGATATAGGCATAGCCTACTTTGCCGGTGGCTGCCACGGCTGCCCAGTTGATGGTGCCCTGGTAGTGCGACACGTCAATGCCGTCGGGCAGGGTGTTGACTGGCCCTCGCATGCTGCTGCTGACTAGTGGTGACTCCTTGAGGGGGGTGTCCAGACGTTTCTCTATGTAGGGGTCTGGGGTAAGGGGCTCCTTTATCACAACTTTGTGCTTGTCCTTCCTGGCTGCTGTTGCTGCCTGGGTGGAGGCTATGGGCAACTGCAGGAGGATTGTGGTCAGTGCTAATATGTATAATCTGAGACGATACATCTTTTGTCTGACTGTGCATTAAAGTTTTCTGCGCTTGACTCCTGTCTTGGTCATCTTGACGGGCAGTATCTTGCCGTCGGAGCCAAACTGCAGCTTGTCAATGCATGTCTCTCGGTTGTTGCCGTCCTTGCTGTTGAGTGGGTGGCGGTGATAGATGATGTAGTATTCGTCCTTGCCTTTGCCCTTGATGACTGAGTGGTGGCCGGCGCCTGTACCGATGTTGGGGTCTTGCTGCAAGATGACGCTCTCTCTCTTGAAGGGGCCCAGTGGGCTGTCGCTGATGGCGTATGCCACGCGGTAGTCGGGACCGGTGAAGGCTCCCTCGCTCCACATGAAGTAGTATTTGCCCTTGCGCTTAAGCATGAAGGGACCCTCTACGTAGCCCTCGGGGGTAATTTCCTTGAAGGTCTCGCCGTCAGGAAACTGACTGAGTGACGTAAGGTCGCTGTTGAGCTTGACGACGTTGCAATGGCCCCAGCCGCCGTAGTACATATAATATTGGCCGTCATCGTCGAGGAATACGTGCTGGTCGATGGGCTGCGCATGGTTGACAATCTTGTCAATCAGCGGACGGCCTATGGCATCCTTGAAGGGACCGGCTGGTGTGTCGGCCACGGCTACGCCGATTCCGCCTAATTGGTCGTTGTTCTGGATGTTGTTGCCACCGAAGAAGAGGTAATACTTACCTCCCTTTTCCACTATAGACGGAGCCCACAGCGCCCCCTTGAGCCAGCTTACGCCGTCGGTGGAGAGTATGCGCTCGTGCTTCTGCCAGTTTGAGAGGTCTCTGGAGGAGAAGGCGTCCATGTGCAGCTGCAGGTGGAAGGCTACCGAGTAGGTGGGGTATATCCAGTACTCCTTGCCAAAGACTGCTCCTTCGGGGTCGGCATACCATCCGCTGAACACGGGGTTGCCTACGTGTTTGTCTTTCCTTGCCTGGGTTGTGTTGATGCCTGTCATCAGTAGTGCAAGGCCTATTGCTATGGTCGTTGTCAGTTTATTCATGTCTTTGTCTTTTGTGTGCAAAGTTGCAAAAAAAATGGCAGACAACAAAATATTCGCCCGTAAATGATGAAATATGCGCGGAACTTGTTAATTTCGCGCAGTGAAATAACGAGAAAATATCTGTTGACGAAATAAAACAAATGCTATGATGATCTGTCTGTTCCGCAGGTTGCTGCTTGCAGTGCTTGCCATATTGTGTTCCTTATGGGGGCATGCCGACTACACCATCTATCCAACGCCTCAAAGAATGGCTGCAGGTAGGGACAAGGCTCTGCTTACTGCCAGTGTCAACGTGGTGGCAGAGAAGGGTATAGATGCCTATACCATTGCACGCCTAAAGGAGGTGTTGACTCAGCAAAACGGCATTGCCATGACATTGGCCAGGAAACCTAAGGTAGGATGCAGCAACCTGTGGCTCGGCATCAACGGCTCCAAGGGCGCTGCTGACAAGAGGGCTGTCAAGAGTGATGTGGCCAGGGATGTATTTGCTGTTCAGGACAAGTTTGACCGTCATGTGCTTAGCATCAGCCGCTCTGCTAAGGGGCAGGCCGATATTATTATTCTGGGCGAGCATACTAATGCTGTGTTCTATGCCCTTGCCACCCTGGAGCAGATGCTGGAGCAGTCTGCCGGGGTTGCCGCCGATGGCAAGATGATGCAGACGGTCACCGTGAGCGACTATGCCGACATGCAGTATCGCGGTATTGTGGAAGGATATTACGGCTACCCTTATTCGTTTGACGTTAAGAAGGACCTCATGCAGTTCTTCAAACGCTATAAGATGAACACCTACCTCTATGGTGCAAAGAGTGACCCCTACCACTCTGGTTATTGGCGCGATGCTTACCCGGAGGCCATTACTCCTCTCCAGCAGAAAAACGGCTGGCTATCGCAGCAGATGATTAGCGACCTGTCACGTCTGTCGCTAGAAACAAAGGTCAACTTTATCTGGGCCATCCATCCCAACAGCGGTAAGGCCGTTGATTTTCACACTGCTGAATCTACCGCCGGTGCTGTTGCCGACGTGGCGGCCAAGTTCAGCAAGATGCACTCCCTCGGAGTAAGGCAGTTTGCCGTTTTCCTGGACGATGCCGGTTGGGACTTTGATGATGTCAACAACTATCGTGATTTCCTCAACAATCTGCAGGACTCGCTGGAGCAGAAATACAACAAGGACTACACCAATCCCTCCGACACGGTGCTGCCACTCCACTATGTGCCCCATATCTATGCCATCAACTTCGCCAATGAGCAGCAGTTGCAGACCTATTTCGATGCCATCAGCCAGACCAAGGCCAACATCGTTGTCTATACCACAGGCAGCGGAGTGTGGAGCTCGCTGCATAATGCCGACTTCGTAAAGATGAAGCAGCTGATGAAGCGTCCCGTGGCTCTTTGGTGGAACTACCCCTGCAATGATAACAAGGACGGCCGCATTTATACTGCCGATATGCACACCACCCTCCACGAGATGGGGCTTCCCACTCCCGAAACAGAGATTCCGCAGTGCTTGGGTATGGTCAGCAACCCTATGCAGCAGGGTGAGGTGGCCAAGATATGCCTCTTTGGAGTGGCCGACTATGCCTGGAACAGTCACGCCTTTAATACTCAGCGCAACTGGGAAGATGCCTTTACGCACATTGTCGGCAAGGATAATGCTATGCTTTATAAATACCTCTCCCTGTACCTGCGCCATGATGACCCCGACCACCTCGGCAGCATGATTGAGCATTACAAGACTGCCCTTGCAGAGTACCGTGACGACGGCTTTGCTCTGCGTGACACCCTACAGGCAATCAAGTCTGCTGCCGACCGTATGCTCAAGATGCCTCCAGCCTCAAAGTCTGATTCTTTGCTGCTGCAAGAACTGCGCCCTTGGCTTATCAAGCTTAGTAGCATGGCAGAGACTGCACAACTGCTGATACAATTGCCAAAAATGTCCTCCTCAGCTGACCGTGACTTATACATACATAAAATAAAGGAAGCCATTACCAACTATAAAGAGAATAAGGACTATCAGGTTGACGCCCTTGAGGGCATGGGAGAGAATCCCCCCTCAGAATGGCATCCCGTGGAACCAAGCCACAAATATCTGATGCCCTTCATCCTCTGGCTCAACGAGCAGAATGACATCATTAAGCCAACTGTAGAAAGCCAATAATACCAACACTTACAGTGCAGTTTTCCTAACCCCTAACTCCTAATTCCAAGAATGTACTACGTAAGCAAAACAATAGAGGTGGCATTTGCCCACAAGCTCAATCTCAACTATGAGAGCAAATGTACCAATCTTCATGGCCACAATGCCAGAATAACCGTTTACTGCCGTACTGCCGAGCTCAATGAGAGTGGCATGGTGATTGATTACACCGACCTCAAGCGAATCGTCAAGCGCCTGCTAGACCATAAGTATGTCAATGACCTGGTGCCCTTCAATCCTACCTCCGAGAACCTTGCACGCTGGATCTGCGAGGCCGTGCCCAACTGCTACAAGGTTAAGTTCCAGGAGTCGGACGACAATGTGGCCGTCTATTCCCTCGACAACGACAGCACCCTATAGAGAGTGGTCATGTCTTATCCTATCAACGAGATATTCTATTCGTTGCAGGGCGAAGGCCGTTGGGCTGGTCGTCCGGCAGTGTTTGTGAGATACAGCGGCTGCAACCTGCGCTGTCCATTCTGCGATACTGACCACACCGCTCGTACCCCGATGTCGCTACCTGAGTTGTTGGCTCAGATATCAAATCTCCAACCTCCAGCCTCCAACAACCCCATGGTAGTTCTCACCGGTGGTGAACCGTCGCTCTTTGTTGACGAGGCCCTCATAGATGCCCTCCATCAGGCAGGCTGCTATGTTGCCATCGAGACCAATGGCACACATTCTTTGCCGAAGGGAATAGACTGGGTGACCCTCTCTCCTAAAGACTGTTTTGTCAGCAATGCCCAGGTAATCATAGCTCATGCCGACGAGGTCAAGCTGGTCTTCGATGGCACCAATGCTGAGGCCGTAGAGCGCTATTCAGCTTTCCCTGCCACCTATTACTACCTACAGCCCTGCGACACTGGCAGCGACGACCGTAACCGCGAACTTACTGCGGCAGCAGTCAGCTATTGCCTGGTCCATTCCCAGTGGTCGCTGTCACTGCAGCAGCATAAGCTGATAGGCATTCGCTAATCCCGATAATCTATTCCCGGTTATCTATCCTCTGTTAACAATAAAATGTGTAACTTTGCCAGTCAATAACAGGCAATACCAATTAAGACAATTAAAAAACACCAATACATTATGTACGGAAAATGGTTTGAATGCAAGGTGTCGCTTAAGCGCACCCTGGAAGATGGCCTGCAGAAGCAGGTAAAGGAAGTATATATCGTTGACGCTGTCAACTTTACCGAGGCAGAGGCCCGCATCCTTGACGAGACCAAGGTCTATGGCGACGTAACCCTCATCAGCATCAAGTATTGTGAGGCCAATGAGATTGTTGACTCCCACAACCCCCTCGACGGCCTGTGGTATAAGGTCAAGGTGGCAATGATATCTATTGACGAGAGCGCCGGCAAGGAGAAGAAGGTCAATGTAATATATTATGTACGCGCGAAAGACTTCAAATCAGCCTTTGAAAACACAGAGAAGTGGTTGGGCGGCTCAGTGATGGACAGTACCATAATCTCCATTGCTGAGACAAATATCATGGAGGTCTTTGAGTACAAGAAAATGCCCGAATAGGACGGAGGCGTATATGTCTGTAACAGAGAGACTAACGGCAGTCAGGGACACCCTGCCACAGGGCGTGGAGCTCGTGGCAGTGTCCAAATACCATCCGGTTGACGAGCTGATGGAGGCATACCGTGCCGGTCAGCGAATTTTTGGCGAGAATATAGTGCAGGAGCTCAGGCTTAAGCAGCCCCAGATGCCCGACGATGTGCAATGGCATTTCCTGGGACACCTGCAGACCAACAAGGTCAAGTATATAGCCCCTTTTGTGAGCCTCATTCACAGTATCGACTCCCTCCACCTACTTAGCGAGGTCAACAGTCAGGCCCTAAGGTGCGGACGTGTCATCGATTGCCTGTTGCAGCTCCATGTGGCCCAGGAGGAGACCAAGTTTGGTTTCACCTTCAGCGAATGTCTTCAGATGCTCAGCGAGGGAGAGTGGCGCAGCATGGAGGGTGTCAGGCTTTGCGGAGTGATGTGCATGGCCTCCAACACCGACGATGAGAGCCGCATACGCCAGGACTTCCGCAGTGTCAATGACTTCTTTGCCCAGCTCAAGACCGACTGTTTTGCCGACGCCCCCCATTTCTCCATCCGCTCCTACGGCATGAGCCATGACTATTCCCTAGCCATATTAGAGGGCAGCAACATGGTCCGCATAGGCACCGGCATCTTCGGTCCGAGACCATTGACCATTGAGCTATAGTTCCTATAGTTCCCATAGTTCCTATAGTTCCCATAGTTCCCATAGTTCCTATAAAAAATCGTAAATTGTGAAATTGTAAAATTGTCAAATAAAAATGTCTTTTCCCTTCTTCATAGCCCGTCGCCTGTATGGCAGCAAGAATCGCTCCGAACGGATAGCCTCGCTGGGAGTGAACATAGCCACTGTAGGCATAGCTGTGGGACTGGCCGTCATGATAGTCTCAGTGGCTGTAGTGCTGGGCTTCAAGGGAGAGATAAAGAACAAGGTCACCGGCTTCGGCTCCAACATCCAGATAGTCAACTCCGATGCCATGCAGACCTCCGACACACTGCCAGTCATAGCTTCGCCCTCCTTTGTTGAGCGGCTGGCTAAGTGTGAGGGAGTGAGCCATGTGCAGCGAGTCACACGTAAGGCAGGTATTCTAAAGACTGAGACAGATTTTCAGGGTATCACCTTCACCGGTATAGGCCCCGACTACGACACCACCTTCCTGGCCTCCCACATGGTTGAGGGGCACCTGCCTTCCACCTCCGACAATCAGCTGGCCATCAGCCAGGCTATCAGCGATGCCCTGCAGCTACATTGCGGCGACAAAGTCTATGCCTATTTCTTTGATACCGACATTCGTATGCGGCGCTACCAGATCAGCGGCATCTACCAGACCAACATGATGCAGTTTGACAACTCCACGGTCTTTGCCACCCTGCGTTCAGTCAACGGCCTCAACAGCTGGGACAGCCTCTCGTGTTCCACACTCGAGATAGCCGTCACCGATTTCAGCCGTACCGAGGACATTGCCGACCAGGTGGCTCGCCTCAAGCCTGGTGTTCCAGACCGCAACGGATGCTATTATGCCGTCTATAGCGTCAGCGAGCTCTACGGTGCCATCTTCGACTGGCTCAAGCTGCTCGACCTCAATATCTGGGTAATCCTCGGCCTCATGACCTGCGTATGCTGCTTCACCGTTATCAGCGGACTGCTCATCCTCATACTGGAGCGCACAGCCACCATAGGCATCCTCAAGGCACTGGGAGCATGCAACGGCCTTGTAAGACGGGTGTTCCTCCACTATGGAGTCTTTATCATAGGCCGCGGACTGCTGTTGGGCAATGCCATAGGCTTGCTGCTGTGCTACGTGCAGTGGCAGTGGCACCTCTTTCCTCTCGACGCCACCAGCTACTATGTTGACCATGTGCCCGTAGCCTTCAACTGGCTGGCCATCCTGGGGCTGAACATCACCACACTCGTCATCTGCACCGTAACACTCATCGGTCCCACCCTCATCGTATCACACATCCGTCCCGTCAAGGCCCTCAAGTTCGATTAGCTCTGGGGGCGAAGGGACAGCAATCCTCACCTATAGCTGCTATAGTCTAACCTATAGCGGCTTTTTTTATGCTGGATAGCATGACAGCTACCCATGACGACTTCATTGACGACGAATACTTCTTGAGAAGTATAAGGCTCAGAGGAAGCCTTAAAATTAAGGAGAGCTCCGTGAGGGCTCTCCTTTTTTGTGTTTATGATGGTTATTGTTGTGGTGTTACTCTCCGGTGATGATGTAGTTGTAGATTTTGACTACGTCGGCTGAGTTGACGTCTCCATCGTCGTTGGTGTCCATCTTGGAGGCAATGTCATCGTCGTCAGGGTCTGAAACTCCCACGATTTTACTGAAATCCTCCCAGCCTTCCAGTTCGCTAAAGGTGGGGACTTGTTTTTTCAGCACGTGCAGGGTGGCTTTGTCTTGACATGAGAAGCTGCTTAAATCAATAGCAAACGGCTTCTCGGTGAGGAACGTGACATCCTCTATGTTTTCGCAGCCATCGAATGCTAACGGTTCTATGTCGGTGACAGAGCCGGGTATGGTTATTTCTGACAATGCTTTGCATTCTGCGAAAGCTTCTTGTCCGATGCTAGTCACAGAGTTGCCCATGTTTACCGTGGCCAGCTTCTTGCAGTTATAGAATGCGCCTTGTCCTATGCTATCCACTGAGTTGCCTATGGTGAGTGATGTCAGGCCGGAGCAGTCTCTGAAGGCTGCAATACCTATGTCGGTTACGGACTCGGGGATGGTTATCGAGGTAAGGCCTTCGCAGCTATAGAAAGCACTCTCTCCTATGCTCGTCACAGAGTTGCCTATGGTCACCGAGGTAAGGTTTATGCAATAAAAGAAAGTCAGCTTTCCTATTTTTGTCACGGAGTTAGGGATAGATATCGATGTGAGGCCTGTGCAGCCATAGAATGCGACATCTCCTAAGCTCGTTACTGAGTTGGGAATGGTTATCGATGTGAGGCCTGTGCAGCAATAGAAGGCATCTTCTCCTATGCTTGTCACGGAGTTGGGGATGATTACCGCGGTAAGGCCTGAGCAGGCTGAGAAAGCTTCTTTTCCAATGCTTGTTACGGAGTTGGGGATGATTACCGCGGTAATGTCTTGACAGTAGGCGAAAGCTTGTTCTCCTATGCTCGTCACATGATAGACGATGTCTCCGTCTAAAATGAGCTTCGGAATAATTACATTGCCGGCACAATTTTTGCCGGAGTACACTGTGGCGGTGTTGTCGGAGGGGTTGAGTGTATAGACGATTCTGTCAACAGTTATGTTCTGGGCAAAGATGCCGGTGCATGAGAGCAGGATTAATGAAAGGAGTAAGGTTTTTTTCATACGTCTGAGTTTTTAGGTTAGAATTCTGTGGTTACAAGATGGATGGCACTGGCTGTCTGGCCAATCGCTGCAAAGGTATAAATTATATTCTGATTGCCAAGAAAATCCTTAGCGAAAATCTGCACTTAACATTTTTACTAAGGATGCTTAACAAATTTGATAAAAAGCTTGCGTATTTCAAGAAAAAGTGTTAACTTTGTAGTAGAATTAAAGGGAATGAGATGTACGTACACTTCCCAGATTGTGTTAATCTTTTTGTTTAATGTGGTGAAGAGGGCTACCTTCTTTGATGTGAGCAAGACGGTGTTTGGCAAGAAGTGGGCTGAGCCTACTGCCACGCCTAATCCTTAATCAGACAGACATTGTGAAAGGGCTGAGGGCTTAAAGTGCCTTCGGCTCTTTTTTTGTGCGGATTTTTTTTGCTACCTTTGCATCTGGATTTTATCCAGCTATAGGGGCCTTATGCCCCCGTCTGTGCTGAGATTTATATCCGTGTTAAGGACAACCAAACAAGTTAAAGCAATATGAAAAATCTGAAGAACTGGATGCTGGCCGCCATCCTTACTGTAAGCGGCGCAAATGTGTTGGTAAGCTGCCAGAAGGCATGTAACTGCCAGGACACCCCTGCCCAGCAGGAGGTGCAATCGACTGAGCTGGTTCGCACGAGCCAGAGCTGGGACGGCGTTGAGCTGCCTGACTATTTCCAGGGACGCCCGGAGCTGGTGGCTGTAAAGTATGAGTTCCCTGCCGGCAAAAAGCTGGGCTGGCACCACCACCCGGTGATGAACTTCGGCATACTGGTGCAGGGTGAGCTGACTATTATCGGACAGGACGGCAAGGAGAAAACGGTGCACGAGGGCGAGTCGGTCGTTGAGATGGTGAACACTATCCATCACGGCGAGAACAGAGGCTCTAAGCCTGTTATCCTCTATATGTTCTATCTCTCGCAGAAGGATATACCCCTGGCCGTGCAACACCCCGAGATTCCTTTGGAATAAAAAAATAATATAGTCCCCGAAATCTCGGGGACTATATTGTTTGTCTGGTTGTTCCTGTCGGGCAGGGTAGAGCTTATGCCTCTGCGGGCACTACAGCTACCACACTGCGGTCACGGCGGTCGTGAGAGAACTTGACTGTTCCGTCAACAAGTGCATAGAGGGTGTGGTCGCTACCCATGCCGACGTTCTTGCCGGGATAGTGGACTGTGCCTCTCTGGCGCACGATGATGTTGCCGGCTACGCAAGCCTGACCACCACAAACCTTTACACCTAATCGTTTCGACGCTGATTCGCGTCCGTTCTTCGAACTACCTACACCTTTTTTATGTGCCATAATGTTTCGGGATTTTGAATCTGCCTAAAAATGGATTAAGCTACGATTTGTTTAACTGTGATTTCCGTGAACTGCTGACGGTGGCCGTTCTTCTTCTGATAGTCCTTGCGGCGCTTCTTGTGGAAGACGATCACCTTGTCGCCCTTTACGAGCGGAGTCTTTACCTCGGCAACTACCTTAGCGCCCTCCACGGTGGGGGTGCCTACGGTGATTGCACCTTCGTTGTCAACAAGAAGTACGTCCTCGAACTCTACTTCCTGTCCGGCCTCAGCACCTGCAAGGTGGTGAACGAAGAGGGTCTTGTTAGCCTCAACCTTGAACTGCTGGCCTTGAATCTGAACAATAGCGTACATGTTTGTTTTATTGTGTTTTATGACGCTTCCACCGGAGGCGAGTCTCGTCGTGAAACCGCTTGATTGAGCCTTGGCGGACTAAAATCGGGCGCAAAATTAGCAATATTTTTTTGAATGATGAAGGAAATCAGCGAAAAAATGATATTATTTGATATTTAAAGAATGAAATTTGAAATTAATTGCCGAGTCTTGAGGTGGACGATTATAACTACGAATTATACGAATTTAACGAACAAGAGTGTTTGTCAATAATTAGAGAATAATTAACGGCTAATTGCCGCTTCGCTCTCACTGCTCTTTGATATCGGCACCGTTGCTGTGCAACGAATGCTTTTCTTCTTTCCCCAAAGGGGACCCCGGCACGACAGCCGATGAGCAGTTTGCGATGCCTTCGTCATTAACGGTAATTTGTGTTCAAGAAAATTACGAATTATACGAATTGTCCGTGATGGTTTGCCGGACTAAATACCATGCTGAAGTTGTATAGAAATTGCGCAAATATGAAATCTTTGCAAAGAAGGGCCATAGGCGGCGCGGGGTGAGATGAAATTTCTGCTTATAGTGGGGATTGATGAGCCATAGCGTGCGCCGAAGGATGGTATAGCCCGTATCATCGACCATGTGCTCGAATTGCTCTATCGACACGCGGGCATCACGGATACTCATCAGTTCAGCTATGCTGTCTGGAGTGCTACCGCTTAGCCTCAATAGGAATTTATAGACTGGTCTGGGCAGCAGATGGATGAAGGGGAGTCTGGAGGCAAAGCCAACGCTGATTTGCTGATGACCTCCAAAGGGATTTTGCCACGCAGGAAAGCCAATGAATACCAGGCCGTTTTTCTTGAGGAACGCCTTGATGCGAGCAAGGAATTCTTTTTTGCAAGGCGGAAGGATATGCTCTATGACATCGTGAATAAGAATGATGTCGAAGCGTTCGCCCTCCGTCTTAGCCTCTTGGGTAAGGATAAAGTCTTGGCAAACAAAGGTTCCCTGCTGGTTATGTTCTGCAAAGAATGTCCGTGCCTCGCTGATGCGGCTCTGGCAGATGTCGATGCCTGTCACGCTACACCCTGACTCGGCAAATGGGAGCAGGTTGCCACCCTCGCCACAACCAATTTCCAATACTCGGGTTTCGTTTGTTAGCGTGGTGATTGACTGCATATAGGTTATATAGAATTCTCGGGCTGTGTTTGCCTGTTCGCTGAAGTACTGTCTGCGGTTTTGATGTCGTTGTTGCATATCTTTTCTTGTTTTGTTTTGTTTCTCTATAAGGATAGATACTGCAAGACAAGAAAAGACTGCATATGTTTAACAAGAAAATCACCAGGTAATGCGTATTCCCACTGGCAGTGAGATAGTGAATGGGTGCTTTGTACGATAGGTCTCTATGCTGCTGCCTGTCGGGATGAAGTATTGCAGACTTGGCTCAGCAAAGAAGCCGAGTCTCGGAGTGAGGTTGTATTGCAACCCCAGCCCTGTACCGACCGACCACTGCCACGGGGCATGTAGCGTTGTCTTGTCGGTGACCTCTTTATTACCATTGAGGATGTAGCCGGTGCTGAATGGGGCATATACAGGTATTTCGGCTGTAACACCAATGCTGCCGTAGAGACTCCATTGTTTAGCATTCAATATGTTATACGTGCCCTTCAGGGGTATGCCGAGGTAGTGGATGGCCTGCTGTTCGATGATGGCATTGCTGTTTGTGCCCATTTCGAACTCAGATTTCAGGCGACTGTAGCTCAGCCCCGTTTCCAGTCCCCAGCGATTAGTTAGTCTGTATTTCAGAGCCAGTGACCAAGTGACAGGCATGAAGTGATGACTCCTTCGCACAATTTGGTCCGTACTGGCATCTTCAGCATTGTTCTGCGCTATGCTCATGATGATGCTTTGCTTATGATTGCCATCATTGGGGTTCTTTGCCAGAAATGCGGCATAGTCGCTCCATGTGCTGAAAGTGACGGGCGACGGCTGTTCTCCAGAGATAATTGATATTGGCGTTCCCGTGAATCCAAAGGGGCGCGTGTTTTGTCTGTCACCCATGTCGCCTGTATATGCCAGACCTATCGACCACTTAGGCTGTTTGCCATTAACCTTTGTTGAGTGGTCTGGTAACAGGTCAGCAATATGCGTGTCTTTGCGGCGCATGTCGGGCAATGGCTTGTCTTCATGTGTTGCTTGGATTGTATCATTCTGCTCTATAGTCCGCTGAATGGTGTCTGCCACCATGATGCTGTCTGTCTTTGGTTTTGCGATTGGCATGGCGACAGCCATCCTGCGCATTGCCTCTGGCTGTATCTCAATGGGTGGCGGACTTACTGTCGGAGTTTTCTTAGGCTCCTCCTGGCTGGTGGCGACATGACGGGGCACTTCTGCCTGATGGTCTGTCCTGAGCATAAAGTATGCTATGGGCAGCAGCAATGGCAACAGCCACAACAGCCAGTATTGGGCCAGGGACTTTTGCAGCATCTTCTTTGCCCTTGTCAGTTGTGACGATGAAGAATGGGCAGCGATACCCATAATTTCTGCAATCTCCTTGTGCGACAAGTTCTCAATAACTGCCAGACGAAACACCTGACCATAGCCGTTGGGCAAGGCATTGACAGCCGCTATCAGCTCATCCATAGTTGGCAACGGTTTCTCCTCAGCCTGTATGTCGTCCTGTGCAAGCTCCATATCTGCCACGGCATCGAGCGAAAGCATTTGCGGCTCATGGTGTCGCTTTTTGTAACGTAGGGCCACGTTGGTAGTGATGCTTGTAAGCCACGGTTCAAAACGTCGTGGGTCGTGCAGTTGGCTCATCTTGGCAAAGGCCAGCAAGAAAGCATCGTGAGCCAGTTCCTCTGCCACACGGCGGTCACCCACAATGCGCAGGCATACTGCTGTCATTCGCAGGTGATAAGCATTATACAGACCCTCGAGTGCTGCCTCATCGCCCTGTTTGCCTTGTGCCACAAGTTGCTCTATGTTCATTTGAAATACATTGTCTCTATGAATATAGATGCCACTTTGCCAAAAAGACTGCACGGAAATTATAACTTTTTTCACCAAGCCTAAGATAATCTATCCGTCTGTACGGCAGATTCATGTTGGCGAGTTGTCATGGTAGCAATCGGGAAGCCAGGCAGACATTTCCTATTGCCTGACATAGCTAAACCTAAAAAAAATAATTACTGTCTTTGCCAGAAGGAGCGGGTGAAGGGCAGGAGTATGGCGAATATCTCCAGACGGCCGGCCAGCATGAGGAAGCTACATATCCACTTGGCTACTTCGGGCAGCTGTGAGACTCCCTGCGAGGGACCATAGACGTGGCCGAAACTGGTGCCTATATTGCTGATGCAGGATAGCGAGAGGGCGCAACTGTCATATCCTGGCACTCCGGAGAGCATCAGTGCTCCGGCTCCTATAACTATCAGGAAGAGGAACCAGAAGAGGAGTGACATGACATTGTGCTCGGCAGCGGAGTTGATAGGGGCCTTGTTCATCTGCACCGGGATGACGGCATTGGGATGGAGTATGCGTTTGAACTGTATGCGGGTGGTCTTGATGATGATGAGCATACGGATGCTCTTGAATCCGCCGGAGGTTGAGCCGCTGCTGCCGCCTACAAACATCAGGAACATCAGGAGCATACAGGTGGGACGGAACCACTGCTGATAGTCGTCGGTAAGGAATCCGCTGGTGCTGGCTATGGATATGCAGTTGAACATGGCTGTGCGGATGGAGCGCTCCAATGAGTAGCCGTTGTGTATGAAGAGGCTCAGGGCGCAGATGGCAGAGATGATGAGTATGGTGACGAGGTAGAACTTGAGCTCGTCGCTATTCTTGAATGGTGAGAGCTTGCGCCTGGTGCCTGCGGTGTAGAGCAGATAGAAGTTGATGCTGCCTAAGAGCATGAAGGCCATCATGATGTATTGCAGCAGGGTGGAGTTGTAGTAGAGTATGCCGTTGTTGTGGGTGGAGAATCCGCCTGTGGCGATGGCCGACATACCGTGATTGATGCTGTCGAAGAGGCCCATGCCGCCTAGGTAGAGTGCTGCGGCACATGCGAGAGTGAGCACAATATAGATAGACCATATCCAGGCTGCTGTGGTCTTGATCTTGGTGTGGAGTTTCTCCTGGCCCAGTCCTGTTGACTCTGCTGCAAAGAGGCGTATCTCGCCGCTGCCTGACACGGGCAGTATGGTCATGGTGAAGAAGACGATTCCGAGGCCGCCTATCCAGTGCATGAAACTGCGCCAGAAGAGTATGCTGTGGGGTAGGGCGTCCACGTCTGGCATAGCGGTGAATCCGGTGGCGGTGAATCCTGACATGGCCTCAAAGAGGGCTGCTCCGAAGCTGCTGCAGTGGCCGTCAATAAGAAAGGGGATTGTGCCAAGCAGCGAGAACACCACCCATGTGAGGCTGACCACCAGATAGGCTTCGCGCCTGTTGATGCTGTCGCCTGAGCGCAGGCCAAGCAGGCGTAGCACTATGCCCACGGTGGCGGTGATGATGAGCGAGACGATGAAGGGCACATTGCTATCCTCCTTATATATAATACCTACTATCAGCGACACCAGCATCATGAATGCCTCAATCAGCACCAGCTGACCGAGCACCCTGCACAGTGTCTGCGGATTTATAAGTTTTTTCTTGGGCATTGGGTTGAAATTGTTGATTCTTTAGTCAAAGTATGCTGCCAGCGCCTTCATGCCGTTGTCGATGCAGATGGCCACCACCTTGTCGCCCTCATTGACTTGTGTCATGCCGTTGATTAGCTGTCCCTTGCCGTTGCGGATAAGCCCGCCCAGTGTGGCTGTGGAGGGCAGCTTGAGGTCCTTGATGAGTTTCTTGGTTATTTTGGAGCCTGGCGCAGCGGTAAACTCGGCCACGTCGGCATTGGCTACCATAAGGCTCTTGACGTTGCTCACGTCGGCCTTGAGTATCATGCGGTAGATGTTGGAGGCCGATATGGCCTGCTTGTTGATGAGGGTGCCGATGTCCAGGCTCTCAGCCATAGGGATGAAGTTGATGTTATCCAGCATGGCCACAGTCTTGTTGACGCCCATCTTCTTGGCTGTCAGGCAGCTGATAATGTTTATCTCGGAGTTGGGCGTCAGGGCAATGAATGCGTCGGTATCGTCAACATTTTCCTCGCGCAGCATCGAGAGGTCGCGGCCATCACCGTGTATGACCATCACGTTGCTGCTGGTGATTTGCTTGTTGAGCTCATAGCATCGGTTGATATCCTGCTCAATAATCTTGATATTCATATTTCCAGGCAGCAGCTGGGCAGTGAATACTGCTGTGGTGCCGCCGCCCATTATGATTACGTCCTCCACCTTGGTGTAATTGTTCTTGCCGCATATTTGGCGAATGAAGTCTTGATTGCGCTTGTCGGTCATGAAGTACACAAGGTCAAAGGGCATGATGGTGTCTTCGCCGTGGGGAATCAGTGTGTCGCTGCCGCGCTTGATGGCCACTACATGGTAGGTGGCGTCCTTCTGTGTCAGATTCTTGAGTGGAATGTTGAGTATCTGGCAGTCTTGGCGCACTTTCACTCCGATAAGGGCCAGATTGCCTTCGCCGTTGTCGGGCTCCCACCACATGCGGGCCCAGCTGCGCTCCACTGAGCTTACTATCTCTTTGGCAGCCACCATTTCGGGTATGAACATGGAGCTGATGCCCATCTCCTTGAAATATTCCTGCGACTCCTTGCTCAGATACTCCACGCTGTCCACTCTGGCCACGGTGCGCTTGGCACCCAGCCTGCCGGCCATCATGCAGCAGTTGATGTTGAGGTCCTCGTCAGGAGTCACTCCGATAAACAGGTCGCAGTGGGCTACGCCAATCTCCTTGAGGCCAGTGATGGAGGTGGGCGACATGACCTTAACCATCAGGTCATAGTTCACTTGCAGCATATTGAGCTTCTCTGGGTTCTCGTCAAGCACAATGATGTTGTGGTTCTCTCTGGCAAAGAGTTTGGCGAGGTGGGTGCCTACGCGCCCTGCTCCGGCAATGATTATCTTCATGCTTTTGGGGAATTTTAGGAGTTAGGAATTATGAGTTGAGGTTCCTTGCAATGCTCTCTTCGTCCAGGCCTACAAGGCGGTATAGGTCCTTGACGGGGCCGTGCTCCACAAAGTGGTCGGGCAGTCCCATGCAATGGAGTGGGGTGGTGCAGCCGTGACTCTCCAGCCACTCAGCCACACAACTGCCAAATCCACCGCTTAGCGAGCCGTCCTCTATGGTTATTATCTTTTCATATCTTGCTTCAGCCACTTCGTGCATTATGCTGTTGTCCAGTGGCTTAACAAATCGCATATCGTAGTGGGCAACGTGGTTCATGCCGTTTTTCTCTATCACATTCTCCACTGTCACTCCCAAAGGGCCAAGCGAGAGCACACACACACGGTTGCCGCTTCTGAGCTTGCGTCCGGAGCCTACAGCCACTTCCTCCATCGGCGTGCGCCAGTTTATGGTGGAGCCCTTGCCTCGCGGATAGCGAATCACCCAGGGATGTCGGTGTATGGTGGCAGTGTACATAAGGTTACGCAGTTCGGGCTCGGTCATGGGTGAGCAGATAGTCAGGTTGGGCACAGTGCGCAGTGCAGCTATGTCGAAGGCTCCGTGGTGGGTTGGGCCGTCTTCGCCAACCAGTCCGGCGCGATCCAGGCAGAGCACCACGTGCAGCCTTCCTATGGCCACGTCGTGAATGATATTGTCGTAGGCGCGCTGGGCAAACGATGAGTAGATGTTGCAGAAGGGTAGTAGTCCTTCCTTGGCCATGCCGGCAGAGAAAGTCACCGCGTGACCCTCGGCAATGCCTACGTCAAATACTCTTTCGGGCATTTGCATCATCATTATGCTCATTGAGCATCCGCTGGGCATGGCCGGCGTAATGCCTACTATCTTGTCGTCCTTCTGTGCCAGTTCCAGCAGCGTCTCGCCAAACACATCCTGAAATTTGGGCGGCTCAGGGTCCATGTGTTCTTTCTTGAGCAGCTCGCCTGTCTTGGGGTCAAACATTCCCGGGGCATGCCAGAGGGCGGCGTTCTTCTCCGCAGCCTCATAGCCTTTGCCTTTCAGGGTGTGTATGTGCAGCAGTTTGGGGCCGCTCATGTCCTTGATGCGCTGCAGCATCTTCACCAGCCTTACCACATCGTGGCCGTCAGCAGGACCGAAGTAGCGTATGTTAAGACCCTCAAAGATGTTCTGCTCGCGGGTGATGAGCGATTTGAGCGAGTTGTTGAGGCGCAGAATGGCATTCTTGCGCTTCTCATTGAGCAGACCCATGCGGTCCAGTCCCCTGGCGGTGCGGAAGCGGAAACGGTTATACCACTTGCTGGTGTGCAGCCTTAGCAGGTATTGTTTCATGCCGCCTACGCTGCGGTCGATGCTCATATTGTTGTCATTGAGGATGATGAGCATGTTGTTGGGCGTTGAGGACACATTGTTGAGTCCCTCAAAGGCCAGTCCGCCACTCATCGCTCCGTCGCCAATCACCACAGCCACCTTGCGTTCTTTTTGTCCCTGCATCCTGGCAGCCACATCCATGCCTAGGCCTATTGAGATAGAGTTGGAGGCATGGCCGCATACACAGCTGTCATATTCGCTCTCCTCGGGCGAGGGGAAAGGCTTTAGGCCGCCCAGCTGGCGGTTGGTGCTGAAGGCGTTACGTCTGCCGGTAATGATCTTGTGCCCGTAGGCCTGGTGCCCAACGTCCCAGACTATTCGGTCCTCGGGAGTGTTAAACACGTAGTGCAGTGCCACGGTAATCTCTACGGTACCGAGGCTGGAGGCCAGATGGCCTGGATGCTCGGCCAGCACTTCAATTATGCGGTGCCTGATCTCGCTGCAAACCTCCGGCAGTTGCTCCACGCTGAGCTTGCGCAGGTCGGCAGGCGAGTCTATCTTGTCAAGTAGGTTATATGTGTATTCTGCTTCGTCCACAGTCTAGATTTATTTCCTATAAAATGCAAATGTAAGAAGAAATATCAGAATTCGCACAAATTTAGCTCACCTTTTCTCAATTTATGCCTCTTCTGGGCTTTGCTAAACCAACTTGGCCTGCCATTTCTTTATACTGACAACATAGAAGTTAAAAAACATAAATTGCCGTATGTGCTCCGTTGAAACAATGTTTTTTCGGTTGCAAGTTATTGCCGTCGAGGAATTTTTTGCTATTTTTGCCAAAGAAAAACATCTTAACCTCTATACCCTATGAAAATCTTCAGAATAGCTTCCCTTCTGCTGCTCTGCACCCTGGCATTCTGCGCCTGCTCTGACGACGACGACAATATGTCGCGCATCAAGGTGAGAGTGGCCATTCGCGTTGACTCCCATGTGCCACCCACGGTAACGGTCTTTGGCAAGGACATAGCCTTGTCTAACGACAACTGGCTAATCACACTTGAGAACTTCCGCACCTATGAGCAGATAATCTCCGTGCCCACCTCTGCCATACGCACAGTGCCGCCGGGCCCTATAAAGACTGACGACCCCAAGCTGAATGGTATATTCTCCGTAGGAGCCGTGCAGGGCAAGAGGGTGTTTACCTTGGAGTCGGTTATCGAGAACTCCATCTACCTATTTATAATATACTAACCGGTCATCGTCCGTTCTGCCGTTTTTGGCAGACGTGTACGGCGCATTTCTGCCATAATGTCACCTGCGGGTGCCGTTGTGGCAGCTTTTATTTTTGTGGCACAGTCAATGCTCTTTTCTTGGGCGAAAACGGCAAGAGCTAAGAGTTCGGAATCAGCGAAGCCGGGCTGACGCAAAAAAGCCTGAGAGCAAAGCGGCAACGCCAAAGGCATCGCGAACCGAAGCACGAAAAGCGAAGCGGCAACTTTCGAACTCTCGAACTCTCGAACCTTAGAATCTAAAAGTTTAACCATTTAAAAATAAAAACAGGAGGTATTAATTATGTTACTAGCACGTAGAAACAATGACGCAAACCTGATGTCAAACTTCTTTGATGATTTCTTTGATACCAACTGGATGCCTAAGATGAACTCCACAGCACCTGCAGTTAATGTCAAGGAAGATGTGGAAAAGTACACGATGGAAATCGCCGTGCCCGGTCTGAAGAAAGAGTATTGCCGCGTCAACGTAACCAACCAAGGCTGCCTGGAGGTAAAGCTCGAAAATAAGATGGAGCACAAGGACGAGGACAAGAAGGAGCACTATCTGAGGCGCGAATTCTATTACACCAATTTTGAGCAGTCATATGCTCTGCCTGAGAATGTCGATCCCGAGAAGATTAGCGCCAAGGTCAACGACGGCGTACTCCGCATCGAGATGCCTAAATACTCCAAAAAGGAGGAAGACAAGCAGAGGCGACTCATAGAGATAGCATAGCTCCGCCCTCCCTCTACGGAGCGATTCAGATGCCTTCGCAAGGCATACGGAAAGTCCCGATTCCAGTTCTTGGAGTCGGGGCTTATTGTGTCTCTATAGGTTAATTGTACTAAAATCACTCCCTCAAATGTAGCCAAATTGGAAGGAAAAAACTATCTTTGTAGCCAAATAACTATAAAATCATCATATCATGGACGAAAGAGAACTCGAAACATGGTGGGCCTCGCTTACCGTGGGCCAGAAAGAGCGCATCGCCGGCAAGATAATGAGCAAGCAGACCGAGGGTGTTGTAGCCGTATGCAACTATCCCGAGTGCACTGCCGTGTGGAATAATCTGCCCCTTGAGCGCAGGCAAGCCATCTACGACCACTGCACCGACGACCACGGCTATCTCCTCCACAAGTGGCAGGAGGGAATATCATTCTCCTATTAACCAATAACCACTGTGCCGCGCGGTTTCCCTGTGCGGTCTTACCTTACTCCCTATGAACGGCAACTTTGAATATTACAATCCCACCAAGCTATTCTTTGGTGACGAATCGCTCAGTTTCCTTAAGGACGAGCTACAGAATTATGGTCCTGTCGTGCTGCTCAACTACGGCGGCGGCAGCGTCAAGCGCAACGGCATCTACAATCAGGTGGTAGCCATACTGCGCGACTGCGGCAAGACCATCGTTGAAAACGCCGGAGTGATGAGCAACCCCACTCTTGACAAGCTGCGCGAGGGCATCCAGATAGCCCGCGACAACAAGGTGGACTTCATCCTTTCCCTCGGTGGAGGCAGCGTCTGCGACTACTCCAAGGGCGTGGCAGCTTCCGTATTCTTTGACGGCGACCCATGGCAGACCTTCTATCTCAACCAACAAGACCCGCCCAAGGACCAAAAGATACTCCCCATCGGCTGCATTCTCACCATGGCAGGCACCGGTTCTGAGATGAACGGCGGCAGTGTTATCACCGACGCAGCCAACACCTTCAAGGTGGGCCACGTCTTCGACAGCCGCCTCATGCCCAAGTTCGCCATCCTCAATCCCAAGTTCACCTACACCGTACCCCTCGACCAGATGAAGGCCGGTATCTTCGACATCATGAGCCACATCATGGAGCAATATTTCTCCGACCAGGACGACAACACTTCCGACTACCTCTCCGAGGGACTTATGCGCAGCCTTATCGTGTCAGCACGCAAGGCCGTTGGCAACCCCCAGGACTACGAGGCCCGCTCCAACATAATGTGGACAGCCACCTGGGCCCTCAACACACTCATCGGCAAGGGTAAGACTCAGGACTGGATGGTACACATGATTGGCCACTCCATCGGCGCATGGACTCATGCTCCCCACGGCTACACCCTGGCAGCAGTCTCGATTCCGTATTACAAGTATATTATGCAGGGAGGCCTTCCCAAGTTTGTGCGTTTCGCCCAGGCTGTATGGGATGTGCGACCCGAGGGCAAGACACCTAAGCGGATTGCCGCTGAGGGTATCGAGGCCCTCAAGGGCTGGATGCAGGAGATTGGCCTTCCCCTCACCATCAGTGAGCTGGGCGCCACCGAGGAGATGATACCCGCCATCACCAAGGGCACCATCACCTACAAGGCCGGCTACGGCGACCTCACCCCCGAAGACGTAACAGCCATTCTCAGACAAAGCCTCTAATGATTTAGTTGGCAAGTGAGAAAGATAATTTTCATTCCTCATTTCTAATTCCTCATTTCAAAATGAAGCACCTAATCCTTGCAGCCTCGGCAGCCATGATGCTCGCCGCCTGCGGACAAAAAGCCGACAAGGCATCACCCTCCGATTCCACTACAGTGAAGGACACCCTTGTCACTACTGAAGCAAAGACAGACTTCGCCTCACCCGACCTGCAGATGCACGGTCTCAAGGGGCAAGTAAAGCAAGTCAGCACCACGGAATATGAGTCTGACAAAAACGGCAAGCAGGACTTTGAGCGCAACAAGACCCTGCTGACTTTCGACCCTCAAGGCCATTGGACCGGCAATGAGAACGCCCAGTTTAAGACCGGCAATATCACACGCGACAAAGACGGACGCATCAGCAAGCTCACCTATAGTTACCTGATTAATAAAGAGGAGGACTATGGCTACCAATACGACTATACATATAAGTATGATGCCGCAGGTAGGCTCAAGGCTATGGGCGAGGAATATGTAGGCGAACTGTCAGGCGGCTTCGAGTACCTGTTCACCTATGACGATGCAGGCGAAGTCATCAGCTATACCCAAGATGGTGGTGGCGACGGAGTGGAGGTAGAGTCCACCTACACCATCACCGTACTTGACAGAGATGACCACGGCAACTGGACCCGCCGCCTGCAGAAAGAAGTCTGCACCACCGAAGAGTACGATTCCGACGGTCAGCCCGACAAGAGCACCTATACCGAGTATGTACTGCAAGTAAGAAAAATAGAATACTATTGATTTCAAATCGAGTTAACAAGTTGACAAGTTGATGAGTTGACGAGTTGATGAGTTGTCGAGTTGTTTGTGAAATTGTGAAATTTCTAAATAATTTCTGGTAATTTCTTTCAGTTAATTTCAATTTCCTCATGGTAATTTCGTTCAGTCCCAAATTTCAAATTATTTTTGCATTGCTGCTCCTTGGCATCAGTACGGTCAGCGCCGCTGACGACACCCAGTGTCTGTTTAACTCCGCCGCCAGCCAGGTGCCTTACCGCATTCCGGCCATTGCCAAGACCAAGAGCGGCCAGCTGCTTGCCGTCACCGATTACCGCCATTGCCTCTCCGACATCGGCTTTGGCCGCGTTGACCTCCACCAGCGCATCAGCCGCAACAACGGTCGCACATGGAGCACCGAGCAAGTCATCGTGGAAGGCAGCGGCGTCGAGGGAACTCCCCAGTGCGGTTACGGCGACCCAGCCATTGTTGCCGACAGGAATAGTAAAGAGATCTTGCTCCTATGCGTTTGCGGCAATACTCCCTATTTCAAGGCTACCCGCGACAATCCCAACCGCGTGGCACGACTTCGCAGTCATGACGGAGGACGCACATGGAGCGCACCAGAGGAGATAACTGACCAGATTTACAGCCTCTTCGACCAGAGTGCCCTCGGTCCCGTGCAGAGCCTCTTTGTGGGAAGCGGCAAGATATGCCAGAGCCGCATTGTAAAGGTCGGCAAATACTACCGCATCTATGCCGCCCTCTGCGCAAGGCCTGGTGGCAACCGCGTCATATACTCCGACGATTTCGGAGAGACTTGGCACTCCCTCGGCACCATCGACCAGAGCCCCGCACCCCTCGGCGACGAGCCCAAGGTGGAGGAGCTCCCCAACGGCGACGTCCTACTCAGCAGCCGTCCCGGATGGAACAATATGAACAGCGGCCGCTTCTACAATATCTACCATTATCCCTCCGTGACCACCATCGGCAGCGACCTCTCAATAGTGGAAGGCAAGGCCGTCAGCACCTTCTCTGCCGAGACCTTCGGCCACTGGGAGCAGGCCGTAGCTTCCGCCGACTGCTCTAACGGAGTTAATGCCAAGGACAACGTCACCAACGGCGAGATACTCATCATTCCCGCCGTGCGCCAGGCCGACCGCACCAAGACGTGGGTAGCCCTGCAGAGCGTACCCCTCGGCCCGGGCCGCAGGAACGTAGCCATCTACTGGAAGGAGCTTGCCTCACCCGCAGACTATCAGAACGCCACAGCCTTTGCCTCCGGCTGGAGCCAGCCCTGGCTCGTTAGCGCCAACGAGGGAGCCTACAGCACCATGATAGTGCAGAAAGACCTGCGCCTAGCCTTCTATTGGGAGGACACCCCCGACGGCAAGGGCGGCTACCAGATGCTATACCGTCCCCTCACCCTCCAGCAGATCACCGCAGGAAAATACAAGGCAAGGAGATAGAAAGGAGCAACTGATTATCAAGACAACATAAACTCAAAAAGAGCTAAAACAGAACAAGTCCCCTGCTGTTCTCGGAGAATGGCAGGGGGCTTGCTTTATTTATGGAATAGTTGTGATCTACTCTCCGGTGATGATGTAGTTGTATATCCTGACTACGTCGGCTGAGTTGACTTCTCCATCGCGGTTGGTGTCCATTATTTCGGCAGGATCATCGTCATCTCCTCCTTCTCCGTCTTCCCCTGCGATGCTGCTGAACTTCCAGCCTTCCAGTTCGCTAAAGGTGGGGACTTGTTTTTTCAGCACGTGCAGGGTAGCATTGTCTTGGCATGTAAAGCAAGAGGAATTGACAGCAAACGGCTTCTCGGTGAGGAACGTGACATCTTTTATGTTGTCGCAGCCATAGAAGGCATCTTCTCCGATGGCCGTAACGGAGCCGGGGATGGTTATTTCCGTCAGGGCAGAGCAGTCCCGGAAGGCTACAGTTCCTATGTCGGTCACGGTTTCGGGAATGGTTATTGAGGCGAGGCTGCTGCAGCCACAGAAGGCTGCAATTCCTATGTTGGTCACGGAGTTGGGGATGGTTACCGAGGTAAGACCCGAGCAGTAAGCGAATGCTTCCTCTTTTATGTCGGTCACGGTTTCGGGAATGGTTATTGAGGTGAGGTCGCTACAGCCAAAGAAAGCCCATGTTCCAATGTCGGTGACTGAGCTGGGGATGGTTATTCCCGTCAAACTCTTGCAGCCATAGAAGGCGTATCCTCCGATGTTTTTCAAGGTGTTTTCCAGGGAGATTGTCTTGAGGCCGGAGCAGCCGTAGAAAGCATAACTCTCGATGCTCTCAGCACGGTCGGCATTTACAAAGGATAGGCTGGTGCAACCGTAGAAGGTGCCTGATTCAATTTTCTTCAGTGCATTGGGGAGGGCTATTGAGGTCAGAGACGTGCAGCTTGCGAAGGCCTGCTTTCCCAGGCTTGTAACGAGGTCGGGGATGACGACTTGTTCTATACTCTTGCAATTATAGAAAGCATAGTCTCCTATGCTGGTCACGGAGCTGGGGATACCGATATCGGTTAGGTTGGTGCAATAGGCGAACGCTGCTCTCCCTATGCTTGTCATGGTGCCCGGGAGGAATATGGAGGTAAGCCTCTCATTCTGATAGAAGGCGTTGCCATCTATACTCGTCACCTTGTAGGTTATGCCTCCGTCTTCAACGGTTTCCGGAATTATGATATCACCGGAGCACTGATTGCCGGAGTACACTGTGGCGGTGCTGTCCGAAGGGTTGAGTGTATAAATGATGCCGCCAATGGTGATTGCTTTCTGGGCAAGGATGCCGGTGCCGATGAGCAGGGCTAATGAAAGGAGTAATGTTTTTTTCATACGTCTTGGGATTTTATCAGGTTTGGATTATGTGGTTACAAGATGGATGGTCTGTCTGGCCAATCGCTGCAAAGGTATAAATTTTATTTGGTAATAATATAGATGTTGGCACAGATTACTCATATTGCAACCAATTTTGACTGCGTTAGTTGTATGTTTATTGCATAGCAGTGTTGATTAGAATAGACATAAGACTTTTATCCGAGTCTTTTGCGTGACCATTGCCTGAGTTTAATCTAATCCCCTTGAAAAAAGTTTTAACTCCGTGGAAAAATAAACTAACTCCGATGAAAAAGAATCTAAGAGCCTCGAGCTGTCATTTTCAAGGCTCTTAGATTTGGTTTCGAGGCTCTTAGATTTTTTTTCAAGGCTTTTAGTTTTGATTT
>OCTW013379480.1_pt1 | contig 38431 bp, 18 predicted proteins | sample 1539671 | NCBI WGS metagenome assembly OCTW01 (sample SAMN02144230, study PRJEB22623) | gut metagenome | biome: sheep rumen | host: Ovis aries | place: New Zealand
AAAGCCTATAGAAAAAGCAAAAAGCCGAGATTTCTCTCGGCTTTTGCGCTTCAGGATGGGCTTGAACCAACGACCCCCTGATTAACAGTCGTAAAAAGTGGATTTTTGTGATTATATATGAATATTGTATTTTGTTGAATATCAATGCATTATAAATTTGGCCTCAAATTTTGAGCACGTCTGAATACGTTTAAATAAGGGTACGTGTGTTCCCGTGGTGTTCCCGAATTTGATTATCGGCTTTTCATATTTCTTTACAAAGTTCCCTTTTCTACTTCCAATTTGTAACTACTATTTAGGTAGCATTTAGATGTGAGTTGAGAAATATTTCCTTTGTTTGTTTGGGAGTTAAAATATTGGTAATAATATATCTGTTGGCACAAAACACCTCTCTAAAATGACCCCAAAGCACAGATGACCGTGCAGATGGGACGCAGGCGCATCGGGAAGACTGAACTCTCGCTGAGATGCGGCGATGAGACAGTGTTGTATTTCTTCGTGGGAAAGTAGATTCTGCGTGGGGAAATGTCTCTTCTGATTCGGCTTCGTTGAGGCTATTTTACCAACACTTTTCTTCCGTTGATGATATGGATACCACGATAAGAGCTTGAAATGCGCTGTCCTGCAATATTGTATTCTTTGTTTGAGGTGTCGGCAGGGGTTTCAACGGTTGTGATGCCTGAGGAGTATTCCTGTTCAGACACGAGTGTAAGGTGTATGGTGTAACGCCTCAATGCATTCTGGAAGCAGACGAGTGCGTCAGCAGTCCAATGCTCGTCGGGTGCGGTCTCGGAACGCGTGCAAACTTTGCCGTCCTCGAACCGTATAGTGATGTCTGCATTGCTGCTACAGAAACCATACTCATTGAACGTGAGGGCCTTGTCGGAATTAGCTGCAACAGGATCGCTCCAGTATCCGTCGTCCATCAGTCCGCGATAGTGTTCGCCGCGAAGCAAATCGGTGGCACCAATGGCCTGTGCAATCTCCGAAAGCTTGTCGAAATCGACTTTCAGTTCTTTCTGTCCCACAGGTACGGTGAGATAGGTTGTAGCCACTTCCTGGCTCAAATCCTTGGTTGATGTTGGGATGTAAACAGTGTTGTCGGCAAATATCAGCCTGTTGGTTTTGCTGATTGAAGGCATTGCGAACATGTAAATGTTTTCTGCACCATCGGGGAAGCGACCCACAGAGTGCCAGCCATCGTGCTGCGGATAGCTCAGTGTGTTTGTCCACGACAGGTCGCTTGCCGTGAGCAACACGTCGCCTCCATCGGCATCGATTTTGAATGATGTGTGCAATTGTGTGAGGTCGTCGAGATTGTCGCACCACACTACAAGGAAGCCATGTGCCGGGATTATGGTATTAACAGTGCCGTTGGATGCAGGAATCTGGTATTTCTTCGGTTTTGAGGCATTGTCGCTGACATACATGCCACCCACGTCAACGTCCTCATCGGTCGTGTTGTAGAGTTCTATCCAGTCGCCTTTTTTAAAGTAATCGTTGATAAAAATCTCATTGGCAGCACTCACCTCGTTGATGACGACTGGTGTAACTTCGCTTGCCACTTTGTCCATCTCTGCCAGAGGTTTGAACACGGCTTTCAGCGTGATGGAGGAAGCTGAGCTCAGTACGTATTCGGGGTCGGTGGAATCATACTGCGAAACGTCGTTGTTCGGTGTCTGCAGTCCCAGTTCTGCGCTCCAAACCACGTCGGTTGAGGCAGCAGAGTAATTATGGACTTCGACAGCAATCAGGTTTTCACCAACATGGAACAAATCTTTGTTTAATGCGAGTGAACCGACGTCAGGATTGTTTGAAGCCAGCTGCCCGTATGTGCTGTAAGTGATATTGCCTGAAGGCATGTTGTATCGTCCGGCTTCTACCCCATTCACATAGACAACAAAACCATCGTCGACTGAATAATTGAGAATGAAATCGGCATCGTCGGGGATGTTCTTCATCTCGAATGATTTACGGAAATAGTACGTAGGGTATTTGTTGTTGGCATTACCTCCATAGCCAATGGTAGTGTTAAGCCCAGCCTGATTATATCCTAAAGGTGCCTGACCTGTGCTCCATCTGTCATCTGAATAATCCGTGGAATACCAGTTTTTGCCTTCAAGAGAACCCTTGGTATAGTATTTCCAATCGCTGTCGGGAGGGAATATCCTTGTCACCTTCTTTACGCCATTACCCAGCCATCCTGCAAAACGGTAGCCTGCAGGCGCCTCTGCCTTCAGCGTAGCAGGTCCGAAAAACACGCCATCGAAGGCATTGGTAGGAATGGTTATGCCATTGAGCGAAAGCTTGGCGTTATCGATATTGGTCGACAAGTGGAGAGTCTGCTTCGGAGTCTGTGAGAGTTTGAATGCCGAATAGTTTCTCAGCGCATTGGTCATGGTGCCGTTGTAAGAGTCATCCATTTTCTTCAACAGGCTCGCAGCTGATTCGGACGGATTCACAAAGCCATTCAAGCCCTCGTAGGTTGCAACATCGTTTACAACAGCCTTGAACCTTTCCACCGTAGCGACAGAACCGCCAAAGACGCAATATGCATCAATGAATCTTCGACGGAACGAGTCGTTGGCCAGCATATTCAGGAAGTTTACTACGTGCTGAAGATTTTCTGTCACCTGCCTTCGCTGGCCAGTGGCAGGATCATACTTATTGAAAGTCCAGCTTTTGTGTCCTGAAAACCATCCGAAGGGATCGGTTGTGGAGAGTGCAGAATCGAGGTCGAAAAGGACGAAGTGGAACTTTCCATCTTTCTTGCGGAAGAACTTGATGTTGTTCTGTGGCCAGTCGTTGCAGCCAAAGTATAGTTCAACGCATAGATAGTTGATGAATTCATCGATATCAACAAGTTGGCAAATCTCGTCGTAGGACGACTGTTTTGAGGCCGTCTTCGACAATTCTGTCCAGCGGTTGAGTGCTTCGAAGTTGCCTTCCATGCATATCATGCCCGAATCAGGACTGAGGTCGAACTGATCCATATCGTCGCTGCTTATTCCATAGTTGGCATAGGCGAAATGCTTGTTGCTCGGTTCGCGCATATTCAGCGTGGCATAGTACTTGCCATTCAGTATGATATGCGTAGGTTGCCAGCATTGACCATCGACATACCAACCGCCACAGCGTGTCACTTCCTGTACGACGGCATCCCAAATGCGACAATCGGTATCATTGCCACCGTTGTGCATCAGCAGGGTTTTATTCTTGTTGAATGGCTTGTCCTTGAAGAACGGGTACGACAGGAAGTTCTCGCCGTAGTATTGTTTGTCGGCTTTAAGCTTAAAGGAATGTGGTGTCCAATTGCGGCTCCACCCGCCAGTCATAGAAAAATCGACTTCCTGATTATGGGCCAGCGTGTATTGTCCGTTACCGTCGGGCGTGAAGTATTCCATATTCACCGGACGGTCCCAGTCGCGGTTCCAGTTACATGGGGTTGTCTCGCCACGTCCCGGTGCACCGTGCGGTCCTCGCTGGAAGAGTCCCAACTCCTTGCCGTAGATAAAGTCGTCGTTGGTGATGACGGATATGATCGGGAACACGAAATCGCGTGTCTTGAGTATATACGAATGCGATACTACCCTACTCGGCAGATAGCCGTCGCGATAGAACCTGAGTCTCAATGTGGCTGTTTCCGAGAATGTGAACTCGCCACTCTCGGATGTCATTCCATGAACGTCGGTAGGTGTAGTACCGTCGAGCGTATAACGCAACGTCACACCTTCGGGAATCGCAACGTGAGCAGTCAGCACACCGGTGAACAACTGCCCTTCCCTGTCGACGACAGGCGGCTGCAGCTGTTGGGATGCGAACACACTGGCAGCATTTGCTGACCCGGGGGTTGGCATGGCTGTAATTCCCCACTTGTCGCCTCCATCCTCCGTTCGGGCATAAGAAGCCCGGGATGGAGTTTCAGGGTAGGCAAACTGGGCAAGCACGGCATTGCCATCGGATATGGTCAGGGTACCACCTTCATACACAAGTTTGAAATTCACCTGTTGCAGCGCGTATTCATCGTAGTGGTCGAACCATATTACCTTGTGGCCCTTTGCCGGAACAGCACCATGATTCAGTGAGAATGGGTATTTCCTCAAATCTGTTGCATCGTCAGTGATGAACAGCCCGGCAAGCGTGAGAGCCGTGTCGGTTGGATTGTAGAGCTCTATCCATGAACCGAAGTTGTAGGATGTATCGAGGAACATGTCAATATTGGACGGCATAACCTCGTTAATGACAATATTCTGCTGCGTACCGGCAACCTTCCGTACCGTCACACTACATTCCACCGTGCAGCCGCTGCCATCAAGGGCAGTGCCCGTAAGTGTAGCAGAGCCTTTGCCCATCGCTTTTGCCAGACCATCTTCGCTGACTGACACTATACGGCTGTTTGACGATTGCCATTTCACCAACTTGATGAGGGCATTGTCAGGCTTTACCTCCGGACACAACTGCCTCTCCTCGCCCAAAGCCATGAACAGCGAAGGCGAATCCAACGTGATGCTTTCAACATGCACATTTTCTGTCCAATACTCCAGACGCCAGTTGGAGATGCAAGTCCAGTCGCCTCCTAGGAACTTGGTTTTGTTGATGCCTATTGTTATATCCTCATCGTCTACGATTTCAAATTCCAACACATTATTATAATATCCCGCTTCAAACCACTTATGAGCAGCAGCCATGTCATCAGGCAGATATTTGCCGGAAACCCTGACCGTTTTGCCTCCAAGACTACGTGTAGCAACACCTGAGGCACAGTGCACAAGTTTCGCAGCGAATGTCGTATCAGCACATTTGGCGTACATCATAGCATAACGATAGGCATCGTCACCCTCTGAAAAGCGAGAATAGTCCTTATTGGCATCGCCTGCACGATAGAACCCCTGCACCGACAGACGGTAATGGCCTGCCGGCAGTTTGCCTATTGTCTGATAAGTGTCATACGTCTTCTGGAAATGAGAAGCATTGGAGACTGCTCCGTCGAAATTCAGTTCCGTACCAAGCCAATCGTCGCCATTGTTGTTGGCGTAAGTGGGGTTCTTAATGTAAAGGGCAGTAACATCAACCCACTCCACTTTGGCATACGTGACGCATGAACACAATGCACAGATAGCTAAGGCAATGTGTCTGAGAGTGACTATTCTGCTTTTCACCAGGGTGAATAGTGAAGCGTTTTATGCGTGTCGGTAATCTTTTAGAATCCTATGGAAACACCGAAGTTGAGCACACGCTGATTCATGTATGCATCACCGGCTGTGTTGGTGGATATTTCCGGGTCTTGCTGATATTTATCGTAGCTTGTCCAAGTAAATAGGTTATAAGCGTTCATATACAGTCGCAGGCTTTCAATGAAGCGTGGCGTGGCCTTTGATGGGAACGTATAGCTCAAATCAATCGTCTTCAGACGTACGTACCACGCATCGATGAGCCAGAAGTCTGACATGTATGCCTCGGCACTATTGACAGTGGACGGGTTCGTGGTGAGACGCGGGAAAGCAATCTCTGCGCCGGAATGATAGCGGTCGAGCGTCCATGCCTTCTGATGCAGTGGCTGGAACTGTGACTTGAATGATTCAATACCCGTACCCACGACGGAGAAGCTGTAATTGAAGGAACCCTGGAACAGGATGCTGAGTGTGAGCCCCTTCCAATTGCCTCCAAGCGTAAGTCCCAAAGTAGTGTTAGGGAGATTGGGCTTTCCGATAGCAGATTTGTCGTAATCATCGATAGTTCCGTCACCATTGAGGTCGGCATATTTCAAGTCGCCAGCCTGAACGGGGATGTCGGTATTGGGAACGGCGGGCGCATTTGGGTCACCAGCATTGATTAATGCAATATCCTCTGGAGTGTAATACCCTATCATGTGATAGCCAAACTGTTGCCCGATAGGCTTGCCAGTGAATGCCAGCCACGGATAACGCTGTTGCGCCTCAGCCATATACTCAATCTTGTTCTTCGCGTAGGAGAAGACAAAGTTCGTGTTGAATTCGAAATCGCCCCACTTGTCGCGATAGCCAAGCTGACCGTCGAAACCTCTGTTCACCGTCCTGGCCACATTGAGCGGTGAGGAGCCGATGCCGAGGATGAGCGGCACATCGTTGCGTGTTACGAGCTGGTCGTAGCGCTTGTCGTGGAAGAAGTCGATGGTCAGCGACACACGGTTCCACAAGTTCACGTCGATACCGATGTCGAACTTCTTGGCCTTTTCCCATGTCACGTTGTCATTGCCCAGATCACCCTCGTAGTAGCCCTGCGAGCTATCGTTGTTGCGCTCACCGAACGGATAGCTGACGCCGCTCTGATAAACCTGACGATAGAGATAGCGGCCACCGGCTGCCACGTCGGAACCGACAATACCATACGATGTGCGAATCTTCAACAGGTCAACCCACTTGAAGCGTTCGTGGAACCAAGGCTCCTCGCTGATGGCCCAGCCCGCACCCAAGGCAGGGAAGAAACCATAGCGATGATCAGCATCAAAACGGTCGGAACCGTTGTAGGCGGCGTTGAAGTCGACGAGATAGCGGTTCTTATACTTATAACCCATCTTCAGCGTGAAGCCCGTGAACTTGTCGGGCACCTTCTCGCCAGAGCTCTCCGTTGTGGTGCTCTCGCGGTTGTAGAGCAACATCGCATTCACATCGTGGGCATTGTTGAAGATGCGCGCATAGTTGATGCTGGCCAACAGGTTAAGGTCTCTCCTCGCCTGATTGGCATTGCCACCCACCAGGTATGTGCCAGCCGTGTAGACCCCGTTGGGGTTGATGTTATAGAGGTCGTTCACCGGATCATAGTGATAGGTGGGATAGTCGCCTCGTATCACTTGTCGCTGCGACTCGTCAATAGTAGAATAAGCCAGACGCACACTCGACGACAAGCCTTCGGTCAGCCAGTCCATCTTCCAGTTGGCACTGTAGAGCAGGTTGTTGTCATTACGGCGCGTACGGCGATAACCCTCATTGGCAAGACGTGCATTCAGCGTAGGCTGTGATGTTGACGTGTCGTAGAGGTAGGCATAGGTGCCGTTGGGGTTCATGAATGGAGCCGAATAGGGGTGCATCTCCGTGAAGCTATAGATCTGCCCCGTGGCATTGATGCTGCGTGGCTCATTGATGTTCATGAATCGCGACGTGATGTCAAGCCTCATCGAGAGATTGTTCGTCACCTGGAAGTCGAGATTCGAACGATAATTGAAACGACGATACAAATAGTTATTGTTGATGCCGTCACCACTCGAGAAGTGGCGAACAAGTCCGTCCTGGATGAAATAGCCAGCCGAAACGAAATACTTCAAACGCTGCGTGCCACCGCTCACGTCGATGTTCATATTCGTCTGCGTGGCCACCTTCTTAAAGATCTCATGATACCAGTTCACGTCGGGATGGCCGTAGGGATCGTCGCCCGTGCGGAAATGCTCGATATCTTCTTCACTGAACAATGGCACTCTGCCATCATTGACATACGCATCGTTCACCAACTGCGCCGTCTCATAAGAGCCGAGGAACTTCGGCGTACGTACGGGAGTCTGCAGACCAGTCTCCATTCGCACGTTGATTTTCGGTTTGCCCTCAAGACCGCGACGCGTCTTCACCACCAACACACCATTAGCACCCTTGATACCATAGATGGCTGTCGTGGAGGCATCTTTCAGAATTGAGATGCTCTCAATCTCGTTCACGTTGATCTGTGAGAGTTGCTCATAGGAGTATTCCACGTCGTCGACGATAATAAGCGGTTGGTTACCTGCCGAATTCAACGAGCTCACACCACGGATGAAGAAATCGGAGGCATCCTTACCCGGCTGTCCGCTGCGCTGCTGCGAGAAGAAGCCCGGCAATTTACCGGCCAGCGTGTTCTGAACGCTACTTACCGGAACCTTCTGCAACTCCTTACCGTTGATGGCACTTACGGCACCTGTCAGAGTAATACGCTTTGCAGTACCATAACCCACAACGACCACTTCATTCAGTCCGCTCACGTCGGGAACCAGCTGTATGTCAATCCGTGAGCCACTCACTCTGTGCTCTTGATCTACGAATCCCACATACGAGAAGACGAGTGTGCTTCCCGACGGCGCCTGGATGTTGTATTTTCCGTCAATATCCGTAATGGCAGCCGTCTTCGTTCCCTTCACCTTCACCGTTACGCCCACCAATGGTTCCGAGTCGTCGGATGAGATCACCGTACCCGTCACATTCGTCTGGCCGAAAGCAAAGGCGAATACACACAAATTTATCAATAATAATACAAATCTTTTCATCACACTTTTACCAATTAGGATTTTGTACCATGTTGTCATTCTTATTCACCTCCGTATAGGGAATCGGATAGAAATAGCGTTTGTTGTCCCATGCCACGTTCAGCACATTGGCAACGGTATAGGTCTCACCAACGCCATTCGAGGTAATCTGCATACCCTTGAGTGGTTGCTTATAGATGTTCTCGGCCTCACGCCAGCGGCGTATGTCGAAATAACGATGCTCCTCGAACGCCAGCTCCATACGGCGCTCATTGCGGATTGCCTGTCGCATCTCCTCTTTCGTCATACCCGCCTTCAGGCCATACATTTTATCGGTACCAGCTTCAATGCCGGCACGCTTGCGAATGGCAATGAGCACATCGTAAACCTCCTGAGAAGGCACGTCGAGCACCTCGTTCTCTGCCTCAGCAAAGTTGAGCACCACTTCTGTGTAACGCATGATGACCCACAAGTGGAGGGCTGCGCTATAGCTGGATGACGATTCAAACGAGCCCATAAACTTACGTTGGAAGTAACTGGTCGTGCTGTAATCCTCACCTGAGTTCGGATTGTGGGCACCGCCCTGCCACGTCTGCAACGTCGTTCCAAGCCATTTAGAGCCATTGTGTAGCACGGTGAGGTCGAGGCGCGGGTCGCGGTTGGCATAGGGATTCTGCGGATCGTACGTATACTTCCCTTCCTCGCCGATGGCCTTTCCGTCTTTCATCGGGAACGCATCCACCAGGTTCTGCGTGGGATTCGTCCGTCCGCTACCGATGTTGGTGCCCGAGAAGCCCAGCGGGCCCAGGTTCGACTCCACTCCGGTGCCTGAACCTCCCTGACGGAAGAATATCAGCTCAGGATTGATCGACTTATGATAGAAATTCAGGAATATATTTCTCATACTGGTTGCCAGTTTGAACGTTCCGTCACCTTTATCACCCCATGTCTCCATGAACTCGCGGGCAGCATCGGCAGCTTTCTTCCAACGATTTCTGTCATAAGAGGCATAACCTATCAGCTCATTGCCGGGTTCTATAGGACGTTCGTTGAACAACGGACTGGCCGCATAGAGCAGCACACGAATCTTTAGAGCCACACAAGCTTGCTTCGTGGGAACGTGGGCATAGAGTCCGGGAAGATCCATCGGAATAGCCCGCAGATCGTTTTGAATAGCGTCAAGCTCACTCACAATATAGTCCACACACTCACTAAACGAGTTGCGGGGCAACTCAAGGTTGTCATTGATATCGTAAACCTTATCGCCAAGCAGGGGGACTCCGCCATAGCGCTCCAGCATTTGGAAATAGAACCAGGCGCGGATGAAGCGGGCCTCTGCCTTCAACGTGCGGTTAAGCGGCTGTTCTTCACCTAATGCGTCGATATAAGTATCCTTAAACGGAACCACATCGATACCGTTGATGAAAATATTTACCTTACGGATGAGTGAATAATAATCACCCCATTTCATCTCAGAAGTGATGCGTGTATGTGCTGTGAATTGTCCCAATTGCAGTTTCAGCACATCAGGTTCACCATCCATGTCGATTGGCAGCGCATCGTCGGATGCAGCGTCGAGATAGTAGCCACCGACGCGGCTATGTCCACTCTCGAGCGCATCGTAGATGGTGCCGAGGAAGCCCAATGCGCGGTCGCCCACCGAGTCGGTCCTCGAGAAGAGGAAGTCTTCCGTGTATTGATCAACCGGCAGTTCCTCATAGTTGTCCATACAGGCTGTCGTAGCAAAGAGTGCTGCACTCCAGGCAAAAGCCATTATCAGGTTTCTTTTCATAGTCTTCAGTTTTAGAATTTGAGATTGATACCAGTGATGATACAACGCTGCAGGGGTGAACTTGTGAAGGTCACTTCCGGATCGACCAGATCGGTGGCCGAGAAAGTTAACAAGTTCTGAGCATTTACAAAGAGTTTCACCCTGACACCTCCAAGATAGTTCTTACAGAGTAGTTCGGGAAGATTATAAGCCAGGCTGATGTTCTTCAGTCTGAGGTAATTTCCTGAATGCATCCACAAGGACGAGCCCATTCCTGCGCCCATATTGTAACTGTTGCCACCTGCCGACAAGCGCGGATAAGTTGCCGTAGACGCAGTCTCAGGTGTCCATCGGCCAAGTATGTTCTCGTAGGCCTGACCGTAGGTGCTTCCTACACCGAGGAATCCTTGTACGAGTGTCTGGTCGTCCACGTAGAGGTCGCGTTTGTAAGCACCCTGCCACAACATAGAGAACTCCAGACCCTTCCATTCGAATCCGAGGTCAACACCGAAATATCGCAGAGGTTTATCGCCGCCGATGACCACGCGGTCGAACTCGTCGATGACATTGTCGCCGTTCTGGTCAACATATTTCACGTCGCCAGGCTGCACCTCATAACCCGTAATGACGGGATAGCCGCTGGCAATGTCGGCAGTTGTGAGGAATCCGTTAGCCTGCAATCCGTAGGTCACTCCCACGGGACGACCCGTGAGCCGCAGCCAGTCGTATTCCACACGCTGCTCGTCCATGTAGAGCAACTTGCTCTTGGCAAGGCTCCAGTTAGCCGATAGGTAGTAGTTGAAGTCACGGATGTGATCCTGCCATGTCAGCTGCAGCTCAACGCCTGTCTGACAGGTCTTACCGATATTCTCGGTAGGATAGGCCGTTCCGAGCAGTTCGATACTCTTGCCTCGGTTTTGCAGCAGGTCGTAGTATTTATCGTTATAGTAGTCGATAGCAAAGGAGAGCCTATTGCGCAGGAAAGCGGCATCAAGACCGATATTCAGTTTGTGGGCTTTCTCCCATGTGCGATAGGGATTCGCCAGCTCGTTCTCCTGAGCGAAGAGGTTGCCCTGACCCTGAGTCGTACCTTGCGTGTAGTATCCGTATGGGTCGGAGAATGTCTGACGGTAGGTGTAGTAGCCCGAGTTACCGATACCGTTGCCGGTCTTTCCCCAGACGGCACGCAACTTCAGCCTATCCACCCAGGTAGCCTGTTCCATGAACGCCTCTTGTGCGATGTCCCATCCGAGACCGAAGGCACAGAATGTTCCCCAACGGTTGCCTGGCGCATAGCGGTTATAATAACTTTCGGTGACGGCTACCTGCGCAAAATAGCGCTTAGCGTAGTCGTAGGAAATCTTCTCCATGACGTTTGAGGGAATCATGGGCAGGTCGTAGTCGTCGATCTCGTGCCGTGTGTCACCTGTCAGGGCTGCATGCAAAGTATGCAACCCGAACTGACGGTCGTAGTTGACACTCATCTGACCGTAGAGCATGTTATACGAAGCTACTGACGTGAAGTTGTTCGTCTGCGGAACCGATGAGCCGTAAAGCGTATACATGGGCTCTCCCAGGTCGTCGAGGCTATAGGCATAGACAGGAGCCTGCTTCGTGCGGGTGATGGCGGTACGGGTGAGTGTTGCCACACTTCCGAGCATATGTGCCGAAAGACCTTTCACCAGTTTTCCGAAGTCGTAGCGCAGTTTGAGAGTAGCCTGAATGTCGCGCTGGTTGTCGGAAATATAGCCAGAGTTGACGGTTTGCGAGCGCAGGTTATTGGTGAACGACCGGTTACCACCCCATGTGCCATCGGGATTATAGACGGGATAAGCGTTGTTGGGGGTGGTATAGATATTTCTCAACAAGTCGCTGTAGCCGCTGCCGGTGCCACCGGGCTGGTTGCCTTCGGTGATACGTCCGAGTGCGGTCAGGGTAGCCTCAAAGTCGTCGGTGATGTTGATGTGAACTTTCGAGGAGAGCATATAGCGGTTCAAGTTGAGATTGGTGTTGTAGTTGTTCTCATTACTTGTACGGAAGGGACCTTGCTCGTTGAGGTAGCCGAGACTGACAAAGAATTGTGCCACGCGGCCACCACCCGATACGTTGAGGTTATAGGACTGGGAGATGCTGTTTTTGCGCATCAGCTCGTCGATCCAGTTCACGTTAGGATAGAGATAGGGATTGGTCCCGTTCTGGAAAGCCATGTAGTCATCATAACCATAGAGGGCGGACTTGCCGTCGTTCTGCAAAGCCTCGTTGAGCAGATAGGCATACTTGTCGGCTGAAAGCGGATGCAGTCGGTTAACAGCATGGTTCACACCGAGTTTGCCTGTCAGCGAAAGGTGCAGATTGCCGGAAGTCGGATTCTTTGTGGTGATGATGAGTGCACCACGTGAACTCTGCATGCCGAGGAACATCGATGAGAGCGCGTCTTTCTGCAGCGATACCGACTCTATGGCTTCCGGGTCGAGCGAGAAGAGCTCACGCTCGATACCATCAACGATGACGACGGGCCCCATGCCTCGCGAGCTGTAGCTGAACTGTGAGTTGTCTCCATAGCTATTGATGCCGAATCCTGAAGGTATCCAAGCGGCGATTGCTGCTTCACTATTGCTCGTCGTGTTGCGCAGGGCAAAGCCACGATATTGTGAGATGTTGAAGCCCGCCATGCGTCCTTGCAAGGCCGTCATGATGTTGGGCGAAAGATACTTGTCAAGGTCTTTCGTATAGACTGTCGACTGAGAGCCGAGGTAATTGCTGGCAGGTGTATGCTCGCCATACGGTCCAACGATGTCCTTGTCGGTGCTTACGAACCGCTCGATGAGGTGTACGGAATAAGTCTCATTTACCTTCAGCGAACGAATCTTGCCTATTTTCTCCTCTTTGAAGAGGTAGTCGGGATGAGTGAACGTCACCACGTCTCCCTTCTTGAACGTAAAGTCGAACGTGCCGTCGTTGGCTGTCATCACCTTTGCGTCGCCTCCCTTCAGCGCAATCTCGACTCCGGCGATGGGATTGCCACGCAGGTCGGTCACAATGCCCTTTGTCGGCGCGTCGTTCTGTGCCTGCAGAGAGGTGAGGCCAAGCATGAGCATGCCCATGAGTATGGCAAGCCGATGCCCTTTTCTTTTAATAGATGCTGATATTATCATCGTTTTTTATATTTACTATTTGACGATTTACAATTATGCAAACTTATCGATCAACCAAAATACTTTCCCTGTCAATTACACTGGAAGGTATAGACAAAAGGAAGGCGATTGTTGGGGTCAGGCTCATCCTTTCCGAGGCCGAGATAGTCATCCGTATCTTGTCCGATGACGATATCGCCTTTCTTGTTGGTGAAGAAGTACTCGATTTTCACGAGTTGCTCTCCCTCAGGAATGTTGAAGAAGCCTGCTGGCCAGAAGGTGATACTACACGTTTTTGTCGACTCATCCTCGACGGGCATCAGTGTTTTTGCCGTTTTCTCTTTCACTTCATACACTTTACCAGATGCTCCGTAGGCCTTGCCCTCGAAATAGACCGGCTCATTGGATTTGGTGAGATCGTTTTCGGCAACACTTCCGATGAAGCTGAAGGTCAGGAAGTCGTCTTGCAGCGAAAGCAGTGGCGAGAGGCGGTTGAGGTGGTTGCTGCAATAGTCAGTAACGGCACCCGTACCACCAACAACCTCAAAACAGTCAGAGTACATGACCTTCTTATGGTCACCGCCAACGGAGAAGCCGTCGTCGGTATGATTGACGAAGAAGCCTAATCGGCACTTGAGGTTTTCGTCGCCCACACGCGTTTTTATCCAGATCGTGTATTTCGGCTTGTCACCGTTGTGGATCGACCATGCGATATCAGTCTGGAAGACCACCCACTCCATGTCATCGAGCACGTTGGGACCTACGCCGTAAGTCTGATTTAGACATTCGACCCATGTCAGGCCGTTGCCATTCTTTGGCAGGGAGTTCGACGGTATGAGCGACATGTTCATAATCTGTTCGCGATCCGCGGCGAGGTCGTAACGATAGGTCACCTTGGCATGCTTGGCTACATTCCATGTTTTCGGCACGAGTATGGCAACGACAAAGTGGGTGTTGCTGACATCGGCTTGGCATTCTATATGTCCGTTCATGGTGAACGTAGCCTCTGTGCCTGCAATGGCATAGTCGCACTCGCGTCCGTCAATAATCTGCGTGATCGACACTTCGTCGAGATAAACGCAACCCGTCACGGCCAAGCCTATCATGACAGCCGCGACAAGCATTTTCACGACGTTGTCTTTTATCTTATTTTTTATTCTTTCCATCACAGTATGTTACTTTGAGGTTCTAATCAGCTGATAGACATACTTATTGCTTGAGCAGCCCGGGCTGAGGGTGATGAAGAGCTTTCGCTCACCGTTCGAGATGGGATATTTCAGCTCTACGGTCATATTCTCAGCCTGTCCGTTTTCTTTGAACGAGAGATTGAAGGGGTATTGCGGGTCGTCAATGCCCCATGTACCATTCTGCCTGACCACGAAGGGCAGGTAGTTTTCGATGTGATAGGTGCCGTCGGCAAGCAGATGCAGGGTGAACTGCGAGAAGTCTACGGCACGGGTGATATCGATATTGTTGCGCGTGACGTTTTCAATCTTCCATGCACCACTGAGGTCTTTCAATCCCTCAACGGCTCCGTAAGGATCGGTGTCGTCGCTGAACGTGCTGCATGAAGCGAAGATTCCGCCAGCCAACACAATGATGGCATAAATAATCTTGTTTTTCATAACTCCTTTAGTCATAATATGGGTTTTGGATTAGTTCTGGACTCTTCACCGTTTCGTTGTAAGGGATGGGGAAGAAATACATACCCTTGCGGAAGACGTGTGTGCGGACAACGAACTCGCGGAACGTGGCATTACTGCCGGAAATGGTGATTTCTGATCCGTGCATGGGGCGGTTATCTGTCTGCTCGGCAATCATCCAGCGGCGTACGTCGAAGAAGCGGTAGCCTTCGAAGGCCAGTTCTATGCGGCGTTCGAGACGTATGGCCTCGCGCATCTCCTCTTGTGTCATGCCTGCCTGCAGTCCGTACATACCGTCGTCGCCAGCCTCGATGCCTGCGCGCTCACGGATGAGCTTCAGCGCTTCGAGCGGACCCATCTGCTGCCCACCGATGGTCTCTGTGAAGTTGGGGCCGTAGTATTCATTGGCGGCTTCGGCATAGTTGAGCAGGATCTCAGCAAAGCTGATAATGTTTCGGCACTCGGGTGAGCCTACGAAATAGTTGGCTGCACAGTTGCGGTTGATGTGCTTGCGGATAAAGAGACCTGTGGGTGTTCCGTTGTGCACTTCGTCCTGCGTGACAACATCACCAGTACAGGTGCGCACGGTGTAGTTTTCCGTAGTTCCGCTACGCTTCACACAGCCGTCGTAGATAACGTTGATGAGATAGCGTGGGTCGCGATTCAGCTGCGGATGCACGGGGTCGTAAGTGTACTTACCCTGTCCAATAGGCTTGCCATCGGCCATCGGATAACTGTCGGCGAGGTCAAGATAAATGTATCCCCCACTGCCGTTGCCGCCGCACGAGGTGGCATCGAGCATCTGGAATACGCCCACTCCGGCAGCTCCCTTCTTCTCGAAGATGACCTCATGATAGGGGCCATAGGGAAGTTCGTGGGTTACTCCGAGGGAGTCGGTCCATGCCGTCGTAGCGACAAAGTCGGCGGGGAAGGTCATCGCATAGTAGCCCCAGCCAGGCTCGTCGTCGCCGGTACCCTCGGTCTTATGAACGGAGTAGAGGCGATAGTCGCCGCTCATGGTCATCACATCTTTTGAGGCCTGATAGGCTGCGTGCCAACGTTCTTTGTCGTAGGTCGGATAACCGAGCAAGTCTTGTGTCTCAGGAGTGCCGAAGCCGCTGCCGTTATGAAGCGGGCTGGCTGCGGTGAGCAGTACACGGGCAATAAGTCCGCGACAAGCTGCCTCGCTGGCACGTCCGTTGTTACGGCCGGTGTTACGCGGGCGCAGCAGGTTCGTCTTGATAACGTCGCGACACTCACCCACGATGTAGTCCACGCAGTCGGCATAGGTGTCGCGCGTGGTCTTCAGCTCGTCACCAAGATTGTAGCAGGTGTCGCCAATGAGAGGCACACCGCCATAATGCCGCAATAGCGACGCATAGTACCAGGCACGCAGGAAGCGGGCCTCAGCCTTGTAGCACGCTTTTGCGCTGGACACCATCGGCGCACGGTCGATGTTGCCCAGGAACTTGTTACACCGGCGAATGTTGCTGTAGCATTTCTGCCAGGCATCGCTCGTCACAATGACGGGATTGATCGTGCCGGTGGCAAAAGCCATACCCGTCGAGATGTTTGACGACTGCTTGAACTCCGCCTCGTCGCATGCCACCTGCAGACCGCCGTTACCGAAACGGTTGAGCTCCGATTCGTAGCCCACCTCTGCATAAATCTGCGAGAGGAAGCCTGCCGCATACGCACTGTCGCTGAAGATGACATCCTCGTCCAAGTCCGTAATGACGGTCTGGTCGAGATAGCTGTTGTCGCAGGCAACAAGCATCGTCAAAATCATTGACAAGCCAAAAAGGATCTTTTTTACGTTCATAAATTTTATAAATTTAGATATTAGTGAATTATTATGTTTATTTTTTGATTCCTCTTGCAAGGTCTTACCTCACTCCTTTTACAGCGATGTATTCTTTCTTGCCATACTGCTTGACCAGGATGTTGAATTTCTTCGACTGTGTCTCGGTCGTCGTCTCTATTTCTACGTTGAGTTCCTCGCTTGGCATAAGGGTGACATATCCGTCACTCATGATGGTGGGAAGGAGGCGCTCGCCTGTCTTTGCATCAACAAGGCGTATGCGGTTTGCGAACGACACGTTTGCTGTAGGGTTCTTCAGTGTGAGCTGATAGTGTGCATCGCTTACCTTCGTGACGCTGCACTCCAGCTTTGCCTGAGGCATGCCGTTGAGTGCTCTGTAGTCATACTCCTTCTTCTGGTTGGTCCAATAGAAGTTGGTGTCTTTCGTGACGCCGTTGAGCACGAGTTTCATTCTTATGAACAACATATCGCCTATGTACGACTTAGGCATGTCGAGAACAAAGGCTTCGGCAATATTGCTGGCCTCAACGTCGATGCCCGATTTTGACTGATGAGCCACGCGTTTGCCATTCATGTCGAATATCTCGGTTTCGACGGTGGCATTCTCAATGCGCGATGATGTCGTGTTGATGACTTTCACGCTGTTTGTGAGACAGTTCCACTGCACATGCTGTGGCTCGCAGGCTTCCTTAGCGCCCCAATAACAGCCTGTCGGGTCGTAATAATAGTCGTAGGTTTGCCATACGAAAGATGGATAAGCAGAGTGACTCATCCAAATAAGGAGTGTGGAAGCATCGCGCCACATCTTGTCGTTCCAAGCCTCGTACATGCCCTTCATGTCTTCCAGGTTGATGAGCTGTGCCTTCTCGCAGAACTCCTCAAGACCACCGCTCTCGCCATAACGGTCGTTGACGGAGTGCACATAGTCAATCGGACCACCGTTCCAGGCTTCCTTACCAAAGAAGTGTTTGTTGTAAACCGTATTGTCGGAGTCCTTCAGCGCCTCGTCAGAGGGCAGAGGCCACTGCTCATCCTTAGGTATGAAGAGCGTCGTGCTTTCATAGGTCGGGAATGTAGCCATTCCTATTTCAGAGCGACAACCGTATCCGTAATCATTTCCATAAGGGTAGGCAGGTTTATTAAAGGCGAGATTACTCCACGAACCTTCAAAGTGGTGTTTCGGCGTCATATCCTTCCACCAGCCGGAACCCGACTTGGCCTCCTGATTGGAACACGAGGTATAAAGGCGGTCGTTGGCATCTTCTTCCATGACGATGAGTCGGAGAGCCTTGTCGATATCATCAACAGGGCGTGTTTCGTTAGCTCCACACCAGAGTGCTATGCAGGCATGATTGCGCAGACGACGCACTTTGTCACGAGCGTTAGCCTTGAATTCATCGTGGTCAGCAACGTCGTTATAGGCCACATAAAGCCAGAAATCATTCCATACCATGATACCGTAACGGTCACAGTAGTCATAGAATTCATCGTCGGTAACACAACCTGTCCAGAGGCGAATCATGTTGTAGTTCATCTCCTTATGCAGTCGTATCTTGGGCTCGTATTGCTTACCATGACAGCGGAGCAGATATTCCGACATACCCCAGTTGCCGCCTTTTGCGAAGACGCGCTGCCCGTTGATCAGGAACTGAAGTACAGGCATTCCTACACGGTTGTTCTCGATGCGGTACTCATACTTGCGAATGCCGAAGTCTATGGAGCGTGAGTCCGTGACGACGCCATCGACAAGCGTCTCCATTTTGCAGTTATAGAGGAAAGGCTCACCATATCCGTTAGGCCACCACAGCTGCGGATTATTAATTGTCAGTTGCTGAAAATCATACGGTGTGAGGCTGATGTGCTCCGTTTTCCCAGCCTCTACCGTTATACTCTTTTCGCATTCTATGTTGCCAGGAGTTATGGTACAGCGCAGTTTCACGTCCTTTTCCGCCGTGGCACAGTTCCTGATGTCCGTCGATATGCTGATCTCTGCCTTGTCGTTCGATGGGAGACAGCTGCGCACCCATGGGTCGTCCATTACTGCCTCGCCAGTCACGGCAACGTAGCAACGGCCGGGAATGCCATTCAGACGGCCGGGAATATATGGCATCCAGTCCCATCCTGCACCAGCAAGATAACTTGGCGAACAAGCCACTCCATATGGGCCATTGCCCTTGCGGGTCTTTTTCTGATCAGCATCGTAGATGAGTACCGACACCGTCTGTGCCCTACCCTTCTGGTAATATTCCGTTACGTCAAAGCGAGAGCGCATCATGTGCCCTTTAACGTCGCGTGTCGATTCCTCCGTTCCCGACACCTTATGTCCATTGAACCAGAAGTCTGCATAGCGGTTTGTGTTGTCAAAGCATAGCCAGACGTGCTGTCCCTGCTTTACTTCTGTGGGAAGAGTGAACTCCGTACGATACCAGAAGGGACCATTGTATTTTGTTTCGTCCACCTTATATATATTATCGGCATATTCCGGACATGGCTCTATGCCAGCCTCTACGTATGATGTGAAAACAACTCCTGGCACCACACCCTTGACTGATGTCTTGGGCATAGCGAAGCCAGTTTGTGAAATCTGTGCGCCAGTGCTGCCGACTTCCGACTGCCGGGCTAGTTGCCAATTAGCTAAACCATCCTCTGAGGCGAGGGAATATTCGATGCGCTGTGCAAAACAAACTGATGCACAACACATGAGAATAATAAATAATGAATGATGTTTCATCTTTACTCGTATTTAATTAGTTTTTGTATTTACTCTTATTTCCCATTACAAGCCGTAGTTCTCCTCCGGCAACTATCTCCGAGAAGTCAAGCCAGCAGCGCTTCAGAGGCTTGCCGTTAAGCGTCATGCTTTGGATGTAGATATTCTCATCGCTATTGTTTTCAGCAACAATAGTGAATGTTTTGCCTGTAGCAGGCAACTGTATAGTGATTCGGTCGAAGACTGGGGAAGTGATTTCCGTACGGGTTTCGCCCGGACAATACGGATGCAGTCCAATCGCAGAAAGAACATACCATGCTGACATTTGCCCTACGTCCTCGTTTCCCTTGAGTCCCGCTACCTTATTCTCATAGGCTTTTTTGCAGATGAATCGTGTCCAGTACTGCGTAAGCCAAGGAGTATCAAGTCTGTTGAAGAGATATGGTACGCCGTGTACAGGTTCGTTGGCATGATTGTAATAAAGGTTCCAGAACATATCCTCAGGCGTTTCTTTGAACATCCACTGTAGGTCATCGAGCACTTTTTTCTTGCCTCCCATCAGTTTGACCATGCCAGCGACATCGTGTGGAACAAACCAACCTTGCTGCAGGGGATTGCATTCCATTGTGCCGTACCATTCCTTCAGGCGACCTTCCTCAGGCCATTCCATCCACGAACCATCCTCATTACGCGGACGGAACCATTTGTGTTCCGTATCCCAGATGTTGCGATAAGCCTGACTTTTCTTGTAGAATTCGCGTTGTGTGGCCTTGTCGCCAAGCATTTCTGCAAACTTTCCTACGCACCAATCTGCATAGGCATATTCAAGCGTGTGTGATATCGACATGCCCCCGGCAGTGTAGCCATACTTGTCATTCCCGAATTCTGCTGAAGAGTTTTTGCAGTATTCAAGGGCAAGTCTTGCATCGAAATTGCGTATATTCTTGGCGTAGGCATCAGCAATGACCGAAAGGGCAGGATTGCCAAACATACATCCGGAATACGCATTCATCAGTTCCCAGCGTTCGTAATACTTGCGTCCACTTTGGGTAGCGAGTGTCGTAAGCGAATTGATGAGGTCGCCTACAAGTGTAGGATTGATGATTGTCTGCAACGGCATCTGTGAGCGGAACACGTCCCAACCTGAAAATATTGTGCGCTTCGTAAAGGTGCCGTCACTCATATAAACCTTCTGGTCACCGCCTACGTATCGTCCGTCTACATCCTGATGGATGCGCGGGTCTATCATGGTATGATACATAGCCGTATAGAATATAGTCTTTTCGTCTTCTGTACCGCCCTCAATCTGAATGCGTGTAAGTTCTTTATCCCATGAATCGCAGGCCTGTCGGTGAGCGTCGTCGAACGTAAGGCCGTCAGCCTCTGCTTTGTAATTCTTGCGAGCGCCCTCCACATCGCAATATGAAATGCCCACCTTCAGAACTATTTGTTCTCCTTCCACCGTATCAAACTCCGTGAAGAAACCGATATGCTTGGCCAGCGCATGACGAGCGTTGCGTTCAACTTTGGCATCAGCGATGCGCTTCTGGTACTCGTTGCTTATCACATCGTCAAGATGGCGCGACTGTCCCTCTGGAATATCTGCCGACCATAACGCCCAGTCTTTCATTGGCTTGCTCAATGTGGCATGGAAGAATATCTTATAGTCTGCATGTCCGAGACCATCGCCCCACCCTCCTCCATCGGGAGTGCAGTGCAGCCAGCCTTCGAAGGTGTGGTCGTCAATGATGTTAATCTCCTCCATATCAGCTGTGCCGCCTACGCGTCGGGCAAGGTCGATCTGTATCCGCGACTGCTCATTCTCGGGGAAAGTGAATCGCATAAAGCCACAGTGCGTCGTGGCCGTGCACTCGGTGCGGATATTGTAGTTTGTCAGTGTGACGGCATAATAGCCTGCGCGTGCTGTCTCCGTTTCCTTGTTATATGCTGAGCGATAGCCTTTCTGCGAGCCATCTTCGCGCCCCATGGCCAGCTGCAGAGGTCCGTTGGTGGGCATGACGGTGAAGTTTCCGAGGTCGCCATTCCATCCGATTCCACTCATCTGGGTAAGGCAGAAACCTTCGATGGTCTTCATGTGATCACTGTAGCCTGAACCATTGTCGCCTCCAGTTATCGTCTGCGGACTGACCTGCACCATTCCGTATGGCGTTGCAGCCCCAGGAAAAGTCTTGCCAAGTCCGTGATATGCCCCGGCAATCTCAACGTCAGTGCTCGCTCCTATCATTGGATTGACGTATGTGTGGAGTTTCCTGTTGCCTGCAAGGAGTGAGTCCGGCAGGAAAGAAAGCAGCGCAATCAATATATAGGTTAAATTCTTCATGTTTAGGTATTTTGTTTATTTCGTGTACAATCTGTATGTATTGACAGCATATCGGGGCATCGACACGCTGGCTGTCACCACCCCGTCCCTATTCTTCACCGGCACTTCATCAACCACATTGCCAAGCAAGTCAACACGCTCCATTTTCACCACGTCCGAAGGCAGGATAATCGTCTGGGCGGTACTGTCGCCCTCTGAGTTGAAAAGTCTCATTATCATTTTTTGATCGCCATCATTAATAAAGGCTGAGAGTGAGTAGCCCGTGCCTTCAAGCGATAGGAAGGAGTGTTGCTCAGTATTATTCATGGCAGTCCTCACGGCGCGTTGCGGTGTATTGAGCAGGTCGTTGTGGAGCTGGAGATGTGCCTTATTCCACGTTCCTTTGTGAGGCATCACGTGATAGGTCATTGTCGTAGGCTGACTGACAGGGTAGTTGCGGCCCCATAGGCCCGGACCGCTGTATTGCACTGTCAGCGCAAGTGGGTGATCTTTTCCATAAGAGTAGCTTGTGGTATGGTCAGTGAAGAGTGCCATACTCTTGCCATCAGTTCCCTCCAGATCTATCCAGTTCAGCACTACGTTGTGCTTGATGCTATCCCATCTATTATAGAATGTATTCTCGAGCTGGCTCTCGCAGACATCGTAGGGAGCATCCTTGACAATCTTACCTGTACCGATGCTACTTGGGAAGAAAACGCTCAGCATATATCTTGTATCATAATAACTGACGTGCTGCGGACTGTTGTCGCCACGTCTTTTCTTCACACTTGTGAACGTATAGTCACCTATTGCTTCGTTGTGTTTCCAATCTACCGTCAGCGTTACCTTTATCTTCGGGTCGCCTTCGGTCAGGGTAATGGTCTTGGTGAAGGGAACGCCGGCTATTTCTCCTTTCAACTCGATACTCTTTATAAGACTGTTATCCTGGAGGACATTCACTGAGGCGGTTGTTTCAGTTGACGAGTGGAAAGTGTTGTCAGACTTGAAGTATCCACGTAGTTCTCCAAAACAATAATCGTCATTGTTATCGACGTACTCGGTTTGTCCGTCTTTAATCTTCAGGCTTGACACTGTTCCTCCTTTCTGCAGATCAAACTGAATGCTAAACATCTTGTTTTCAACTATGCAGACATTCTTTTTCACAGTGATGCCATGCGTGGCTGTTGCGTAGGACACGTCCTCGTCTTTTATTTTGACGGAACCAAAAGCAGGTAAGTCAACAGCAAATACCTTTTCGTTCTCGTTGAATACCTGCCGGCGTGAATAGGGCAATGTGTTCAGAATCAGCCAACCACTCCGACTGCCGTTCTGTGTCGTACTTGCTTTTTCCACCTCTTCCTTCGCTATTCCGATCGACGATGCTGTCCAGAGGTTCACATTATCAGCCCACGTTCCGTATTGGTTCAGGTGGTTGTAAGGCACAATCCAGCAATCGTGATGCTCTGAAAGCAACAGGGTGCGCCAGGCCTCGTTCATATGCTGCAGGCTTTCGCCATTGGTGAACTGTGGGAACATACTTGGCGAACAGAGATTCTGGATTACCATACGTTTTTCGGCATCAACAAGGTAGTTTTCTGCTCTGCGCACTGCCTGGGCGAGTTTCTGCAGCACCTGTGAGCCCCACATCAGTCCGGGGCATATATCTTCCTGCGACATTCGGTAATCCGGCTTGGCTGCCGTAGCGGCAAACTTCTCGAAATAATCGCTCCACAGGATGTACTGAGTTCCTTTTTGCCTGTCGCCATAGCCTATCCACGGACCATTCTTCCATCCTGCGTCCTGATAAGTCATTGCGATAGGATTCTGTATCTCTGCCTCCAAGCACGCCTGCCAGTAGCGTTCGGTGTTGCCCCAGCCTGCTGTCTGCCAGACAGAGTTCGGTTCGAGTGTCTCGCAGGCGTAGCGCGGGACGGCAGTCATGCCTGTTCCGTCCGGTCCGATGAGATTCACAAACTGCCCACCGAAGTTCCTTGCATAGCCGCCCCAGCAGGTATTCGGGCATTTCAGCGTCATAAACTGAAAGCCCAATTGCGGCAACAGCGTCGGCAGACACGATGTGTAACAGGGTTCCTCACAAGCGTAGGTCTGTATTCTTACATCGGGGAAATGTTCACGTGCCTTGACCATTCCCATCTGGAACTGGCGTATTATGCTTTCGCCTTCAATGCAATAAAGGTATGACTGTGCGTAACTTGGGTTGGTATATTCCACCTGTCTGCTACCTGCTATGCTTTTGAACAGACGGTATGCTTCGGGAGTCCGGACTCGCACCGTATCCCACGTTTCCGGCTCTATTTCCAATCCTATGTACCATGCCGGGTGTTGTTTCAGCTGGTCATAAAGGAACTGTGTATAGGTCATCATGGGATAATGCCCATACACACCTCCATGGTACCCATCGGCGAAATACCGCTGTGCATGTACGCTGACCGACAGCCCAGTCAGCAAAATCAATCCGATTGCTTTGATGCGAGAGAGAAACATTTTTATTTGCTTATTATATACAAGTTTAGCATGCGCTCAACTTGATGGGGTTTAATATTTCTGGGTCGCTTCGCTGGTAAGGTTTTAAGGTAAATTTACTTTTATTTATGCAATAAACCTTATCACCTTTCAACTGAATAATTTCATTCCTTCAAGGCTCTTGTACTACTGCGCAGAAGCAATGCCAAGGCGATGAACACGTGTGGCAGCAGTATCTGAGGACTGAACGGTGCGGCACAAAGATATACAACAATGAGCGCACTGTACAACATGAATCCCATGCGCATATACTCAGCTTTCTTTCTGAAAAGCAACACGACGAGCAGCGGCAACGGGTTCATCACCAATACGTGCCAACTGCCGTGAACGCCCTGCAATTGCGATAATGTATTGAAATACAAGGAAACAATGCCTACTATGGTCTGCAGAGCAAGTAATGCCACGTCAAAACATAAGACCACCTTCTTGGCGACACCTTTGAGGTGCAATGCCGTGATGACCAAGGCAACCACCAGCAGCGCCAGGAATGCCGTGAAGGGAGTTACAGCCGCAGGCACTAACTCCGTGTGCTCATCGCTGATCTGTATCGGCGCGCCATCAAATATAGAACGGATTTCCCCCGTGCTATCATTAACCAAACTGGCATCACCCCACACATCCGTTATAATGGACGGAGCAAGTCTTGTGTAAACCTCGCCGTCGTCTTCACCCTCGGCGCCGAGTATCGTCAGCCAGAAGAACTGGAACCATGGGTGCTTCGCAAATATATACTTCACAAACGCGCGGTTATCGCCCAACAGAATAGGGTCGAGCTTACCATACTCTATCCTTTCTCCTATCAGCGACCGCTCAATAATATAGGCACACATGGCAGAGCAATTGGTCTTCAGAAAGTCATATTTCCAATGAGAGCTGCTATGAGCATTTTCATCAAGGCTCTGCCACAGCAACCTCTTCTCCTCAAGAGTCAGGTTCAGCCTGTACTCCATCACTCCACGGTGGTTTTCCCTATATTCCTCTAGGAATTCATGCGTGTACATAGGCACGAATGAGCCCTCGCCCGTTCCGTTGAAGAACTTGAACTTGTTGGCAAACGAATTGCTGAAACTATAGGTGAAGCAATAGTCCATATTGTGCGACGGGCACTGCATTCTGATGGCACAGTGACCTAAACAGCCATAGATGTCGTTGCTCGGTTCTGCGATGATTAAGCTGGCGAATACATCCGTCGCAAGTCCGCCCCCGTCATTCTTCACGCTGTCGGCGTTCTCCTCCTGAGCCGTCATTTCCGTTGGCGCGAGCACCTGGCCTGCCACCAAAAGCATAACATAGAGCAAAATCTTCTTCATATCAAATACATTTTTTGCAAAGGTACAAACAATTGACAAATTTGAAGGAAAAAAACGAACCAATAAATGTAAGAAACGAACCAAGTCGCAAACACGCTCGAAAAATATCAAAAATCAAGCAAAAAAATATCATTTTTGATGCATGGTTCGATTTTGATAGTTTTTGGGTGAATGCAGATGTGCTTGTGCTTATTTTTCATCTATTTTTGCAGAAAAACCAGAAAGGAAATCATGAATAAAAGAATCGCTTCGCTCCTGTTTACCGCAATATGGGTTCCTGCAACAGTTCTGGCTCAGAACAGCGTACTACCTCTCGACAGCCGACATACCGTCTGGCAAGTGGCACCTCAGGCCGACGTGCCGAGTGAGGGCGACAGGGTATCGACTGTGGGTTTCCAACTGAAGAATGCCATCGAAGGCGTCGTGCCGGGTACGGTGTTTACGGCCTACGTGAATGCCGGCAAGGAGAAGGACCCGAACTACGGCACAAACATTCTGGAAGCCGACGAGGCCTTCTACAACCGGCCTTTCTGGTACAGAACTGAGTTCCAACTACAGCATCGCAAGGCGGGTGAGCGCATTTGGCTGTGTCTCGACAACACCAACCGCTACGCTGACGTATGGGTCAACGGACAAAAGGTGTCAGGAACGAAGAATTCGAAACGCGACATCAACGGTCATATGATTCGCTCTCGTTTCGACATTACTGACATTGTGGCAAAGAAGGGAAGGAATGCTGTAGCCGTACTGATATACGATGCCGATCAGAAGAAAAGCCGTAATGAGAAAGGGGATTTTGCAAATGCTTGCAGCCCTACATACCTGTCGGCAGCAGGGTGGGACTGGATGCCGTACGTACCAGGACGAATGGCAGGCATCACAGGCCCTGTCCGCATTGAGACGACGGGCTGTGTCAGCATGAGCAACACATGGGTGCGCAGCGATCTGCCGACGTTGTCGCATGCCGACCTGACTATTCAGACAACCCTTCACAACACCACGGGTGGTGTGAAAGACGTTTTGCTGAGTGGCATCATTCAGCCTGGAAACATCTCTTTCACCAAGAAGATAACGATGAACGTTTCCGACACGACCGTCACCGTCACGCCCGACGATTGCCCCTCGCTTTCCTTTGACAACCCCCGCCTTTGGTGGCCCAACGGATATGGCAAACAGAATCTATACACCTGCACGCTCAAGGCCGGCGACGATGATGTGCGCAGCACTACTTTCGGCATCAAGCGCTACGAGTATGCCTACATATATAACAAGGTATTGCAACCTGTGCTCAACTTCTACATCAACGGTCGTAGGCTGATGCTGAAGGGTGGTTCGTGGGGCATGGCGGAATATATGCAACGTTGCGACTCTGCCGAGTATGACAAAAAGATACGCCTGCATAAGGACATGAACTACAACATGATCCGTTGCTGGACAGGATGCGTCACCGACGAAGCGTTCTATGAAGCATGCGACCGCTATGGCATCATGGTCTGGGACGACTTCTGGCTACATTCCGGCGAGGGTCATCCTGCCGAAATAGAGGCTTTCAAGGCGAATGCCCTCGATAAGGTGCTGCGACTGCGCAATCACCCGTGCATCGCCTTGTGGTGCGGAGCCAATGAGTCGAGGCCTTTGAAGGAGATTGACGATTTTCTGCGCGCAACAGTGGCACGTGAGGATGGACGCCTCTATAAGTCAAGTTCCAATCAGGATGGGCTTTCCGGCAGCAGTCCGTGGGCAAACCGCCCACCCCGTTTCCACTTCGAGACTTCATTAGGCGGACTCATACTGCTCAATCCCCCCTACCCCTACGGCATCGACTACGGCTACGGATGCCGCTCAGAGATAGGAATGGCAACAATGCCCAACTACGAAAGCGTCCGGTTGTTCATACCCGAAGAGGACCAATGGCCACTGCCTGCCGACAAAGTGCTGTCGGAATTCAACGACAACGTCTGGAATCATCACTTCTACGGTGCACGTGGAGGCAACGCCGGACCTATGTACTACCGCGACTGCATCTACGACCGTTATGGCACTCCTCACTCGCTGCAGGAGTTTTGCGACAAAGCACAATACGTCAACCTCGAAGACATGAAAGGCATCTATGAGGCATGGAACGACAAGATGGGCAACGATGCTTCAGGTGTGCTCATCTGGATGAGCATGTCGGCATTCCCATCGTGCGTGTGGCAGACTTTCGACTACTATTACGACACCACAGGTGCATACTACGCTGCCAAGAAAGCATGCGAACCGCGTCATATACAATGGAATGTGGTGACCGACGCCATCAAGGTGGTCAATGCCACGAATGAGGACATGAACCACGTGAAGGCATTGGCATGGGTCTATGATTTCAACGGAAACGAGATAAAATCCCTGCATAAGGAAAAAGTCATCTCGCTGCGCGCCGCCGATGTTACCGAGGCGTTCCGCCTTGATTTTCCACGTCGCAATGTAGCATTAGGCTGCAAGGCTGTGGCATCATCGGCTACAGAGCGCTTCCCGGCTCCAATGACCACCGACGGACTCATGAACACCCGATGGGAAAGCGAGTACAGCGATCCTCAGTGGATCATGATCGACCTTGGGCAACAGCGCAACATCGAGACGATACGCATCCTGTGGGAAGGTGCCTATTCCGCCAAATACGAGGTGCAGACCTCCGACGATGCTGAAACGTGGCACACAGCCTACAGCAACGACAACGGCAAGGGCGGTACGGACATCATAACAATTAGTCCGACCGTAGCACGTTTCCTGCGCATCATGGGAAAGAGCCGTAACTCCTGGTTTGGACATTCCATCCACGAGATTGAGGTCTTCGAGCCCAAGACCTCCGACGAGAACCCTGTCCAGTTCGTCAAACTCGAGTTGAGAGACTCCGACGGCCGTCTCATCAGCGACAACTTCTATTGGCGCAACAGCGACATTGAACTTGATTACAAGTCGCTTGCCACACTTCCTGAAGCCGATATCACCGCTACACTCGTAAGCGCCGACGCTGCCAAGGGCACGGCTACAGTCATCATTGAGAATCATTCCGCGACTGTGGCATTCGGCAACCGCCTACGCCTCGTCGAGCCAGCGACACAGCAGCGCATACTGCCCACTACGATGTCCGACAACTATTTCACGCTCATGCCTTTCGAGAAGAAGACTATCAGCATCGAGGCTCCGGCAGAATCTCTATCCCGAGGCGCCTCACTGCTGCTGAAACAATATCTCTACAACGAAAAAAACATTTTATCACTTCATTAAATCCCTAAAAACATGAAAAAGGACAAACTACTCAAGAACCGATTGCTCGTCATTGCAGCAATCCTCATGGTTTTAACATCATGCTACCGTATCGGTCGAATCTACTCGCCCACGACGGTCGATCCCAACAAAGCCTATTCGGCTCGTATTGTCATCGTCAACGACAACAACAGCGATCCGCAGACTGGCTACTCTATGTTCGCCGTATGTGTTCCCTCCAACTGGACAGTCGCTGTGAAGGAAGGCGCACTCAAGCAGTATGGCCAGGAAGGCGCCATGATCGACGGCCAGTGGGACGTCAATGCACAACTCGACATGGTCTATAGCCCCAACTACTCACGCGTCTGCAACGAGGCATTCCCACGCGAAGGTTACGAATGGGTGGGATTCCGCACAAAGAACATCTATCGCCGCAGTCTCAATCCGGGTAACGGCGGTTGCGACTCTGTGGCAATCGACTTCGAGGTTCTCAACAACGGAGCCGCTGGCGACTTCGAAATCGACTACATCGTCGGTAACATCGAGTCGAACGATGAGAACCCCGACGCCGTCGAGGCATGGACGGGCAATCCGCTCAACTCCGACCTCTTCACCACTGCCACATTCGGAGTCGAAGGCACCGACTTCAAGAAGGTGTATGCCGACGGCCACTCTATCGTAACGGTCAAGGAAGGCGGCACGCCTACCTACATCACTCCTAACGTGAGCGTCTCGAAGAACAGCATCGAGGCAGGCGAAAGCATCGAAATCGCTTACGAGAATCTCGCAAAGAACAATTGCATTCAGATTTTCAAGAACTACTCGCTCGTACCGATGGCATGCTCCGTGACCGTCACATCCGACGTCGATGAGCGCTTCTACAGCAATACCGCAATCATCGAAGGTCTCGAACCTGGCACGTATCATGTACGTCCGGTTGCTGCCGATGGCACTCCTATCCTCGACGAAATGACATTCACCGTAGGCAACTATGCAGCTGTGGAGGCTCCGCTCGGAAAGGTAATGGTCATGGGTGCCCCCGGAATCATGGCTCCTGAGATGCTCGTCAACGACGGCACAGCATTCCAAATGTCGGCAGCACTCAACGCTAACCTCTACGCCGATTCGCCTGCCCTCGTCGACTGGCAGTTGAAGAAGGTGCTCGCTGCCAAGCCGCAGACGCTCCTCGTCATCGGTGACCTCACAAAGGGCGGCGACCTCGCAAGCCACGAGTTGCTCGCCACCAAACTCCAGACTGTCATCGACGCTGGCATCAACGTATGCGTAGTTCCCGGCGCAGCCGACATCGCCAACCCGTCGGCAGCCATCTACGACGGCGACAATGCTACTCCCGCACAGAACATCACTGCCGAGCAGTTCGCCTCGCTCTATGCCGACTGCGGATTCAAGGGCGCTACCTCGCGCGACGAGAACACCCTGTCGTACATGACCTACCTGAACAGCAACATCGCCCTCCTCGCCATCGACGGATGCGAATACAAGGAATACGGCGACTCGCTCAGGGAGAGCGGACACCTCAACGAAGCAACATTCGGCTGGATTCGTAACGCCTGCGACAAAGCCCTCGCCACAGGCCATAAGATCATCGCCATCTCATCGCACATCATCGCTGCGCCGTTCAACGGTTTTGCCACGCTCGGCAATACGATGAACAACAACAGCGGACTCAGCCTGGCCGCATTCACAGGCGGAGCTGTTGACGAAGGACCGAAGTATGCCATTGACAACGCAGACGTGCAGGCGCTCCTCGCACAGTGCGGCGTGTCGGCAGTATTCACAGCCGGCACCAATGCCTCCGACATCCAGTGCATCAAGGTCGGTGACGACTATTCGTTCTATCAGGTCAACACAGGCTTCGCAACAGCCTACGAGTGCCCGCTGCGTACCGTTTCCTTCCAGAACGACGGCATCAGCATCACGACCGACTTCGTCAAGGACTTCGCGGCTCCCGAAGGCCAAACGTTCGAGGCGTATGCTTACGACCGCACCATCAACGAAATGCCAAACGGCGTGACCACAGCCGTTCTCACCAACTGGCCGCAACTGCAGTCGTTCCTCACCCAGCGGTTCACATTCGAAATCGACGAGACCCAGGAGGTTGACTTCCTCCGCGACCGTAATCTCCTCTTCCACCTCCCGGAGACAGGCGAAGAACTGGCAAACAACATCAACAGTACCGTCATTCCTCCGCTGATCAAGGTCATCACACTCTTTGCACAGGGCAACGAGGACAAGACCATGGGTCAGCAGGTCGTCGATGAGTTCCACGCAGGCGTCAATGGGCTCTTCGCATGCCTCGTAGCACCCGACTACCTGTTCCTGAAGGACTTCATCGTACAGAGCGTGAAGGACGGCTTTGCTGAGGCAGGCCTCGATGTCGACCTGCTCGTCGACAATATCGTGGGCAGCATCGTGTTCAACTATGTCGGCAAGGACGCCACCAACGTCACCAACGACCTCTACGCCTTCGCCCCCTACTCAGCCGTCACAAATGGCATCAGAAATATCAGCAATGCGACCACCGCTCCCTCTGCAACCTACAACCTGCAGGGCCAGCGTGTCTCTAACAACTACCGCGGCATCATCATCCGCAATTCGAAAAAATACGTTGTGAAATAAGAGCCTACCCCCACCCCTCTCTGGGAGGGGAGCTACACCCAGCGTAGTCCCCTCCTTCTCGAAGGAGGGGTGTCCGTAGGACGGGGTGGTAGAGAAGTCCCTCTGCTCCAACCCTTGAACGCGCAAAGCGCATTGAACCGCCCGAAGGGCATTGAACCGCTTGAACCGAAGGTCATCGACCTTTGAACCATTTGAACTATTTGAACCGTTCGAACCGAAGGTCATCGACCGAAGCCGTGCTGTCACGCGAAGCGTGGTGCACGAATCAGCGAGGGAGATAACAGCGCCTTTGGCGCATTGAACATTAATAAGATCGTTTCATGAGCGCGGCCTGTAGGGACGGGAGTGGTAGCGTAGTGCTAAGTTCCAAGTGTAATCACAATCTTTTCACTTCTCACTTTTCACTTTGCACTTGCGCGGCCTCCCCGTCCGCAGGCTTTTTGTAAATCTTGAAGAAAACATGAAAAAAGCAACCAGCGCGGTCCCCTCCTTCGAAGGAGGGGTCAGGGGTGGTAGAGAAGAATAAGACGAAAATTATGATATGAAGAAATGCTTACTGTTATAGGGGCATAGTCATTCGCATGCGAAGAAATACATTGTCAAATGATATAAATGCTCGATTCTTTTTGTAATAATAATAGGTTCATTTGAAAGGTGGACATCCGCAATTTCAGGATGCCCACCTTTATTTTTACTCAAAAAGTATTGTTGCTGTCCGAGGTTATAAAATAAGGTCAGCGGTTCAGCAATTCGGGTATTGCTACGAAGTTAGGTTCCTTGATGGGTCCCTCATTAGGAATGCCGTAGAGTTTCTGCCAGTTGAAGATGCGTACGAAGTGCGACTGATAGAGGTCGGCACTCTCAGGCGCATTGAAATTGCGCCAGAAACCATTGTCCACATGTTCCTCAGCCGTGCCGTCACTCTTTGGCGTGTAGCGTTTCAGGTCGGCAGGGTTCATATTGTACGACACCACTATCTCGCCTGTTTTAGAAAGCTGTGGATGCACGCAGGTGATGTATGCGGCTGCATGCTCAGAAGGTATTCTGTAGAGACACTTCTGCTGAGTGAAAGGTCCCCACGGATGGTCGGCTATCGATATGTAGATAGGGCTTCCGGTCATCAGCATATTCACCATGAAGTATTTCCCGGCATACTTGAACACAGAAATGTTGATGTTGAAGTCGTCGGAGATGCGCGAGCGCTGATACTCTTCCGTTGTAGGCACCTTTGTCGTCCAACTCCAATTACCTTGCTCGTCCTTTACATAGAACTCCCACGGAGAGAGAAGGTCATGATTAGCCACACGTGCCACGTGCACCCATGCGCCAAGTCCTCCAGTGCCTACGCTGCCGTAGAGATATGAGTATCCGTCCTCGTCCTCAAAGATACGATCGTGGCTTGTGCCGAGGTCGGGTGTATGCCGGTGTAGTTCTATGAGTTTCATATATCCAGGATCGCCTGGCTTCCCTTCGAGCGAGTATTCTGCGATAGAACGTTCGTAGGGTGTCATCGTGTTGTCGACGGCTCCCCAGATATACTGCACCACGGGCTTTCCATTCTTCATGATGACGGTACCGTCGCCTGGCCAGTAGCAATAGTTATTGTCGCTGCCCCCATTATCTACTTCCTGTTGTGTGAGGTTTCCATCAGGGTGGCGGAGCCACGTCTTGGCCTTGTAGTAACGGTCACGGTCGCGAGGGTCGGTGGTGATGTATTCATTCAGGTCGATGAAATCATGCCAGCTCTCCTCGCCGGTTTGTATCATACCTGCATTGCGTGCAAGCACGTTCGGGTGGGAGCGGTTTCTGTCCTCGCTGATGAATCCGAAGAAGCTGTCGCCGAAGCACCAGAGCGCATTGCCGTCGGGCAGTGTTGTCGACACGCATCCGTCGCCGGCTGTCCATCCTGTGGTGTGGCTTGCAAAGAGGTAGAAGTACGTGAGGTCACGATAGACGTAGGCTCCCGATTTCTCTACGTCACGTCCCACGTATTCGAGCTCAAGGTTCTTGAGCCTTTCATCGTTCAGGTCTGGATGCTGCGCATGCACTGGAATTGCAGTAAGCATTGCGCAAACCGAAGGTAATATCATTCGAGATAGGAAATTCATATCTAATGAATAATTAATAATTTATAATCAATAATTAGTCCACTTTAATCACTTTTTGCCCATTAATTCCCTTTAAGTTCACCACGTAGATGCCACTGGGGAGATGACTTACGCATATCAGTCTATGACCGCAAACAACGCCTTGCATCACCACCTTACCACTAGCCGAGCAGATGCTCCAGTTCAGCGTTTCGTTTCTGGCTGTTTCAATGTTGAGTACATCTTTCATCACGGTAGGATAAACGTGCAAGGCATCTTTCTGTGGTGTTTCAATATTGTCATATGTGTCCCACATTTCAAGTCCCGCATCGGTGATAGGCCCGATATTCTCAGCACCCAGCAGGCTCTGCCAATTGAAGATGCGCAGGAAGTGCGGAACGGTGAGATTGGCACTGCCCCATCCGTAGCGGTTTCGCTGGTCGGTGGTGAGGTAAGTCTCGATGATAGGTGCGCCAGCCTCTTCTGCAGTATATACGGTGATGGGTTCATGGTCAATGCTATACGACACCACCAGTTCTCCGATGCGCGACAAGTGTGGATGTGCGGCAACCTCGCAGGCCACTTTCTCACTGCTTGAAGGCATGTAGAGTCTCACATGAGCCCTGAAGGGTCCCCATGGGTTATCCCCCTTGCTGATTTGTATTTGTCCTCCACGTGAAGGTTGGCTGACGAGGTAATAGGCACCACCGTATTTGAACACCGACGGTGAGCACACCTTCGTCACGCCGTTGATCTTCGACTTCTTGAGGTCGTCAATCGTCGGCAGTGTTGTCTGCCACTCTCTGATGCCATTATCGTTCGCAACATAATATTCCCACGTGCTTAGCAGGGAACGAGTCTGCGTGCGTGCCACAACCAGGTCGTAACCCGTCTCACTGGTCTGTACCAATCCGTAGAGGTAGTTATGCTCACCGTCTTCAAGGATGGCACGACCGAAGTCCACCACGAAAGGCAGTCGCTGCGTATTAAGCAGTTGCACGTAGCCTTTCTGCTGAGGTTCGCCGGCAATGGCATATTCTGCGAGATAAAGTCCGTCTGCCTGATGGTTTTCATCGTATGAAAGGAACAGTATTTGAGCATGCAGCTGCCCTCCGTTTAGAAGCAAAGTGCCGTCAAGTGGGTGCAGAACGTGCTTGTCGTCAACAAAACCCATTTGCAGGTACTCTTGCTGAAGTGTGGCATCAGGATGACGGAGCCAGTCGTAAGCCATGTAGTAGGTGGCAGGATAGTTCTTGTCGGTACTGATGTATTCATTCAGCGGGACAAAGTCGCGTGGCGACTTTTCGCCAGTCTGAATCTGTGCTGCATTGTTCACACGATTATTGTAATGTGCCCTGTCTCGTATTTCCGAGATACGTCCGAAGTAACTGTCAGTATGCATCCAGAGGCAGTTGCCGTCGGGCAGAGGCAACGACACGTTTCTCAATCCTCCGTTCCACCCCTTCTCTCTCATCCCGAAGAGATTCCAGTAAGTAACGTCGCGGTAGACTTCCACGACCTTATCCCTCGAAAGTGTGTTCAGGTAGTCGAGATACAGGTCTTTCAGCCCATCCTGATAGAAGTCAAACGACTGGGCGCACGCGCTACCCAATGGCAGCAGTATTCCGAGTATTGCTGTATAAACCTTTTTCATAAGTGCCGATTATTTCCTTAGAAACTTCTTTCCATTCATGATCACAATGCCTTTGTAGTCCTCATTCACCTGCATGCCCTGCAGGTTATAGGCCTTTCCGTCGGGTTGTTGCGGGTCGCACTCCAGCGCTTCCACATCGAGTTCAATGTCTATCATTGGGTAATAGTCACCCTTTTTGCGGAAGATGGCATAAACCGTGATGTCGGGACTTTCCGACCAGTTGTCGGAGGCGAACAGATCGTCACGGCTCATGCCGTCGGTGTTCGGGTCGTTCCTGTTGCCGGTGTATACGTTCAGGATGGCGCCAGTGCCATTCACGCCCATGGCGTTTGTTGCCTCAGTGAACGTACGGTTTCCCGAGTCGAACCCCGACGCTTCCAACAAGATATCCGGCCTCAGGTAGATGGGCCTGTCATTTTCGTAGCACTCATACGAGTAGCACACAAACTCATAGTCCTCATTGGCCTTTGCCGAAACCACTGCCTCGTACATACCCAGTTCGTTGGCGTCCGACCCATTCTCTTGCAGCGTTGCCTTCACGGAAGAGACACTCCCCCACCCTGTCTTGTCCTTGGCGTAGTTCTGGTCAGCCGGCTTCACATCGGCATACACCACACCTGCCGCACTGGGGTACGCTACCACGGAGAGGTAGATGTTCTTCTGGTTGATGGGTGCTGCATTGGCACGATGCACAGCAGCCATCGTTAACACGACGAGCAGGGCAATGCTTAAATAATACGTTTTCATGTCTGTAATCATATTTCTTGACTGCAAAATTACGAATTATATCGATGATTCATGCTCAATATTGAACCAAAAAAAGTAAATTCCGAACCAAATAATGTTTTTTCTTTTTACCCGCATTCTCTGCGTTTTATGATATTACATTTTTCATAACCAGCGCAGTCTTGCCGCTTCAGGCGAGATATATTGATATTTGGTCGACAAATGCACGTCTTTTATCGATCTGGAGTACGTCTCCCGACCAACGAGAGATATGCTATAGTGATGCTGGAGCAATGAGCTGTTTTTGTAAATTAACTGATTTTGAAAAGTAAATTAAGTTAATTTAATCAGCAAATTAAGTTATTTTACTGAGCAAATTAAGTTAATTTACCTCACAAATTAAGTTAATTTATCGAATAAATTAAGTTAATTTACTGAACGAGGGCATGGCTCTATACACACGAGAGGATTGAAATAGACGAACGAGAGGATTGCTTTTGATGGATGAAAGGACTACTCTAGAGGAACATCATGACTGTTCTGCCAACCTAATTTAATAGTATTGTTATTTCCATTCTTCCGTTTGCTGTCGATGGGATGAAGGGCTTTGACTCCTTGCCGTTCACCCTGAACGAACTGATGTGTGAGCCCGTGCCTTTGATGGTGACGTCGAGCAATGCGTTGCGGTAAGGGATGCCTTTCACCACTACAGGCCTTCCATCCTCGGAACCAATGGGGTGGAACCTCAGTCCCGACATGTCGGGCTGAAGGCCAATGATATGATGGAGGTAGATTCTCAGCATGCCCGTGGCGCACCATGTCTGATGATTCAACGGCGGCCACAACTGTCCACACTGCCACCCTCCCGACGGTATGCCGTCAACGGTGTAGATCTCATGGAAGTTTGGCGTGCTGTCGGCCTCAAGAGTCAAACGGGTGATGGCATTGACCTCGTCCCAAAATGTGTCCTTCATGCCTGCCTGAGCACATGCTGCAGCAAAGAACATGTTCACATGAGGCCATATCATGACGTTATGCCGTCCGGGCTTTTCCTTGCTGAAACGAGGGAAGCACGGCCACACCGCTGGCACGCCATTGGCACTGCGGTATGAATGGGTGATGATGTGCCTTGCCTCGCTTTTGCTGACAAGCCCGAATAGTATTGTGTATGCCAGACCGAGGGCTTCCTGATATTCATGCTTCTGTCCCTGATGGTCGATGAGATAATAGAGCATTCCCTCTGGCTTATGATAAAAATGGCGGCGGAAGCTGCGTTTCAGTGCCTTTGCTTTCTTGCGATAGACCTTGGCTGCGGAGGGTTCACAGATTTCTGCCATGTCAGCAAGGCAAATGTATGCCTGATAATAGATGGCATTGGTAGACAGGCACATGATGTGGTGCGAGTTGGGGTGGTCGAGCACATAGGACTTGTCGTCCAATGAAGGCTCGTAGATGGGTTCGTCGTAAGCGGCGATGCCGTCCTGAAAGACAGCCGGCCCCGTGAAGAGTCCGTATGTCTTATCGAACACAGAGTCTTCGAGCTGCAGCATCGTTGCCTTGCTGCACGCATAGGCCTGGGTAAGGAATTCATGACGTCCGGTAACCAAATAATGATTCCACGCCGCTATCACCCAGATGATCTTGTCCCAATACTGGTGTCCGATAGTCTTCCTGTTGTTGGTGACGCTCCATAGTGAGTATTCAGCCACAGCGGGCCGAAGCAGCGACACGGCATTCCATGAGTTGATGGAGATGTCGCGCGTCCATTCGCCTCCATAGTCGGCTCCTGCCTTCAGCAAAAGCCTGTCGGTATTGTTATCCACAGTCCACACTGCTAGGTCGAAGACATTAGTCTTGCCTGTCGCGCTGCCGTCATGCAGGCTCTGAGCACATAGCAGGGCAGGTGCGGTGCAGAGCAGCGTGAAGAGGATTAATACTACGTTTTTCATTCTTTACTTATTTGCATTGTCCTGGAAGTCTCTTGGCAGCAATCCGAATTGCTTATAGAAGCACTGCGTGAAATAGGATGGTGATGTGAATCCGACCATGTAGCACACTTCGCTAACTCTCATTTGGGAGTTCTTCATGAGTACGGCGGCATACTTCAGACGGCTCACCTTGATGTAGTTGTTGGGCGACATATTGAAGATGCCCCGCAGCTTTCGGTTCAGGCCTGTACGGCTCATGCACATCTCCTGTGCAAGGTCGTTGATGCTAAAGTCGCTGTTGCTCATGTTCTGATTGATGACTTCCTCGAGCCGCTTGATGAACTCGTCGTCGGCATTGCTGATGGTCAGCGTGTCGGAAAGGAGGAACGGCGAATTGGCGTAGGCAGCCTTTGCCTGCTGGCGCTGGCGGAGCAGATTCTTAATGGAGCTGCGCAGGTAGTCCATGGAGAACGGCTTCTCAATGTAGGAGTCGGCACCGCTCTCCATGCCCTCCACCTTTGCAGAGTCGAGCGTAAGGGCCGTGAGGAGGATGATGGGAATGTGGCTGAAATTGACATCGTTCTTCACCGCGCGGCAAAGCTCAAAGCCTCCCATCGGCTCCATCATGACGTCGCTGACGATGAGTGCGAC
>OCTW011606979.1_pt1 | contig 38426 bp, 33 predicted proteins | sample 1539671 | NCBI WGS metagenome assembly OCTW01 (sample SAMN02144230, study PRJEB22623) | gut metagenome | biome: sheep rumen | host: Ovis aries | place: New Zealand
CGCTCCGTTGTAGATAGGCTCACGTCGTACTTCTGTGTAGGCATAATCGTATCGTGTTGTGTATGACGCAACAAAGGTACGAATATTTTTTATTTTATACAACTTTTAGATGTTACAAAATACTAGGGAGGGTTGGTAATTAGGGGCTCTAGGGAGACTAGGGAGACTAGGGGCTCTAGGGATACTAGAAAGCCCCTCTCACTGAGGTGGCTTTTGAGGCTTCATCGCCTGGATAATGCCTTCCAACTCTGCGATTCTCTTATAGGCGGCGGAAAGTTCTGCCTGGAGGTGCTCGATTTCCTGCTTTTGGTTGTTGCGATAGCCCAAACGAGCTGCAGTCATCCGCTCACGAATGCCGCCCTCTGTGACAAACTGCTCCTCTAAACTGGCCTGATAAGTAGTCATCATCTTATCGACCATGTGGCACAAAGTCAATGCGATGTTGGCGATTTCCTCGTCACTCCACTTCTTGACAAAAGGCTCATAGTCTTCCCAGTCATTGTGGATACGACAATATTGCAGCATCCCATCATAACGCTGGTGATCGCATTCCCATTTGGTCAGACGGCGAGAGGTAATATAGTCCTCATAATCCTCTCGAAGTTCCTTGATGCTCGACCGTGCCACATTGAGAAGTTTGATTTCCATTTCCATGGAAGTAACACCATCCGCCAAACCCTCTGCGATATTCTGCTTGCCTGATCGTGCAGCCTGCACCATCTGATCGATGGTCCGGTCGCCTGGTTTGAGAAACCTCCTCACAAAAACGAAAGTGATGTGATAAAGAGCTCTTGCTTTCTTATAGAAATACAAGTCTTCCCATTTCACTTCTTGGCGGAGGACTTTAGGGGTGTCGTTTGAGCTGTGGGGCATGGTGATGATTATTTTTGCGGGTTATTGGTACTTGGTATCTGAAGAGAATAATAGAGAAGATTTTACAGAGAATGGGGGATAGGGGCACTAGGAGCACTAGGAGCACTAGGGAGCACTAGGGAGCACTAGGGAGCACTAGGGAGCACTAGGAGCACTAGGGAGCACTAGGGGCACTAGGGAGGCTAGGAGCACTAGGGAGGCTAGGAGCACTAGGGAGGCTAGGAGCACTAGGGAGGCTAGGAGCACTAGGGAGACTAGGAGCACTAGGGAGCACTAGAGAGCTCTAGGGGGCTAGAGGGCTAGGCCATCGGCAGATGATGTGACGCCTGATGATGCTTTGGCAAAAGGATGTGAGGGGACTAGGAGAACGGGGCGGCACAGATATGATTAATGCTGCGGGAACCCGCCCCGGATATCCTTAGCTTAGTCCCCTTCACGAGGCTTTCGGTGCCGAGAGACTATTTCTTTTTGAAGAAATCATTATAGACTTTTATGCAGAAGATGATGATGCAACAGACCGTGGTGATGAGATTCGTCACGAAAAGTGCCCATAATATCTCGGGCTTGTGGAAAATGCCCTGGAGCATGAAGCATGCACCGCCTATGCCCATCATCAGAAAGGTGGGCAAAGCGATGCCATCCGTATTCCTGGTGCGGATGGTACGGATGGCCTGCGGCAAATAACCGAGAACCATGGTTATGCTTGCCGTCCAGCCCAATAACTGATAGAAAAGACTTTGTTCCATAAGATTATGAATTGATGAAGAATCAGATTATCCCTGCTTGTCCTTGATGGCATAGACACTGACAGCACCCATGACCAGACAAGCACAGCAAACAAACAACATATTGGCCTGAGAGCCCATCAAAGCCACGACAAACACGTTGATGAGACCTGCCACGATCTGCGGAAGACAAATCGCGCAATTGAACAAGCCCAGATAAGTGCCCATGTGAGGGCGTCCTTCAAGAGCGTTGGTGACGATGGTGAACGGCAATGCCAGCATCGCAGCCCATGTGCATCCCGTCAGGGCATAAGGGATAAAGACCTGCCACTGATCGTGGATGAAAGGCACCATGACGAAACCGATGGCACCGATGAGCAAGCTTACCGCATAACTGGCCTTCAAACCAAACCTCCGCTCGATCGATGGAAGCAAGGATGCCCACACCACACTCGCCAGAGCCTGAACCGCCAGGACGATGCCCACCCAGTCGCCCGCCGTCTGGTAAGCGTCGGAATGGCTGTCTGTCGTATGCCAGCAAGTGTCGGCGATTGCCCCTGTGGAATGGATCCACATGTACTGGAAGGCCGCCCAGCAGAAGAACTGCACAATGGCCACCCTCCAATAGTTGGTGGGAGCAAGTTTCAGCAGTTTCACGAGACTCACCTTCTCGCTGGCCTGTTCCTCGGTGATGCCATGATACTCAGCGTATTCCCTCGGAGGCATCTCTTTCACCTTGACCGACGTATAGATCACGCAGGCGATAAGGATGATGGCTCCCACGTAGAAAGCCATCTTCAGAGAAGAGGGCACACCATTGGTAGCGTCGTTGCTGAAGCCGATGTAGGTCATCAGGAACGGCAATGCGAAGCCCACCACCTGTCCTGCGTTGCACAAGAAGCTCTGCAGCGCATAGGCCAAGCCCTTCTGTTTCTCGTTGACAATATCGCCCACCATCATCTTGAAAGGCTGCATGGCCATATTGAGGCTGGTATCGAGCAGCATCAGGATAAAGGCGCCCAAGGTCATGGCCACCCAGAAGACATCGCTCAGGCTACCTGCGTTGGGCAGCAGGAACATCACCAGAACTGCCAGGACAGCGCCAACAATCAGATACGGGATTCGTCGTCCGAACCTTGTCCACGTCTTGTCGCTGGCGACACCGACGATGGGTTGTACGATCATTCCCATCAAGGGTGGCAATATCCAGAAGAAGCCAAGACTTTTCGGGTCGGCCCCCATGGTGGAGAAGATACGCGAAACATTGCCGCTTTGCAGAGCGTAGGCGATCTGCACGCCGAAGAATCCGAAACTCAGATTCCATAATTTCCAAAAACTTAGATCGGGTTTTGTTTTCATGACTATGTAGTTATTGATAATTTTCGAGCAAGCGGGGTGCGGCGGCCACAGGCCGTCGGGCAGGATCCAAAGCAGATCAGCGAGTGGTACCCCTGACAATGAGTCGTGTGCGGACCACACGTTTCTCCACCTTGTCCAAAGGAATGATGCCCTCGACCTTACTGATCAGGATATTGGCAGCCTCCTCGCCCACCACCATTCCCCGCTGTTCCACAGTGGTGAGCATCGGGTCACAGGCAATGGCCCTCTCCCCATTAGTGAAACCGCAGATGGAGATATCTTTCGGTATGCTCTTTCCCATGCGCTTGGCCGTGTAGAGAATGCCGATGGCCGTGTCGTCGTTGACAGCGAAAAAAGCGTCGGGTGGATTGTCCATCCGCAGCAGTTCGGGAGTGATGATCTCGGCATCGGTCCTGTTGTCGCACACTTTGATGATCGACTCATCGATGGGCAGACCATGCTTGGACAATGCGTCGTGATAGCCATTATAGCGGTTTTTCGATATCTCGAGGATCATCGGCGATCCATAGAAAGCCACCCTCCGGCATCCCGTCTCGACCAGATGCGAGACAGCGTTGAAAGCCCCCATATAATCATCGACCACCACGCGGCTGGAATTGAGTCCCGTGCAAATGCGGTCGAAGAACACCAGCGGCATGCCATTGTCGATCAACCGCTGGAAATGCTCATACCTCACGGTGTCCTTGGCCTGAGAAACGATCACCCCGCACACCTTGTTCTCGAAAAACGACTGGCAGATCCTCACCTCGCGGTCGTAGCGCTCATCGCTCTGTGCCACCATGATCTGGTAGCCCCTGGACGACGCCTCCTCCTCGATGCCACTCAGTATGGAAGAGAAATAGAAATGATTGAGTTGAGGCATGATCACGCCGATCACGCGCTGCGGGTGCACCCGGCTGTGGCGCAGCGACTCCGCCAGCAGGTTGGGGAAGAAATTATGCTCCTTGGCATAGGCCTTGATGGCCTCGCGCCGCTCCACGCTGATGCGCGGGCTATCTTTGAGAGCCCTGGAGACCGTCGCCACCGACACACCGAGTGCGTTGGCGATGTCTTTCATGGTGATAGGAGCACGATCGTTCATCATTGTCAGGATTTCGGATGCAAAGTTATGCAAAAAACGCAAATGTTGTTCGCTCACCTTTTTATATTATTGAAAAACAGAATGCAAACGTTTGCACGCCTTATTTATAATATTTTTTCAAAAAAAAGAACAATCTTGTGAAAACGCCATTAATTTTGCATGCTGAAAAACCATGCGTCATGCGAAAAGAGTTGCAGAAACTCATATCAGGAGTCACCAGCAAGACCGAAGGCCTGACAACAACCGCCCAAGATCAAATCCATAATAATTCAAACTAATAACTTAACAATTAACATGATGAAGCAGGTAAAAATCAAATTGCCACTGAGAATGCTGGCCGTCCTATTCGGCTTCTTCCTCACGGCAACCGCCTATTCACAGGACATCACTGTGAACGGCTTCGTGAAAGATGCTACCGGCGAACCCGTCATTGGCGCGACCATCTCCATGAATGGAAAAGCCATGGCAGTGACAGACTTCGACGGTAACTTCACCATCAAAGCGCCCAGTGGAGCAGAGATGACGGTATCCTACATCGGATTCCAGAACGTGACCGCCACTGCCGCACCCAATGTCGTCATCACGATGCAGGATGACTCGAAGACCCTCGACCAAGTCGTGGTGATCGGTTATGGCCGCGCCAAGAAAGACGACCTCACCGGATCGGTGACCGCCATGAAACCCGATGACCTGTCGAAAGGTATCACCAACAATGCCAGCGACATGCTCGTGGGCAAGGTGGCAGGTGTCGACGTTCAGACAGCCGGTGGTACTCCTGGTGCCGGAGCCCAGATCCGCATTCGTGGTGGAGCCTCTCTCTCCGCCAGCAACGACCCTTTGTATGTGATTGACGGTCTAGCAATTGACAACAACACCGCTACGGGTATGAGTAACATACTCGCCATGATCAATCCCCAGGACATCGAGTCATTCACAGTCTTGAAAGACGCCTCCGCAGCCGCTATTTACGGTTCACGCGCCTCAAACGGTGTGATCATCATCACGACCAAGAAAGGCCGTGCCGGCACAGCGCCCACTGTGTCGTACAACGGTGATGTCACCATCTCCACGATCCAGAAGAAGTATGACCTGCTCAATGCAGCCGAGTACAAGGACCTGGTCAGCAAGATTGACGGCATAGACGCCTCATTGCTTGGCAACGACGACACCGACTGGCAGGACGAGATCTTCCGCACCTCAGTCTCAACGAAACACAGCATCAGCGTCTCTGGTGGTCTGAAGAACATGCCCTACCGTGTAGGCGTCGGTTTCGACAGCGAGAACGGAATTGTCAAGACCTCCTGGATGCGCCGTTCCAACGTATCCCTCAACCTCGCCCCTCAGTTCCTCGACAAGCACCTCAACTTCAACATCACCGCCAAGTACATGTATGAGAAGGACCGCTATGCACCTGCCGGCGGTGCTGTGGGTGCAGCCGTGAGCATCGACCCCACCCGTCCCGTCTATGGTGAAGGCAGCGACTACGACTATGTCGGTGGCTACTGGCAGAACCTCATCAACGCCACTTTCAGCGACCCCAACTGGAAGAAGACCACCAACTCCAACGCAGCCCAGAACCCCTTGGCCCTTCTGCGCAACCAATACACTAAGGCACAGGCCAACGACTTCAGCGGCAATGTGGAAGTAGACTACAAAATCCACGGTTTCGAGGATCTTCACATCCACGGCAGTCTCGGTTCGCAATACACCGCCACCAACCAGAGCGACATCATCAACAACGTGTCGTATTCCAACAACTACTATGGTTGGGACGGCATGACCTATTATTGGAAATACAACATCGTGGGCAACGCCTACGCTCAGTACATGCACGATTTTGGCGCACACAACATCGACATCATGGCAGGTGCCGAGCAGAGCCACTACCACCGCACCGGCTACAACTACGGGCAAGGTACCGACCCCTACACAGGTGCGTCGCACAACCCCTCTGTGCGCAATGAGCAAGAATGGGCCACCCACAACTCCCTCGTGTCCTACTTCGGCCGTCTGAACTACACCCTCCTCGACCGCTACCTGATCACCGCCACCTTCCGCGCCGATGGTTCATCACGCTTCGCCGAAGGCAAGAAATGGGGCTACTTCCCCTCAGCAGCCTTCGCCTGGAAGATCAACCAGGAGCCTTTCCTGCGCAACGTCAACTGGCTCGACGAGTTGAAGCTCCGTCTGGGCTGGGGTAAGACCGGTCAGCAGAACGGCATCGCCGACTTCTACTATGGTCCGCTTTTCGTGCGCGGCAACTCCTACGCCATGTACCCCTTCGGCGACACCTACAACTACACCACCCGTCCGAACGCCTACAACACGGAACTGACCTGGGAGAAGACCACCACCTCAAACGTAGGACTTGACTTCACGGCGCTCAACGGCCGCTTCTCCTTCAACGCCGACGCCTACTACCGCAAGACCACCGACCTCCTGGCCACGGTCAACATCCCTGCAGGCATGAACTTCGGCGACACGATGCTCAAGAATGTCGGTTCGCTTGAGAACTACGGTGTGGAGTTCGCCTTCAACGTGAAGCCCATCGTCACCCCAGACTTCACCTGGGACATCAGCTACAACGTGGGTTGGAACCACAATGAGATCACCAAGCTCGACAACGGTGCCCAGGACTGGGTATGGGCCGGCGGCAATATCTCACGAGGCAACAACACCAAGATCCAGAAGAACAAGGTGGGCGAGCCCATCAACTCCTTCTTCGTCTACCAGCAAGTATACGACAACAACGGCAAGCCCATTGAGGGAGTATATGTCGACCGCGACGGCAACGGCCGCATTGACGACGGTGACCGTTACTACTACAAGTCACCGGCTCCCGACATCACCATGGGTCTGACCACCAAGTTCTTGTGGAAGAACTGGGACCTCAGCGCCGCCTTCCACGCCAGCCTCGGCAACTACGTCTACTACGACTTCCTGTCGAGCAAGGCAGCCCTCAGTCCCTCGGGCCTGTACTCCAACAGTTCATTCTCCAACACCACACCCGCAGCCCTGGCACTCGGTTTCACCGGCACCACTGGTTCGGGCGACGGCTACTGGCTGAGCGACTACTTCGTCCGCAACGCCTCCTATGTGAAGTGCACCAACATCACCCTCGGCTACACCTTCAAGTCGATCATGAGATATGCCGACCGCGATTACTTCTCAGGACGTGTCTACGTCACAGCTCAGAATCCGTTTATCATCACCAAATACGACGGTCTCGACCCGGAGGTCACCTCTGGCATCGACAGGGATCCCTATCCACGTCCTATGAGCCTGCAACTTGGTGTCAATCTTAACTTCTAAACAAGGACAATCAACATGAAAAAGATCATCTTAAAGTCAGCAGCCGCCGGAATCCTGCTCTTAGGCATGGCATCCTGCTCCGATGAGCTCAACATCTCATCCATTGACCCGAAGAGCTCTTCCACATACGACCCCACCGAACTGCTCGCCAAGCAATATGCCACCCTCGGTCTTACCGGACAGGTAGGTCCTTCAGGCAACAGCGACATCAGTGGTGATGAAGGCGAGATCGGTTTCTACCGTACGACATTCAATCTCCAGGAACTCTGCACCGACGAGTGCATCTGGGCCTGGCAGACCGACACCGACATTCCCCAGATCACCAGCATGAGGTGGACCTCCGCCTCCACCCGCTGCTACTGGGCATATCAGCGTCTGAGCTATGACATCTCCCTCTACAACTCCTTCCTCAGTGAGCAAGAAGGCAAGATGGAAGCCAGCACCCTGGCAGAAGTCCGCTTCCTGCGCGCCCTGCATTTCTGGTATTACCTCGACCTCTTCCATAAAGCACCGTTCAAGACCAACTTCTCGATGAGCGAGCTTCCCGTGGAGAAAGCCGGAGCCGACCTGTATGCTTGGCTCGACAACGAGCTCAATGAGATAGAGAACATACTTCCTGCCGCCGGCAGCTACAACAACTCCTCCAATTTCGGCCGAGCCGATGCCGGAGCCGCCTATGCGCTGCACGCCCGTCTCGCCCTCAACTCCGAGGTCTACACCGACGGTCAGGTGAAAGACTACCAAAAGGCCATCGACTACTGCAACAAACTGATCAGCAACAGCGCCTATGCCCTGTCCACTACCGAGAAGAATGGTTTCAGCGGTTATCAGCAAGTGTTCATGGGCGACAACGACAAGAACGCCCAGGCCATGAAGGAGATCATCTTCCCCATCCGTCAGGACGGTACGAAGACCGAGGAGCATTCCGGTTCGACCTACTTGGTGAGCAGCATGCGAATCTCCGGCATGCCCTATGCCTTCACCGACAACTACTGGAGTTGCAACTATGCCCGCAAGGCCCTGGTTCTGAAATTCTTCAACGACCCCGAGAAAGATTGTCCTTGGGCCACAGATGAGGAGCTCAAAAACGCCGGTCTGTCGACGAAAACTGAGGCAGACATCATCGCCGCAGACAAGCAGCTTGGCGGAGCCACAGAGGACATCCTCGCAGCAGCCGGCGACGACCGTGCCCTGTTCTACGCAGGAGTGGGAGGCGGCACCCGCACACTGACCACATCCCAGATCACCGGGTTCCTCAATGGTTTCTCGATCGTGAAATGGCAGAACCGCCGTTCCGACAACAGTGCGATCAACGACCATAAGTTCTCTGACACCGACATTCCACTCTTCCGTCTGGCAGAAGCCTACCTCACCCGTGCTGAGGCAGAGTACCGCCTCGGACAGACCGACGCAGCCCTCAACGACCTCAACGTGCTCCGCAACCGCGCACACGCCACGCCATTCACCTCGATCGACTCACAGATCCTGATCGACGAGTGGTGCCGTGAGTTCTACATGGAAGGCCGCCGCCGTTCCGACCTCGTCCGTTTCGGCCTGCTCACCTCCAGCCGTTATCTCTGGGATTTCAAGGGAGGTGTAGCCACCGGTACCGGTGTTGACCCCAAATACAATGTCTACCCGATTCCCGACAACGACATCGCAGGCAACCCCAACATGTCGCAAAACGCCGGTTATTAATCCACACAGAAGACAGAACAACTTAAAACAGATTGAATCATGAAATATATATGGAAACTGATGCTGCTGCCAGTTCTGGCGCTGCCCCTGCTCCTCACCTCGTGTGAAGAGGACCGCGACAGCAACCCCACGCTGGACCTGAGTCATGTAGGTGAGCTCTTCACCCTCAACGTGCCTGCCAACGCCGCCAACAACACTTACGACCTGGCGAGTGCCGAGACCCTCACCCTCACCTGTTCACAGCCCAACTACGGAGGCGTACCTTATGCCGTGCGCTACTATGTACAGGCCGCCCTCAGTCAGGATTTCGCCTCGTTCAAGGAACTCACCACTTCTTTCACGGCTTGCAAGATGGGTGTCGATGCCCGTGAGCTCAACGACTCCATTGTGAAAATGTTCCAAGAAGCCAATCCCGACACCGACTACCCCGCAGAGGCCCGTCCGGTATACCTCCGTCTGCGTGCCATGCTCGACGGTACCACTTTGGGTGAGTGTTTCTCCAATATCATCACCCTGCCCAATGTGCTGGCCTCCTACCAGGCACCACAGGCAGAACTTCTCGACCAGGTGTACGTCGTAGGCTCCTCCATCCAGGAAGCCTGGAGCAGTTGGAAAGTCGTGCCTCAAGTCTATGGTCTGGAAGGCAACTACTACACCATGGTTTACGTACCAGCCGGCGGCATGCTCAAGTGGGGCACCTTCAACAACGACTGGCGCGGCTACGACAGGCTTGACGCTGTCAACGACAATGCCAACGCCGGCATCAGCGAGAGCAATGACGGCAACAGCAACATCGTCTTCGCCAACGGCGGATGGTATGGTTTGCTCTTCAAAGCCACGATTGTGGGAAGCAGCATCCGCTACGAGCTCAACATTTATCCCGGTGCAGCCTATGTGATTGGTGCCGGTGCTGGCGGCAGCTGGATCGACGGCGACGACGCATGGGCCATGACAGCTCCTTCCGACGCAACCGGTCAGTGGGTATCCCCCGCCTTCACCGCATCAGGTGAGATGCGAGCCTATATCAAGATCCCAGGCATCGACTGGTGGCGCACCGAGTTCACCCTCTTCGGAGGCAACCTGATCTGGCGCTTGGTCGACATCCCCAACAACTGGGCAGAGTCGATGGGCGCAGACTATTCTGTCACCGTCAGTCCCGGTCAGAAACTTTACGTGAACTTCGACTACAACACTGGTGAAGTAAAATAACCTATAAAAATCCACAATGATGAAAAGACATTTATTATATAGCATCGTTGCAACGGCGGGACTTGCGCTCGCCGGCTGCAACGGCGACTACGACGACTGGGCAAGTCCGCAGTCCTATCCCCAGGATCCGTCAAACAGCACCTATGGCGTGACCTTCTCCGCCGGACCTGACGCCACCATCAACATGGGAGCTTTGGCGAGCAGCACCGTCCGTCTTGTCGGTCTCAACTCGTCAAGCGAAGCGGTGAAAGGCTACACTTTGAAATCGCTCACCATAGGAGGCGAGTCCATCAACGGTACCGTCGACGGCAACAACATCACAGTCGAAGCCAACGACCTACTCAAAATGATCGAAAAGCTGTATGGTTCCCGTGCATCCGTGGCCCGTCCCATCGAGGTGAACAGCGAAGTCTCCATCAACCTCGACAATGGTGACGCCGTCACCGGTTCGAAGGGCACTACAACAGCCTCACTGACTCCTTACAGCACGCCAGGAATCGACCCCAAAGGCTATTACCTCCTTGGCAATTTCGCAGGCAACGACTGGAGCCTTGCCACCCCCATCTGGATGAAAGCCAATGGCGACGGCACCTTCACAGCATCTGTCACGACCACCAGCGAGGGTGACAACTGGTATAAGTTCTACATGGGCTCTTACTACAGCGACAGCGACTGGGACACCGTCAACCAAGGCCAGATGGGCTGCGAGAACAACGGTGACAACAGCCTGACCAATTTCCTGGTCTACACCGGCGACCCCGAGTACACCGGCGGTGTGCAGACCCCAGTGATCTCCGGCCAAGGCTCTTTCGAGATCACACTCGACATGAACAACCTCACCTACACCGTGAGGCGTGCCGAAGCCCAGTATTACATCGTGGGTGGAATCAACAACCCCACTTGGAGTGCTGACGCCTGCCTCCACACCATGTTCTATGCCCTGGGAGGCAACAACTACTGCTACACCACCAAGTGGCCCGGCGCATGGGACCTCAAGTTCTGGTCGGCCAAGGATGTGGGCAACTGGGATGTCGCCTGGGGTGCCGGCGACGGTGATGGTTCCTACACAGGAAAGCTCATCAACACCAGCGCAGGAGCCTTCCAAGCTCCCTCGAACGAGTATTACACGCTGACCATCAACATGAATGACGAGACCTATGAGTGGACGAAACTCGACAACCAGTCACCCACAGAATACACCGCCGTGTCGCTCATCGGTGACTTCAATGGATGGGGAGGCGACATCGACCTTGCTCAGGAAGCCAACGCCCCCCACAACTGGTATGGCCGTGCCACAATCCCCTCTGACGGCGGATTGAAATTCCGTGCCAACCACGACTGGGCCACCAGCTGGGGCACCTCCGCTGACGACGAAGGCAAACCCGTCGGCGAAGTCTACTTCCTCGGCATCGGCGAGAAGAACATCACTGTGCCCGCCGGCACCTATGACTTCTATCTCAACGACATCACCGGCCGCTGGAGCATCGTAGCCGTGAAATAAGTCCATCTCCCATTCGGAGCAAACCCCATGGCGGGGCAGACCCACAAGAGTCTGCCCCGCATTTTTTGATACCTTTGGACGCACATTGTAAAGCAAATGCAAACGTTTGCGCAATAAAAGCGCCGTCTATGGCCCTCCAAGACATTGGCAGTCAGAGAAAAAAGTTTAATTTTGAGCCATCAAACACCAACCATCAGTTATGAAAAAGATCTACACCACTTTTCTTGCCCTCCTTGTCTGCAGCAACCTGCTGGCACAAGGATGGCCCAGCAATTATGGCGGCGTGATGCTCCAAGGATTCTACTGGGACTCCTACGACGCCACACGATGGTCCTACCTGGAGTCGAAGGCCGACCAGTTGTCAGGATATTTCGACCTGGTATGGATTCCCCAGAGTGCGCGCGCGGCAGCCAGCACCTCCATGGGCTACGACCCCCTCTATTGGTTCAGCAACTACAACAGTTCGTTTGGCAATGAGCAGCAACTCCGTTCGATGATCAAGACATTCCGCGACAAAGGCATTGGCACCATCGCAGATGTCGTCATCAATCATCGCGGCAACGCCACCAGCTGGGTGGACTTCCCCGCAGAGACCTACAACGGAGTGACTTACCAGTTGCAGTCGACCGACATCGTGCGCAATGATGACAACGGCGCCACCAAGAACTGGGCCGATGCCAACGGCTACAGTCTGAGTGAGAACAATGACAGCGGTGAGGGATGGGACGGCATGCGCGACCTCGACCACCTGAGTGCCAACGTACAGACCAACGTGAAAGCCTATCTCTCCATGCTCCTCCATGATTTCGGCTATGCCGGTTTCCGCTATGACATGGTGAAAGGCTACTCCGCCTATTTCACAGGTCTTTACAACCAGTCGGCGCAACCCACTTTCTCTGTCGGTGAATATTGGGACGGCAACCCCGCCACCGTCATCTCCTGGCTCGACGGGACGAAGGCCGACGGTGCCATCCAGAGCGCCGCTTTTGACTTCCCCTTCCGCTACACCGTGCGCGACGCCATCAACAACAGCGACTGGAGCCGTCTGGGCAACAGCAGTGTCATGAGCAACAGTTCCTACCGCCGCTATGCTGTCACTTTCGTCGAGAACCATGACACAGAGCGCCGCAGCAATGCCGCCCAAGACCCCATCACCACCGACACCCTGGCCGCCAACGCCTTCATGTTAGCCATGCCAGGCACGCCCTGCGTCTTCTACAAGCACTACCTGGCCCGCCCCAATGAGATCAAATCCATGATCGACGCCCGCAAGACAGCTGGCATCACCAATACCAGCGACTACATCAACCTGAAATCAGAGAAAGGCTGCTACGCCAATGTCATCACAGGCTCCGACGGACAGTTGGTGGTGGTTGTCGGCAATGTCATGGGCTACATCCCCGCTTCCGCCGACTACAAAGAGATACTTTCAGGCACGAAATACAAATACTACCTCTCACGCAATGCGGAAACTGTCTGGGCCGACAAACCCTCGGGAGAGTATAACCAAGCATTCGGCTTGAGACTCACCGCCCTCTCCGCCACCGACGATGCCTCGATCGTCTATACCCTCGACGGCACCACCCCCACCGCCAGCAGCCCCGTTGTGACCAGCGGTGCTTCGGTCACCATCACCGACGACTGCACGTTGAAAGCCGCCCTGCTTGTCGGAGGCACTGTGGGCAAAGTCATCACCCGCCATTACACATTCAACAAGTTTGAGCCCTACGACATCCACATCTATGTCAACACCGATCAAGTGGGATGGAGCAACGTGAATTTCTGGACCTGGGGCGGCGACGGCACACATGCGCCCGCCAACACCTCATGGCCCGGCGACAAGGAGACCACCACCACCGTCATCGACGGAAAGAACTGGTATGCCAAGACCTACCGCATCAACAGCGAGACCGACTGTGTGAATTTCGTCTTCAGCACCGGTAGTGGTTCTCCGCAGACCGTCGACGTGAACAACATCAACGGCGACACCTTCTTTGAGATCAGCAGCCAGACCGAAGGCGGAAAGCACCAGGTCAACATCATCCCCGCCAGCATTGCCCAAGCCACCGCAGCACCCGCCACCGCCACTGTAGACATCTACAGCATCGACGGCCGCCTCATCCGCAAGGGCACACCAGGGCAGGACCTTGAGCAACAGGCCCAAGGACTCCCATCAGGTCTTTACATCATCGGGAAGAAGAAACTTGTGGTAAGATAACGTTAAGAAAAACAAAAAAATTTGTACTCCTCGAAAAAAGTCGTATTTTTGCAAAAACGTTAAATAAGCCACAAATCAAACCGTAAGAATTATGAAAAAATTTGCACAGTTAGTATGTTTCGTAATGGTCGGAATGGCCACGATGGTCATGACCAGTTGCAAAGACACAGGAGCCCTGAAAGCCGCTGTCGATGAGGCAAGCAAAGCCTGTCCGCTCACGCTCGACAACTTAGGCGAAGCCACAGCCATTGCCATGGGCGACAACGAGGTTGACTTCACCATCAAGCCCATCGCCGCTTTGCTGGAGAACGACAAGATCGACAAGTCGCTGGTGGCTCGTTACCTGGCTCTCGAACTTCAGCGCAAAAACCCCGAACTGGTGAAGCAGATGGTAGACTGTGAGTTTGGCATCAAATGCAACCTTGACGGCGAGGAAGGAGACATTCTCGTGGCAGCTGACGAACTGAAGAAATTCAGCAGTGAGTTCATCGCCGCTGGTGGCAAGGTCGCCCCGATCCTTCTCCCGCTCTACAACCAGCAGATCAGTGCCAAGATGCCGATGGACATCGCCGAGGGACTCTCCCTCCACAAGGTGAAGGTGGTCGACGGCATCGAGACTTTCTTCGTCAATGTCGATGAGGACAAGGTGAAGTTCAACGAACTGAGAGACAACATCGTCAACGTTGCCAGGAAGATTGAGAAAGCCGGCGATGCCGGAGCCAGCAAGGCCGACATCGAGGAGAAAGTGAAACTCTCGAAGATGAACCTCTCCCTGCTTCTCCCGATTCTTCAGGAACTCAACTACGGCGCCATGTGGCGTTTCGCCACCAAGTCGGGCAGCGAGACTTACCTTGAGATCACCAACGACGAGATCAAGACCTTCCTCGCTCCCGCTGAGGAAGAGCCCGCCAAGGAAGAAGCCGCATAAAAGGTCTTATTCTATTTATAAATATAGAGGTGAACACCAATCCAGAGGTGTTCACCTCTTTTTTTGTGCCCTGCTCCTTTTATTCAGATTACACTTGAGATGTATCTCACTTGCAGGAAAAGGAAGCCGAATTCAGTCCCAAAGCCCTAAAAAACACAGCCTTGCGACAGATTCCGACACCCAAAAGCATGTTTGTCGCAAAGAAAACCAGCAGTCGCAATAAACGGAATGAAAAAACCGGCATTTATTTTATTCCTGCCAATATCCGTGCTAACTTTGCAATGTCAAAAGACAAAAAGCAAAAATCAAAAGAAAAAAAATAATAAAAACAAAAAAAAAATTACAGTCATGAAAAAGTTTTTCAGTTCAATGATGATGATCATCACAGTGTTAGTTTGTGGTATGAGTATGCAATCCTGCACTTCCAAGGATTTCGATGATGCAGTAGAAAACACTTTCGACGGAATGGCCGCCACCCTCAAAATCAAAGGCACATGGGACAGGAAGGGCACGATACCCACAGACGTACGCACCATAAGATTCCTTAAATTAGACCAGGAAGAAGGCAAGAACGAATTCACTCTCGTGGAAGTATTGGGAGACCAGAAATTCGTCAACACCGGCACTTGGAAGACAACAGGGAAATACAGCGTCATCGTGCTGACCGTGAAGAACGGCGACCTCAAAGGACGTTCCATCAACTACAAGGTAGAGCACTCGGCCTTGACAAGCCTTACGCTGAACATCAACGGTGAGAGAATTGACTTCAAGGAGACGAAGACCAAGAACATGAGGAATTTCCTCGGACAATAGATTTGATAAAACGTGAAGGCGCCACATGATGTGGCGCCTTTTTTATATCTTCTCGATGCGCAAGGTCTGGTCGCAGTAGTCGATGACAGCCGGGCGATGGGTGATGAAGATGACCGTCTTGTCGTGCTTCGAGAGGATGTTCTGGAGCAGATTGCGCTCCGTGTCAGGATCCAGAGCACTGGTAGCCTCATCGAACAACATGATGGAGCGGTCGCGGAGCAGTGCGCGGGCGATGGAAATACGCTGCGCCTGACCCTCGCTAAGTCCTCCACCCGACTCCGAGCATTCCGTGTCGAGCCCCTCGGGCAAGTCGAGCACGAAGTCGGCACAACTCACGTGAAGTGCCTCCTTCATCTCCTCGTCAGTGGCATCCAACTTACCCAGGCGCAGGTTATCACGTATGGTGCCGCTGAGCAAGGTATTGCCCTGTGGCACATACACGAAATTGCACCTCATGCGCGGTGTAAGTTTTTTCGCCTCATGCTCGTCGTAAATCTGCACCTCACCCTGCTGCGGACGCATCAATGCCAGGATCATTCTCACCAACGTGGTTTTTCCGGCACCTGTCTCACCCAGGATGGCGGTGCAACTGCCCGGTTTGAAGTCAAAAGACAGATTTTCGATCACATTACCACCCTCCTCATAAGCGTAGGAGATATCGTTGAGCCTCACGCCACACGGAGCCTTCATATAGACCGGTTTGCCTTGTTCCTCAAGAGGGTTCTCCTCCAATTCCATCAGTCGTTCGGCCGCCGTGAACACAGAGACAAACTGCGGCACGAGCATGGTGAGGTTCTTCGCTGGACCCTGAACCCTGTTGACCAATTGGAGGAAAGCTGTCATGCCACCAAAGGTGAGTGTGTGGTTTGACAGTCGGATGGCACTCCACAGGAAGGCGATCAGATAGCCCAGAGAGAAGCCGATGTTGAGAATGAAATTGGCGATCACCGAGAACCAGGTGCGTTTCACCACGTTCTGACGCAGCTCACTCTGCGTATCCTCCAATTTGTCGACCATGGCGTCATCGCTCTCCATGATCTTGATGAGCATTCGGTTTTGTATCGTCTCGGTGAGCACGCTCTGCACTTTGGAGTCCGATTTCCTCACCTCGCGCGAGAGTTGCCGCATCTTGTGCACATAGACCCTGCTCAGGATCGCCACGACAGGTATCATCACCACGATAATGAGCGAAAGCGTCTTGTCGAGCGAATAAAGATAGAAGAAAGCACCCAGGAACATCGCCAGAGTAGACACCGAGCTCGGCATCACCTCGGTGAGGAACTTGATGACACTGTTGACATCCATCTCCAAACGGTTGATGACATCACCCGTATGCCGCTTCTCCTTGCTATGCCACTCCGACCGCAGGATACGGTCGAGCAGCCGCTGCTGCATACGGTTCTGTGCACGCACGCCCAGGATATTGCGGATCCAGGTGCTTGAGATACTCAGTGCGAAGTTGCAGAGCACGAGCAATCCCATAAGTCCCACGGCCCAGTAGATGGAGCCAGGTTTCACATGCGAGGCGATATCGATGGCGTTCTGTATGGCCCACACCGAGCAAAGGCTCACCACCACGGAGAAGAGACCGATCGCCGCATTGAGAACGGCTTGGAAACGGTTGCCCCGCCAGGCATTCCACAGCCATCGCAAGATCTGCATGACCGAGTACTGGCTCTCGGGAGGCGTCAGGTAATCTTTTATCTTTTTGAACATCTTGCTGCTATCTTGTGTCAGCGCCCCACATCATCTTCTCACGCAGGGTGTGGAAGTATTTCTGGCTATGGCGCTTGATGATTCTCACTTTGTAGGGAGCCTTGCGGATGACCAGCGAGGTGTCCTCGCCGCATTTCTCCGACCTGCCGTCGATGGCCACGAGGAAGTTATGGCTCCGGCTCTCTATCGTCATGCGGATCACTGCATCATCGGTCACCACGATAGGCCGGATATTGAGGCTATGTGGAGCTACAGGAGAGAGGCAGAGCACATTCGACTGCGGAGCGATGATCGGTCCGCCGTTCGACAGGGAATAGGCCGTGCTGCCCGTCGGCGTGCTCACGATCAGTCCGTCGGCCTGATAAGTGACCAGGTGCTCGTCGCCGATACTGGTGCGGATGCTGATCATCGAGGCATTGTCGCGCTTGAGCACAGCGATGTCGTTGAGCGCGTAGGGACAACCCAGGATACTGCTTCCCCCTTCAGTCTCGACCATGATCACGGTATGCTCCTCGAGTTTGTAGTCATTGCGGTAAATCGCCATGAGCGACTGTTCGATCTCCGCCGGTCCCACGTCGGCCAGGAATCCGAGGCGCCCCATATTGATGCCCATGATGGGGTAGCCTTTCTCCCCCACCCTTGCGGCAGCCTTGAGGAACGTGCCGTCGCCACCCATCGAGATGACGTAGTCGGCAGTGAAGTCGCCGTCATCGAACACCTTGTCGGCCCTCACATCCAGATGAAGGTCATCGGTGAGGAAGGTATAAAACTCCCGGTCGATGAGGATCTCCGCCTTACGCTCCGAGAGAAACGACAGCACCTTCTGGATGGATGCCGATTTCTTGGCCTGGTAAATATTGCCGAAGATGGCAAATCTAAGTTTTTTTATTGACATGGACATTCGACGATAAGGGTTGACAATCCGATATGAAAATGCAAAATTAACGGATTTCAACGAGATTTAAGAAATGAAGTTCGTTAAAATGTGTTTTTTTCCCTATTTTTGCAGCAAACTTATAAACTTGAGAAATAAATAAGAAAAAAGCAATATGGCAAAGATTTATGAATTTCTGGCCAATGGTTTCGAGGAAATCGAGGCCCTGGCTCCCGTCGATATCCTCCGTAGAGGCAACCAAGAAGTCGTCACCGTCAGCGTGACAGGTTCCCAGTATGTGCAATCCTCACACGGCATCACCGTGAAAGCCGACCAACTGTTTGAGGACACCGACCTGAGCGACGCCGATATGCTCCTGCTGCCTGGTGGCATGCCTGGCAGCACCAACCTCAACGCCCACGCCGGTGTGAAACAGGCACTGCTCGACCACCATGCCGCTGGCCGCCTGATCGGTGCCATCTGCGCCGCCCCGATGGTACTGGGTGGCCTTGGCCTGCTCCGTGGCCGCCGTGCCACCTGCTCACCGGGTTTCGAAGTCTACCTCGACGGTGCTGACTACACCCATGAGCTCTTCACGGTCGACGGCACCATCATCACTGGCGAAGGACCAGCCGCCACCCTCCCTTACGCCTACCGTATTCTGGAGACACTCACCGACTCAGCGACCGTGCACACCCTGCAGCGCAAGATGCAATACCTGCACCTGATGGGCGTCGAAGACTGACCATCCGCATCCCGGCCGGCCATGACGGATTTGCTGCACCAAGATATCATGTATGCGCCTGGAGTAGGTCCCAAGCGCAAGGAGATGCTGAGCAAAGAGCTCGGCATCCAGACCTTCGGCCAGTTGCTCGAGCACTACCCCTACAAATACATCGACCGCCGTCACATCTACAAGATCTCCGAACTGCTTGAGAGCATGTCGTTCATCCAAGTGAAAGGACGCATCCTCAGTTTCGAGACCTTCGACAACGGTCGGCGCAACAAGCGCCTGGTAGCCCATTTCACCGACGGTCAGGGCATCCTCGACCTGGTGTGGTTCTCCAAAGCCCAGTATATCGTGAAGAACTATCAAGTGGGCGTAGAATACATCGTCTTCGGTCGTCCCTCGGTCTATGGAGGACGGTTCCAGATCTCCCATCCCGAGATAGAGCCGGCAGCGAGCGCACAACTCTCCACGATGGGCATGCAGCCCCATTACCACACCACTGACAGGATGAAGAAGGCCGGCTTCACCTCGCGCACCATCGAGCGTATCGCCCAAGGCATCCTCAGCAGGATGGCATCCCCTTTTCCCGAGACCCTGCCCCCCTACATCACCGGACCGCTGCACCTCATCTCCCGTGACGAAGCCATGCGGCTCATCCATCACCCCACCGACGCCCCTGCGCTCGACAGAGCCAAGTTCAGACTGAAATTCGAGGAACTCTTCTACGTGCAGCTCAACATCCTGCGCTATGCCAGCGACCAGCGGCGAAAATACCGCGGCTACGTGTTCGCCCGCGTGGGTACATACTTCAACACCTTTTACAACGACTATCTGCCCTTCCCCCTGACCGAGGCCCAGAAACGCGTCATCCGCGAGATACACGCCGACATGAAGAGCGGTCGTCAGATGAACCGCCTGCTGCAAGGCGACGTGGGGTCGGGCAAGACCCTTGTGGCTCTGATGACCATGCTCATCGCCCTCGACAACGGCTATCAGGCCTGCATCATGGCCCCGACCGAGATCCTCGCCGAACAGCACCTCGCCACCCTGCGGTCGTTTCTCCACGGCATGACCGGCATCCACGTAGAGATGCTCACCGGCATCGTGAAGGGCAAACACCGCCAGGAAGTGCTCAGCGGACTCGCCGACGGCAGCATTCACATCCTCGTGGGCACCCATGCCATCATCGAGGATCCCGTGCAGTTTCACCGTCTCGGCATCGCCGTGATCGACGAGCAGCACCGGTTTGGCGTGGCCCAGCGCGCCAAGCTCTGGAACAAAAGCGCCAACCCGCCCCATGTGTTGGTGATGACCGCCACGCCCATCCCCCGCACCCTGGCCATGACCATCTACGGCGACCTCGACGTCAGCGTGATCGACGAGCTCCCACCAGGCCGCAAACCCGTCTACACCCAGCATAAATACGACAACCAGCTCACCAGCCTCTATCAAGGCATCCGCCAACAGATCAAAGCCGGCCGACAAGTCTACATCGTCTACCCTCTGATCAAGGAAAGTGCGAAGAGCGACTTGCGTAATCTTGAAGAAGGATACCAGACGATGAAGGAAGTGTTTGCCGAGTTCCGCTTGAGCAAGGTCCACGGGCAAATGAAATCACAAGAGAAAGAGGCGGAGATGCAGAAATTCGTCAGTGGCGAGACCCAAATCCTTGTAGCCACCACGGTGATCGAGGTAGGTGTCAACGTGCCCAATGCCTCGGTGATGGTCATCCTCGATGCCCAGCGCTTCGGTCTGTCACAGCTCCATCAGTTGCGCGGCCGTGTGGGGCGCGGTGCCGAGCAGTCGTTCTGCATCCTCGTCACCACCCACAAACTCAGCAAGGAGACCGCCCGACGCATCGACATCATGTGCGCCACCAACGACGGTTTCCAAATAGCCGAGGCCGACCTCAAGCTCCGTGGTCCCGGCGACCTCGAAGGCACCCAGCAAAGCGGGATAGCCTTTGACCTGAAGATCGCCGACATCGCCCGCGACGGACAGATCGTGCAACTGGCCCGTGACGAGGCGCAGAAAATCATCGACGACGACCCCACCTGCGAGAAGTCCGAGCACGCCCTGCTCTGGTCGCGGCTCGCCGCCCTGCGCAAGACCAACATCAACTGGGGTGTCATCTCATAAATCCACTTGGAGACGACAATTTAACAAGATTTCAGAGCTCCTTTTAAGTGTTAAAAGTTCACTAAAAACTGTTAATGCTTCTTTTTTCCGCCATTTTCTGCTTACCTTTGCATCGCAATGAAATAATTGGCGTATTCTGTTATTTGCACCGATTATTTCAAATACAAACAAGAGAGAAAGACTTGATCGCCGCAATCTAGGCATCAGTTCTTAAAAACAAACAGGAGGATTATGAATTTAAAGAAAACCATCAAAACGCTCGCAATTACAGCATTATTGACCACCGCCACCGTACCTGTCCTCGGGCAAGACCTTATCGCCCGCATGGCTCCAGTAGACCGTAAAGTCAGGCAGCTCGATACACTGGCATTGCAAAGCACCATAGAAAGAGAGAACTTAGAATCACCATCATCCGACCTTTATCAAGACTGGGACAACCGCTACGCCCACAAGGCCACCGAGCTCCCTGAGACCTATAAAATCAGTCTGAAGAATTTCTGCATGCCCACGCCGAGCCGAGTGATCACGTCACAGTTTGGTCCCCGATGGGGCCGTCAGCACAAGGGCCTCGACATCAAGGTATATATTGGCGACACTATCCGCGCCGCCTTCTCCGGCAAAATACGCGTCGTGAGATATGAGGCCAAAGGTTATGGCAACTATGTGGTGATCCGCCACAACAACGGTCTTGAGACCATCTACGGCCACCTCTCGAAACATCTGGTGAGAGAGAACCAGACAGTGCGCGCCGGAGATCCCATCGGACTTGGCGGCAACACCGGCCGAAGCACAGGTTCTCACCTGCATTTTGAGACCCGCCTTTGCGGTGTGGCCCTCAACCCCGCCCTTTTCTTCGACTTCCGCAATCAGGATGTCACCGGCGACTCCTACACTTTCCGTCGCAGCACGATGGAGCGTGAGTCGGCCAAGGCCACCGCAGCCCGCGGGCAGAAGGTGTCGAGCTACACCAAGGAGGAAGTTTACGGCGGCAAGCGCAACACCCTGACGATGCAACCCGTAGCCACCACACTCACCGAGGCGACCCCACGTCCTGCCGCCCGTCCGTCAGGCATCAAGCATCACCAGGTGGAAGCAGGCGAGACCATTTACTCCATCGCCAGGAAATATGACATCACCGTGGAGCGGCTGCAGCAGATCAATGGTCTGGGATCCAGCACCCGTCTGAGAACAGGGCAGATGATTGTATTGCAATAACCCAATCATTCAGATACCATCAAGAGTAGAGACGCCCCGATGTGACGTCTCTACTTTGTTTTCTGGGGAGACGCCCCGATGTGACGTCTCTACTTTGTTTTCCGGGAGACGCCCCGATGTGACGTCTCTACTTTGTTTTCCGGGAGACGCCCCGATGTGACGTCTCTACTCATTTTTGGCGGGTTTCAATCTGCCGTTGAAGGCACTGCCTTTCTTCACGCCTACATGGGTGGAAGTGGCCTGAGCCTTGGGCAGTTTCCGGGTTTTCAGAGACGGTTGAACCGTCGTTTTCACGGTCTTGGAGGAGTTTTTCTTCATCTCCGCCTTGCCCTTTCTCTTCACGGTCGACTGCTTCACTGTCGTCTGTTTCACCGGTGTCTGTTTCATCGTCGACGTCTTCGAGGAGGTTTGTTTCACCTTGCTCTTAGGTGCAGACGATATCACCTTGACTGTTTTCGCCTCAGTCGCCTGGTTGGCTACAGCCTTTTGAGTCGGTTGGACCACCTTCCCGTTGAGATTCTTCATTACTTTCGTTTGCTGCGCAGCGACATCAGTAGCCATGCCTACCGCCACGGCCATCACTGCGCTAATCATCCATTTTCTCATGATTCGATTCATTATCATATTGTTTTTATGATTTGAGTTTATCCAGTTGTTCTTATGACTTGATTTTCCTGATCAGCGCCCTCACCACGAACCATCCGTGCATGAGCAGCGTTGTGGCCAGACCATAATGCCGACGCATGACATCGAAGCGCTCTTGCAGCGACTCCCGGTGGTGCTCCGTGGTCTGTCCCTCCCTCAAATAAAGAGCGACGACCCCCGGGACCCGGTGCAAAGCAGCCCTATCAGCCTCCGCCTTTTTCATCACCCGTATGCACCAGTCCACGTCGGCCGAGAAGCGGTAACGCAAGTCATATGGAGTCGCTCTTGCCATGTCGATCCTGGCATAGAACGCCTGATGACACACCAGCATACCCCTGCGGAACGAGCGCCACGTCAGTTTGTCGGGCGGCGACAAGCGGCGGTGGAAAAGGAACCGTCCCTCTTCGTCGACCACATCCGTATCACCGTAGAGTACCGCAGGCCGGCGACCGTCGCCCAGGCTTTCCGCCTCAGCAGCGATGCGTTCAAGTGTGCCGGCCTCCGGCAAGCGGTCACCAGCATTCAGAAAGCAGACATAATCGCCCGTGGCCCTGGCAAGTCCCTTGTTCATCGCATCATAGATCCCTTTGTCGGGCTCCGAGCAGATCATCACCTGATGGCCATTGTGCATTTCCTCCGATCGCCGGGCATAGTCCTCCACCAGTCGTAGGGTGTCATCCTGCGAGGCACCGTCGATGATGAGGTGCTCCACATCCGGATGACGCTGCATGAGCACACTGTCCAACGTGGGTTGCACCACACGGGCAGCATGATAGGTGATCGTGACGATGGAGAAAGTGATCATAAGCTATAGTGCTTGTAGGCCAGTGCTTGGTTATACACCTCGATATAGCGCAGCGAGACGCTGTTCTGGGAGTAGGCAGTCATCACCTTTTTCACGGCGAAGGATGCCAGCGACGCATAATCGGCCTCTTCCAGCACCCAGTGTAGTCCTGCCATCAAGTCGTCGGCATTGCGGTATTCCGCCACATAGCCGTTTTTACGGTGATCGATCTCCTCTGGTATGCCCCCTGTCTTGAATCCCACGCACGGCACGCCACACGCCATGGCCTCCATGATGGTATTGGGCAGGTTATCCTCAAGCGAAGGCAGGACAAAAACGTCTACGGCATTATAGACGTCTACGATCCTGTGCTCATCACTCACATAGCCCAAGGGGAAAACAGGCAGAGCCAGTTTATCGGCAAACTCCTCGGCATGGCCTCCGAGGATGGCCACCGCCGTGCTCTGCAGCACCTCGGGATGCGCCTTCACCATCTTCTCGATAGCCTCGATGAGGTAGTCCATGCCCTTGCGGCCATCGGTGACACGTTGCGACACGAAGAGGATGAGTTTTTTATCAGCAGGCAGTCCTACCCTTTTCCTTGCCTCCTTTTTATCCATCGGTCGGAAGATGTGGGTATCGATCGGATTAGGGATGCTCGTGATGGTGTGCTGCGAGAGGAGCGCACTGCTCCTCGCCTGCAGTTCCAGCCACCGGCTGCAAGCCACAAATGAGACATGATGACGATCGAGAATCTGTTTTTTGCGCTTCCACACCTTGTTGGAGAGGTCGTTGTCGGAACCACGTCCTGGCAGCAGCCTGCAATTCCGGCACTCCGCCTTGAACGCCTGGCATCCGTGCGTATAGTGACAAATGGCAGTAGCCGGCCAAGCGTCGTGCATCGTCCAGACCACAGGTTTTCCGCTTTCAAGGATTTTCCTGATGCCTGAGAGCGAGAGCATGCCCTGATTGATCCAACTGAGATGGATGACATCCGCCTCACGAAACTCCCTGAGTCCAGTGATATCGAATCCCGAATTGGCGATATCAATTTCGAACAAGTGGTTCTTGGAGAAATGCAGGCGGGAGAAGATGGAGAGGCGCTCTCTCAGGAAATGCCATTGCGAGCGCCAGTATTTATTGAGTCCGACCACGGTGAGCGAGTCAGTCTCCTTGTCGCGCACCAGCATTTTGGCCTTCACGCCATTGTTGTTGAGAGCCTCCATCAGTCTGTTGGCAGCCATGGCAGCCCCACCCGTCCGTTCATTCGTATTGACAATCAGTACCCTCATGATAGAATGTTATAAAGTCATGCAAAATTAGGAAAAAAAACCGATTTTCATGCCAGTTGCGTGAAAAAACGCAGAAAAGTGAGATTTTATTCATTGTTATCGCACACAACTATTGATATACATCAAAAAAACGGCAATTTTCAAGATTCTGCAACAGAAAAAGTTGCAGAATGCAGAAATAGGCAGTACCTTTGCATCGTCAATGATTGAGAAGTCAATCATAAAGGTTAATAGATTGTTTAGGTTAGTAGTAATAGATTTAGGTTTTTAGTTATTAGGTTTAAGGTATTAAAGTAGATTGTTTAATTGGACAACAAAGGTCGCCGTGAGGCTCCCTTTGGTTTTGAAAAGGATTTTTAGTTAAACATAGGCTTGTACGCTGTGGCTCGTTGAGGGTTGCAGCGTATTTTTTTGTGCTGCCTACATCTGCGGGAAGCAAATTACGTCACAGGCCCGGCGAATGCCGGGCCTGCGTGTTTTATTCTGTTTTCTCGATCAGCACAGTGGCATAGGCAGAGATGCCCTCTTCCCGTCCTGTGAATCCGAGGTGCTCCGTCGTGGTCGCCTTGATGGAGATATCGTCGGTGTCGCATCCGATAATCTCCGCCATGCACCGTTGCATGGCCGGGATATGCGGATTGAGCTTAGGGTGCTCTGCACACACCGTGGCATCGATGTTGCCCACCCGGTAGCCCTTGGTAGCGATCAATGCCACCACCTCGCGCAGAATCACCTTGCTGTCCATATCCAACGTATCATTGGAGTTGTCGGGGAAATGGAAACCGATGTCACGCATATTGGCCGCACCGAGGATGGCGTCGGCGATGGCATGTATCAGCACATCGGCATCGCTATGGCCCAGGAGTCCGAGGTGATGCTCTATCTTGATTCCCCCCATCCAAAGGTCACGTCCCTCTGTCAGTTGATGGACATCGTATCCGAATCCTACTCTGATTCTCATACTACCCCCTCCTCTATTTTCTCTTGAACAAGTCCTTGATGCCATCCATGTCGAACGACAGCGTGAAGCGCAGCGTCTGATCAAGCGGGTTGCTCTTGGCCGTGGCGATGACATAGCCCGCATCGAGCGAGAAGACATTCATCTTGAAACCCGCGCCCACGGTGAAATACTTCCTGTTACCTTTGTTCTCGCTCTCATGGTGATAACCAGCCCTGAGCAGGAACTTATCGTTGTAGTTGTACTCCGCGCCCACGCTCCACTGAATCTCCTGCAATTCCTCAGAGAATCCGTTTGGAGCGTCGTTGAAACTCTTGAACATACCGCTGATGCTGGAGACATCGAAATACTCCTTCTCCAGTCTGTCCATATACTCCTGCGACGTTTCCTCCTCCTTCTGTTTGGGATAGGTAGGCACGAGCAGTTTGTTGGCATCAGCAGCGATGGTAAAGCGGTTGTACTCATCAATGGGAATCATCAGCGAGGCGCCCAGTCGCATGTTGGTGGGGATGAACTCGCTATGCTCGTCGCCGCCGAAAGAGATCTTGCTACCGATGTTGCTGACGTTGAATCCTAAGCCCACCTGGCACTCACGCGCCCCGATATTAAGGTAGTTCTGATAGTAGAGAGCCACATCAGCAGCGAAAGCCGATCCTGGACTTGTATCCTCGCTGTAGTCGTAGGTGAGGTCGGAGTAGATCCATCTCACTGCGGCAGCGATGGAGAACTGCTCGCTCAACATCAGTGAGTAGCCCACGTCGAGCGACATCTCATAGGGATTGATGGTCATGTCATTGGAGCCATCGAGCGAACTGTTGGTGATGACCTCGCCGAGCGAGAAATACCTCAGCGATCCCGACACCGCGCTATAGTCGCCGATGCGATAGTAACCCACGAGATAAGCCAGGTCCATGTCGTTGACGAGTTGTCTGAGCCACGGTGTGTAGTTGAGGGCCACTCCAGCCCTGGAGATGGTGAAAGGATATTTGGCCGGGTTCCAGTATTGCGACACCACGTCGGGATCGGTGGCCGCGCCCACATCACCCATACCTGCGGAACGGGCATCAGGAGCTATGGTCTGCGAGGTGACCGAAGCGTTGACGGGGTTGAACATATCCTCCTTTTGCGCCATCGAGGAGAGCGGCAACAGCAAGAGAGTCATCAAGGAGGCAGTTCTCGTGAATTGTTTTTTGATATGCATCGCTGATCTATTTCAGGAGTTAAAACGGATTACTACATTCAAACACTTATTTAAAACGTGATGAGCGCTCAATTATTGTCTATCACGATGAGTTTCTTGGATTTCGACACCGTCTTGCTACCATCACAGGCTACGCTCACACGGTAGAGGTATACCCCCGTCTGGAGTTTTCTCCCGCCATCGATGGTCAGATCCCAGTCGACGGTGAAAGCCCCGTCGGTGGACACGCCGTTCTCGCTGTACGTCCACAAATGCCTGCCCGAGACATCAAACACGTCCAGAATGACATCCATCACACTTCCTGTGCGGTCGTGGTTGATGATGAAGGTAGTCGACGTCGAGGCTGGATTATTGGTACAGCTGATGCTGTGCAGCGTCGGTTTGAGTCCGCTGGCGACGTTGAAAGACAACTGGGCCGTCGACGCGTTGTTAAGGATATCCCACGCCCTGAATTTCAGGTTATGCATGCCCGGTTTGAGTTCTGGAATGCTGTAGTAGGTGGAGCCACTGGTATAGCTGCCGAAATCGAAGGTGAAATGGTCGTTGAGCACATAAGTCATCGACATCTCGTCATCGATGATCAGTTCGAGGTCATGTCCGATGCCCGTTCCCGCGGCATTGATGCCATCCTTGTCGGTGACTTGCGCCACGAAATAGGGAGTGGTGTTCACCGTTCCGCCGTTGGTGAAGTTGGGTGAGTTGAGATAGCAATAGATCGACGGTCCGATGGAGTCATTGCCCGCCACGTCAGTACCACCCACGGAGAACCCGTCACACTGTCCGTTGGCCAGTGAGCGGTGGTCGTTGCTGACGGCGTATAGATTGATCATGCCCTCCCCGTCGGAGTAGTTGATGTCCATCGGCACAGCGAAAGAGAAGGCGAACTGTCCGTTGTGCACGCTGTCGGAGCCATTGAAGAGCACATTAGGCCGGTCGTAATACTCAAACTTGGTCTTAGCGTCCTCAGCCTGTCCACGGCAGATGACTTTCTCCTGCGAGTCGCGCACCGTCGCCGTCACCAGTCCGGAGAACGTCTCGTCGCGCTGTCCTTGCCGTTCGATGTGTCCTTTCACATTCACGATGCTCCCGGCGTGTATGGCGATGTCATCCTGCTTGTCGACCGCCATGCCATTGATACTGTCGACCACCGTCCTGAGCATCGGCACATGCAGCCTCAAGGCAGGGTCGCCGAGAAGCGAGAAGCGCAGTTTGTTGCTCGAGAGGTCCCTCTTCGAGGTGATCATTTCGTTTTTTGCCCTCCGCTGAGCCTCGCCGATAGTCAGCGGTTTCCCGTTCTCGGCACTCAGCACGTGGGTGACGAAAGCCCGGTTGATGTAGGCGTTATAACTCTGATAGACCGTACGAGTCGTACCGAAGAACGCCATCGAGCCACCCTTTTTGTTGAGCAGGCAAGCCACACCGATATTCTCCTCCGCCATGTCAAACGGCATGATGTCGCAGGAAGCAGTCACCCAGAGCGGCATGTGCGTGTTGTTGAAGTTCTGGAAGTCCTGTAAGGTGAGCACCCTCTCATGCGAGATGCTGATGGCCGATCCATGTCCTGAGTAATCGATGACCAGGGCACCGTTCTCCTGGAGTTGCCGGATGTCTTTCGTACAGTCGGGATAGGTGTTTCCCGTAGCGGAAGTGACCCGTTTGTAAGCATCCCACATCACCTTCTTGATCTGGAATCCCGGATAGAGAGAAGTGACTGTGGCAGCCAGGTCGTCGGCATCCCTGAGGTGAGAGTTTCCATTGCCGTCATCACCCAGCACCGCCACGAGGTTCTGCCAGGCTCCAGCGTCGGCATTGAGGATATAGTTGATGGTCTTGTCGGTGAGCGTCTTGGCATCCTCGACCGTATGCACCGGGAAGCGACCCACCGCAACGTCGAGTTTGTCGGAACTTTCGCGGTCGGTGCCCTCGCCGTCGTCGAGCAAGGCGATGAAGCCGTCGTCGACCAGGCAATAGATCTCGTTGAATGACTCCTCGCTCTCATGACAGAGCAGGAAATCGTCGGGAGAGAACTTGCGGCAGTCGCTGGTGAGCATGCGGTTATCCCAGAAGCCATCGCCGAAGAGCAGCACGTGCTTAGGCATATCGGCCTCGTTCTCCGCCCTGTCGTAAAGCATTTTGAGGTAACGCCGATAGGCATTGATATCGGGTGTGCCGCTGGAGAACTCGTTGAAGAGTTCATCAGCCGGGACGATGCGCACTCTCATCGAGTCACGCTCCTCGTGAAGGGCAGCGATCCGCCTGGCCTGCTCCAACAATTTCTGCGAGGTAGGGATAATGATCACCAAGTCGGCCGGTCCATGTCCGTGGAGGTCTTGATTGGTGATGCGGTGCACATATTCAGGAGCAGGTATGCCCGAATAGGTGAGGGCGGTCATGTTTCTTGGTGTGGCGGTATAGATATCGATGAAATCGAGCCGTGCCGGTCCACCGGAAAGGGTACTGATCGTCAAGGTGTTGGTAGCACTGAGGTTATCGACCTCGAAGACCTGCGAGGATTCCTTTCCCTTGTCATAACTGCCGAGAGAAATTGTCAGGGTACCCAGGACAGAGTCGTTGAGTGCCACTTGTACTTTGGTGTTAGAGCCGGCCGTCACATTGACGGCCACCTTCCCGTGACTGTCTGCACTGGGACTGTTGAGCGTGTAAGTCTGAGAGGCACCTGCATTGACAGGGGTGTTCTCAAACAAGTTGCGCCCACCCATGAACCACGAGAAGTTATCGACCTCATGGAGCGAGTGGTAATGTTCTGGCCGAGGATAAGAAGAACTGACAAAGGACGCGCTGTCGATACTCAACGGAGTGTCGTCGGACTGTGTGATGAAATAATAGCCGTAATCGGAATAATAGTTGCGTATGCGCCGCATGGATGTCGGTTGTGCCCATGAGACCGGTCCCTGCGCATAGAAGAGCCTTCGCCCGCCCACATCACAAGTGGGCACCTCCTTCAGGTCATCAGTGGCCACGAGTTCCTTAGGCACGAGTTTCTCATTCTGCAATGCGCCACCATACCCGAAGATCCTCACCTTGCTCAGGTCGGAGAACCCCGCCTCGCGGATCAAGGCCTCAGAGAGCTGGTAAACGCCGGAAGACGGCACCCGTATCTTCGCCCAACTACCCGAAGCCAGCACCGAGTGCTCGGCATAGCGGTCGGCCTTGGTTCGTGGAGCCCTGAGCTTCTGTGCGGCAAGAGCCGGTTTCGCCTCCACCTGGAGCATGAAGCTCACCAGCATCTGGTCCTTGCCCTCATGCCTGACAAGAGGCATGAACAGCACCTCCAGCGATGCTTTTTTGCGATCCATCACGACATGCGTCTCCACCACCGGGGTCTCGGGCAGAGGTTCCTCAGTGATAGCCCGGAGCTTTCGCCTGCTGTAGGGAGTCATCTCCTCATATTCCGGATAGAGGATCCGCACCGAGTAGACAGAGTCGCTCACCATTCCCTGAAGCGGTATGCTACAAGAGAACCGTGGCAGCACAGAGTCTACCCTCACCTCGTCGGCGGTGAGGTTGTAAAACCGCTGCGCCACTGCTGTCAGGCAGTTGACGGTCAGCATCAGCACCAGTGCGCATGTCCTTATGAATCGTTTACTTGACATTGAATTCCATTACTTTCCTGTCGTCGACATAGCCTGTGATATGGTCATCCACCTGTACAGGAGCCGTCGCAGAAGGAGTGCCCGTGAAGATGATGTCGCCCGTGCGCAAGGTGAACAGCTTGCTTACCGATGCGATGATGGCATCGACCGACCACCGCATATCGCCAGAGCAGCCCTGCTGCACAGTCCTCCCATTAATCTCCAAGTGGAAGTTGACATCCTGTATGCTCCTCAAAGCATCCACCGGCACCCATTCCCCGATAGCCGCAGCCCCGTCGAAGCCCTTGCAGGCATCCCAAGGCAAGCCCTGGCTCCGGAGCCGCTGTTGCAAGTCTCGGGCAGTGAAATCGACGCCACACGTCACTGCATCGTAATAACGGTGGGCGAACCGCTCTGGTATGCTCTTGCCGAGCCGGCAGATTCTCACCACCAGCTCTGCCTCGTAATCCACCCGCCCAAGCTGGTCGGGCAGGAACATCGGCCGCCCCCCTTTGAGCAGCGACGAGTCGGCCTTGGTGAAGATGACAGGCTCATCCCCAAGAAATAACGGAGAAGTAGCCTTTTTATTGTACTCCTCGTAATTGTATGCTACAGCGAAGATCTTCATGATGATCAAAAAAGGGTATCCTTCACCCACATGAAAGAAAAAGCCAAGGCCACGGGCAGATGCCCACAGCCCTGGCCATTATGCCATGATAAATGGTCGTCTTGGATTAGTCGGCGCGGAGAGTGAAGCGTTTGAATGCCACCACCTTCAGCTCCTTGTCGGCAGCCTTCAGGTATGCAGCCACGTTCTCTTTGTTCTCAGCCTTGATATACTCCTGGTTGACCAGGCAGTTCTCCTTGAAGAACTTAGCCATACGACCCTTAGCGATATTCTGGATCATCTGCTCGGGCAGGTTGGCAGCTTTCTCAGCAGCGGCGGTCACTTTGATCTCGCGAGCCTTGGCAGCATCCTCCTCTGTGAGCCAGTTCTTAGCGATATTGGAGTTGATGTGGTCTTCGCTGTCCACGAGGTTGGGGTTGATGCCAGCCTTCTTGAGAGCGGCCTCCACAGCCTTCTCGATCTGCTCTTCCTTGGTCTTCTGGATAGCCACCTGGAGTTCATTGTCCTTCACAGCCTGAGGCACGCTGTCCTCGTCGAGAGCGACGGGGTTCATGGAAGCCACCTGGAGAGTGATATTGTGGCCCTGCTCCTCGTAGTCCTTGTTGAGCTGCACGAGTGTGCAAAGCATGTTCTTGCCCTGATGGTTGTAGCTGTAGATGTTTTCTCCCTCGAGGTAGTTATAGCCATCGAGCTCCATTTTCTCACCAGTGATACCAGAGCGCTGTGTGACAGCGTCAGCAACTTTCTGACCGTCGGCCAGAGTGAGAGCGCTGACCTCCTCAATGGTCTTGCACTTGTTGGCGACGGCAGCGTCGAGGATGCTCTGGGTGAGAGCGATGAAATCGGCACCGTTGGCAACGAAGTCGGTCTCACACTTCAGTGCGATGATGGCGGCGAAGCCATTCTCCACCTTGACGAGCACGCAACCGTTGGATGTCTCGCGGTCGCTGCGCTTGGCGGCGATAGCCAGTCCACGCTCACGGAGCAGGTCCTTGGCCTTGTCGAAGTCTCCCTCGGCCTCGGTGAGCGCCTTTTTGACGTCAGCCAGACCAGCACCAGTCATGGTGCGGAGCTTCTTGATATCTTCCATGTTTGGTTTGTAAGCCATGATATATTTCCTTCAAATAAATGGTTTGACAAATGGTTATTACTCAGCCTCGGGAGCCTCTGTGGCTTCAGCGGGAGCAGCTTCGGGAGCCTCAGCGGCGGGAGCGTCCTCAGCGGGAGCGTCCTTGCGAGCCCTGCGCTGGCGCTTGGGTTTGGCGTCAGCAGCCTCTTCGCTCTGCTCGGCGGCAGCTTTCTCATCAGCCTTCTCAGCCTTGCGCTCCTCCAGGCCCTCTGCGATAGCGGCGCAGCAAGCGGTGAGGATCACGTCGATGCTGTCCTTAGCATCATCGTTGGCGGGGATGACGAAGTCGATGTCATCGGGATTTGAGTTGGTGTCGACGATACCGAAGACAGGGATACCCAGGCGGATAGCCTCTTTCACGGCGATATTCTCTTTCATCACGTCGACCACGAAGAGAGCGGAGGGCAGACGGGTGAGGTCGACGATGGAGCCGAGGTTTTTCTCAAGTTTGGCGCGCTGGCGAGTCACCTGCAGGAGCTCACGCTTGGAGAGGTTGGAGAAAGTACCATCGCTGATCAGCTTGTCGATGGTGGCCATTTTCTTCACGGCCTTGCGGATGGTGGGGAAGTTGGTGAGCATACCGCCCGGCCAACGCTCGATCACGTAAGGCATATTCACGCTTGCAGCCTTCTCGGCCACAATGCTCTTAGCTTGTTTTTTAGTAGCTACGAAGAGTACTTTCTTTCCAGACTTTGCGATTTGCTTGAGAGCTTCAGCAGCCTCGTCGATCTTAGCCACGGTTTTGTGGAGGTCGATGATGTGGATGCCATTACGCTCCATGAAGATATAGGGAGCCATGGCCGGATTCCATTTGCGGCGGAGGTGACCGAAGTGGCAGCCAGCCTCCAGCAACATATCAAAATTTGTTCTTGACATTTTGTGTGTTATTAATTTGTTTACTTTCCTTTTAGTTGTCTCTAACCAGCCAGCGGGTAATCATCGCCACGGCTATGCGGCCATGCGAGGAGTCTCGCCGGTTTGGATGCTAAACATGTGGTATGTCTGCGTATTAACGCTTGCTGAACTGGAAGCGTGCGCGAGCTTTTGGACGTCCCGGCTTTTTGCGCTCCACGGCACGTGAGTCGCGTGTGAGGAATCCCTGGTCCTTGAGGGCTTTCTTGTCCTCGGCATTGATTTTCACCAGTGCGCGGGCGATAGCGAGGCGCAGTGCCTGGCTCTGTCCGGTGAAACCACCACCGTCGAGGTTGACTTTCACGTCATATTTTTCAGCCACATTGAGCAGGTTGAGCGGCTGTTTGACCACATACTGCAGGATAGCTGATGGGAAATACTCATTGAGGTCTTTTTTATTGATGGTGATTTTTCCAGTACCCTCTTTGAGGTAAACGCGTGCCACGGCGCTCTTGCGGCGGCCAATTGCATTGATATATTCCATTCTCGTGATTATTTATACTGGTTAATGTCGATTGCTTTGGGCTTCTGAGCCTCATGCTTGTGCTCTGTGCCCTCATAAATATAAAGGTTGTAGAGAAGGCTCCTTCCGAGAGGACCTTTGGGGAGCATACCCTTTACGGCATGGCGGATGATGCGCTCAGCGCCGTCTTTCTTCAGACGAAGCTTGGCGGGAGTCTCGAAGCGCTGTCCACCGGGATAGCCAGTATAACGAGTGTAGAGCTTGTCGGTCTCTTTCTTTCCTGTGAAGACCACCTTGTCGGCGTTGATGATGATCACGTTGTCTCCACAGTCGACATGGGGAGTGAAGGTGGGTTTGTATTTACCGCGGAGCAATTTAGCGACCTTGGAGCAGAGGCGTCCAACGACCTGTCCGCTTGCATCGATGACCACCCACTCTTTCTTGACCGTCTCCTTGTTCATGGAAATGGTCTTGTAACTTAAAGTGTTCATTTCAAATTTTAAATTTACTACTAAAAAACAATTTTTACGTTTCTCGTGGAATGACGATTCACTAACCGCTGTGCCTGGCCAAAAGCACCGCTATTAACACGCCTTTCCTGGGGTTCTAAGTGTATCCCCGTAATAATCGGACTGCAAAGGTACTAATTTTATAAGGATTACGAGATGCTCAAAACCACAAATTATAAAACATTAACATTTTTAATGTTTTTTATATCTCTGTCACAGCCATACCAAATCCCGGAGGACAGCAACAATGCCATCACTCCGGGATAACAGAGAGTTTATGTAAAGTTATCAGGTGTTTTTCCAAGCCTTCATCACATCTTCGATGTCAATGCCCAACAGACGCATGTTGCGGAAGAGTTCCGGGAGTTTCTGCTCCATGAACTCCCTACGGCGGGCATCCATGATTTTCTGCTTGGCCCCGGCCATGACGAAGTAGCCAAGTCCGCGTTTGTTGTAGATGATCTCGTCGCGGGCCAGTTGGTCATAGGCTTTCATGGCCGTGTTGGTATTCACCTGCAGCAATACGGCGTATTCACGCACGCTGGGGATACGACCATCCTCCTGGTATTGACCGGAGATGATCTCATCGCAGAGGCGGTCGGCCATCTGGATGTATATGGCTTTGTCGTTGCTGAATGTCATACGTTGGTCCATTTAGAGGTGATAAGCTGGAAACGGGTGAAAATGCGGTAGCTGAGCCAGAAGTGGAAGATAGCGAGGGCAGTCACGACCACCAACAGGCTATAGGCGATATAATCTTCCTGTCCTTTGGACACGCCATCGACGAGAAAAGTAAGGATCTCGCTCTTGAAAACGTTGGCAAGATAGCCCAGCAGCGTGGTTAAGGCGATCAGGAAGGTGGAAACGTAGACAAACGCTCCTTTTCTGAACCATGTACCACCGAGGACGTAGAGAGAGAGGACCCATAGCCAGATGGCACCCTTGAACAGGTAGCCAAAGAGGCTGCGCTTTGATACCGTTGCTATTCTCTCCATGAAGGTGTCTACGCCAAACAGCCACTCCTTGCCTTGGACACAGAAGACGATGTTGCGCAGCACGTCGCCCAACACATAAGCCAGGACGACACATACCGGCATGAGGATAACGGCGAAGAGGATGGCGGTGGTCCAGCGCTCCAGGTTGGTGGTCGGGAGGGTAAGGAAGGCGATGCGCTTCTGCTTGTTCTTCAGCATGGCAAACACGTTGGTGCAGACCACGAGGAGGGAGATGAACACCAGAAGGATGCACATGGAGTTGGCAAGTGCGACCGCTATCGTGTATGGACTGACCGGTTGCTGGTTTTCAACGGTCGCAACGTTGTGCATGGCCATAATGATCAGTCCCATCTGAATCAGGGTGGTTGCCAGCATGATGCCCAATAACCATTTCAGGCAATAACCGCGGTTCTCGCAGAAAAACCATTTGAAGGTGTTGCAGAATCTCTTGATATTGAATTTTTCCATTTTTTGCTGGATTTAGAGTTTGTTGATGAACTTGCCAATCAATGGTCTGAGACTGAACAGGCGGAAAGCGAGCCAGAAGTTGAGTATGGTGAGTGCGATCAGCACGATGCTCAGGAGGATGCCCTGATGATGGACAAACTGCCAGCCGTTGGATATCAACATCATGGCGGCAATGTAGATGGCCAGGAGCACCACAGTGGTGAACACGAAGTTGAACTTGATATTGCGAACCAGATTGGCACCGAGCAGGTACATGGAGTTTACCCAGAAGGCCAAAATGATCAGCACGAAGAGTTCCAAGCCACTGAGGCTGCCAAAGAACGATGACACAGAGTTGAAAACGTCGGGGAGCACCCATCTGAGCGGTTCACGGTTGATGATGAATCCCACGAAGTGCTGCAGGAAATCAGCCACGAGCGCACCGACAGCGAAGATCACCAGTTGGACAAAAATCGGGAGGAGAAAGCGGACGACGAATTTCTCAAGTCTGGAGGCCGGCAGCAGAATCAGTTCCCGGATGCCATCTTTCCACATGTAGTAGGAATAGAAGAAATAGGACCCTCCGGCGGCAGGAAGCGAGAAAAGCCAGGCAAGAACGCATACACGCGCCATCTGAACCCCATTTTGGCCATGACCGAGAAAATAATCGAGGTTGATGATCTGGAAGAAAATGCACTCCATTATCACAACCATACCGAAGGCTTTGACGTTGTAGGGACGGTCGGTGGCCATTGACCAGCGCACCAGTTGTCCTATTCGGTGTAGATTGAAAGACTGACTCATGATTGTTGTCATTTAACGGTTGGAGGATTTGTGGGCATCAATTTTCACCTTGTCCAGAATCACGGCATTGAAGAGCAGTTCCAGGTTGAGCGGTGTCTCGGGCATGTCGGGTGTGCGCGGAGAGATGACGGCATTGCCTTGCACGGAGGGCTCGCTGTAGAGCACATCATCGGTGGCGGTGCCGGGAGTGCGGTATTCGAAGCTGTAACGCTCGCAGATGTCACCTACCGAGGCATCGAGCAGGAGCCGCTTCTGGTTGAGGATGAGGATATGGTCGAGCAGCGACTCCACATCGTGCACCTGATGGGTGGAGATGATGAGCGTGCGGTCGTCGGTCATGTTGTTGGCCACCACGCGGCGGAACTGCACCTTCGAGGGGATGTCTAGGCCGTTGGTCGGCTCGTCCATCAGCAGCAGACGTGTGCCGGCGGCCAGGGCGAAACTCATGAACACCTTCTTTTTCTGTCCCATGGAGAGTTCCTGCAGGGAGATGGAGGAAGGCAATTCGAAGTCGCTGAGGCAGCTCTCCAGTACCTCGCGGTTGAAATGGGGATAGAAAGGCTGGTTGATGCTGACATATTTGTCGAGAGTCATCGAGGGAAGGTCAAACTCCTCGGGCACGATGAACAATTCCTCATACATCTCGGGGCGGCGGTCAATGGACTTCATGCCATCGACCATCACTGTACCTTTGCTGGGGCGCAGCAGACCGGAGATGAGATAGAGCAGTGTGCTCTTGCCCGTGCCGTTCTTACCCAACAAACCGTAGATGTTGTTCTCTTTCAACTGCAGGCTGAAGTCAGAGAAGATCTGGTTTTTTGAACCTGCGTATCTGAAACTGATGTTTTTGATGTCTATCATTGTCGTATGTATTTATGGATTTGCATCTGTTTTTATTTATTCGTTGTGGTAAGCCGGCTTATTTCAGGGCGTCGGCCAACAGCAGTCCCTCGTAAGGATCCAGCACGCGCAGGTGGTCAACCGAATGGTAGGCGCCATCCTTGTCCAGACGGAGGAAGTTGACAGACTGGAGTTTGCCGTTGATACTTTGGTAAATGACTTTCTCATCAAAGGGCTTCCAGTTTTCGTTCCTGGTGCTCCACTCGCAGCGGGCCAGCTCATAGCAATCATCATTGTAGGTCAGCCTCAGTTTGTAGTCGGGAACATATTGTCTGGTGTAGGGCTCCCAGCGGCAAACGGTTTTCTCGGTCAGGCGACCTTGCTCGTCGTAGTCATAGTGGCAAGCCAACTTCTCCTGAAGACCTGCACCATTTTGGTTGAAGACGTAGATGGTCTCCACGACACCATCGTTGATGTCGGCATTGTAAAAATACTTGCTCTCGGCGTTCGTAATGACGTTCATGTACATGCTCAGTACAGTGAAAATGGTGATGATCGTTTCCATATCGATGCGGTTTAGAATGGTTATTAATTCGAGTATCATAGTGTACTACCTTAATAGTACACTGCAAAAGTATAGCAAATATCGATACCCTCCAAATTTTTGAGCAATTATTTTTCAGGAGACACCAAGATTTAACATTTGTTTACATATCAGCCGAGGATTGTAATTACTCAGCACCTAAGTAAGCATAGCCATTCGGGTGGATTTGCATTTGTTCGGGCGGATTTGCAATCCGGCCGCATTGAGTGA
>OCTW013402698.1_pt1 | contig 38416 bp, 45 predicted proteins | sample 1539671 | NCBI WGS metagenome assembly OCTW01 (sample SAMN02144230, study PRJEB22623) | gut metagenome | biome: sheep rumen | host: Ovis aries | place: New Zealand
CCCCCACCACAGGACAAGAAGAACCAAACAAGAATAAACAAGGACTAAAGCAAACCTTCCCAATTTACCACCCCACCCAGATCCGACGCTTTCCCCGCAGCAGCAGCCCACCACACACACAAACACACATACAAACCAATTAAGCCCACTGCAGCCCATTTCAAACACTATTAAAGCCAAACACCATCACACTTTTCCAAGTTTTTGCAGCCCATTATTTCACACTTTTCCAACTCCGTTTATTTACAGTTAAATATATTAGTTATCTATTGCATTACATTAAATAAATATATTTATATCATTGATTATAAATTATTTATAGTTTTATTTTGTTTTTGCTGATTGTTTTATCTTGTTTTGTTTTGCTATCTGTTGTGAGTAGGTAAGTAGGTGAATAACAATGAGTTATGGCAGGGGGTATCGAGAAAAAAAACGGATCGCCTGCCCCAAACCTTCGCGTCCGCACGAGCGTGCATAAAAAACGAATTTCCGAGATCCGGGGCATTTTCCCACATAGTCCGCCAACAATATTCCTTTTCTGGAAAACATTGTACAATGGGCATTTTTAATAGGAAAAAGAATGTAGTTCAGCCCCAAGTGGAAGAAAGAAAGGTATCATTGGGCGGATTACTTTATAACAGCACGACTTCATATTCCAACTCACTCGCAATGAAATTGAGTGCGGTTTATTGTGCTACCAATCAGATAAGCAATTCAGTCGCCATGCTTCCAATCGATGTGGTGAATTATGATCAAGACGAAAAAAGGCCGATAAACCATCCTGTATGGAAGATATTGAACCTTTCGCCTGATAGCAAGTACAACCATTTCAATGTGTTCAAAATGGCGATTGAAAGTGTTATTTTGGAAGGCAACGCATATTTCTATATCGAGAGGGACGACAAATTGAATGTGAAGGCACTGCGCTATCTCAATTCGGAGTTCGTGCAGCCGCTGTTGCAGCGGGACGGGAGTGTGAAGTATCTTGTCACCGGCTTCCCTGCCGCTGTGGACGCAAGCGATATGATACACCTATGGCAGCATGTGGATGAGAATTTCAACGGTCTATCAGTAATCAGGTATGCTTACAAGGCGTTGAAAAATGCTGCGGACGCTACCGATACTGCAGGAAAGTTCTTTAGGGGCGGTGCGGGCCTCAACGGTGTGTTGAAAGCAAGTGCAACCCTAACCAGCGATCAGAAGAAACAAATCAGGGACAGTTGGAATGAAGCGTTCGGTGCGAACGGAAATGGCGTGGCCGTTATTCCGCAGGGAATAGATTTCCAACCTGTATCCGTCAATCCGAAGGACGCTCAGTTGCTGGAGGCAATGGAGTGGTTCGGTGTGAACGAAATTGCGAGATTCTTCAACATCTCACCTATCAAACTGTTCCAACTGGACGAAGTGTCCTACAGTTCCATGGAAAGTACGCAGTTGTATTATCTTCAAGATACTGTTCTTCCTTACTGCACAATGATTGAGGAGGAATTTAACAGGAAACTATTCAAGCCGAGCGAGATTGGAAAGATAGGTGTCCATTTCAATTTTGCGAGGGCAATGCAGACGAACCGAAAAGACCAGGCGGAATATTTCAGGACTATGCTCACCAATGGCATTATGAGCTTAAACGAGGTTCGAGGCGAGATGGGGCTTGAAAGGATTGAGAGCGAGGAAGGTGACGCAAGGTTCATGCAGCTCAGTTATGGCTCCGTTGCAGATATTGCGGCAGGCAAGTATATCAAGAGCCAACAGAAGGATCCTACAACGGATACAATCGACGCCAAAGCAAAACAAGGGGACTAAAAAGTTCCCTTTTTTAGTAATTCTTGAAACTTTCCGGAGTGAAGATATATTTAATATAGAAAGCATTACCAACCCATATGAAACAACCTTATATTGCAAACAAGTATAACGGCCAAGAGGAAAAAGACATAGAGAATTTCAGGGTGTTTATGGAGCATTTCAACAGGAATTACCATATCACCGCAGCAACCGAGTCTGGCTGTTGGTTCGACATATGTTCGAGCAACGAGACAGGCGGCACGATAATCACCGAACTCAAAGGGAGGAACTGTTCAATTGAAAAGTATGGTTCAATAATTATTGAACCTGAGAAACTGAATAAGCTGATAGGTGCTTGGAAGGACAAACAGATTTGGACTTTCTATGCCAACATTGTCGAGGGCACTGATATAATGTATGTATTTTTCATTCCCGGCATTTGTCATATGGCTAATGAATGGCAGAGGCGCAAAATGAATATCAAATTCGAGTACAAGGGAAAGTTGGAGCACAAGTATGAGGAACGGGTGTTCATTCCAAAAGATATGGGGTTCAGGATTGATTTCAGTCAGGGAGAGCCGATAGTCACCGAGCCGGTGGGCTGTAAGTCGGTTCCGCCGCCCAAAGCATATGACATTGATTTTACAAGGGAGATTACAGCGAAGGATTTAGGATTATGAGTAACAAGAAACCGAGGTTTACAATCAGATTGACACCGAATCAGCAATTGGTTATAGAGGAATTGACAAGTGCCCTGCATACCAACGCAAGCACACTGATAAGGACTATTATAGGAGATTGGCTGACAAAGAATGAAGATTACATTTATGGATTGATTGAAAGAAGGAACGGACCTTATGAAGAATAACATAAAATTCATCCCTGAATATCTCGAGGAGATAACAGGAACCTTGAATAGCTTGAAAACAGAGCTAAGGGAATTGAAGGAAGCAATAATTGAATTTAAAAAAGAGACTGAAAATGCCGACGATAAACAGGTTGCCGAAAAAAAGAAAAGAGGAAGGAAGCCAAAGGAAGGAGGACACTCCGATGAGACTTCTCAGGAGGAAAGCTTACAACAGCAAGATTTGGAGGAAGTTGAGGGACAGTTACCTGAAACAGAACCCGCTTTGTGCGAATTGTCTTAGAAATGGCAAGGTCGTACCAGCTGAGGATATCCACCACAAGATAAGCCCGTTCAAGGGTGGCGAAATCAATTGGACGCTGCTTCTGGATCCGGAGAACCTTGAAAGTCTTTGCAAGGAATGCCATGGTGAAGAACACCAAAAGGAGAATGGCCACAGGAGTCCGCAGGAAATAATCGATGCGTTGGACGCATTTTTCGCTGATATGGACAATGAAGATAACTGAAATAATCGCCAAACACTATGAAATACTTCTTTCCAAATGCACGAGGACGGACACAGCGATATATGCGGGAAAGACAAGTGAGGATTTGTTGGGGGAAGCGGTCATTACCGCTATGAACAAATACAAGGACAATGATATCACAGAGGAAGAAGGGTATGAGTACCTGAAGAAGACATTTTTGGAGAGTTGCCTTTTCGGTTGGAAAAAGAAGTGCTATCCGGAGGAAAAAATGATTGAGTTCGTCGAGAAATACCCAAACATATAGGACGCCTGAAGGTGTCCTTTTTTGTTTCTGGCGGACAAAGGAATGTCTTTTCATCAAAAAAGAATTCTATGATAACCTATTTCAATAAAGGCGAGATATTGAAGGGTTCCGACTGCGAGGTCAGGATTGCCCTTTCGAATTGCTGCGATATGATTGATCCGGCGCAGCTTTCAGGGTTCACATGCCTGTTTTTCACCGTCAATGACTATGCGGTCCAGAAAGGGATTGAGGATTTTGAATGGGACGGATCCGTGGGTGCCACAGTCCTTCAATGGCAGGAAATGGAAGAAATGGACGACGGCGTTCTCAGGTATAAGGCGACTTTCACAGCGGGAGGCAAGCAGCAGGTGATTGAAAGGAGCACCAACTACTATCTCAAGACGCCTGTTGACTATCAGGCAAAGGATTTCGTTACAATGGACGAAATGGAAGCGGTTGCGGTATCTGCCATTACTTCAAGTGCAAGCACCGAGATAATCGAGGGAATTGTAAGTGCCGCCACTTCAGGTATGGCAAGTGAAACCTATGTCAACTCTGCCATCACACAGGCAACGAGCGGTTTGGTGAGCGAGGAATATGTGCAGAACGCAATCAATGAGAATGATTGGGCGTTCATTATTCATTTTCCGTTCGTGCAGTCGGAAATCGACGAGGTTGTAAGGGCGGCGAAAATGAACCCAAGTACAACTCCGGGTAGGGCTAAAATGGTTGTTTATTATCCCGCTGGGTTTGATAGGGGTTATATACCATTTTACACAACGAATCCATATCGTCCTTATCAAGATCATGAATCTTATTTTTGGGCAGTTTATGGGATACCTGACAGCATTTATCTGAACCTCCTCTATCTTGACGAGGGACAAATGCCTGCCGACTGGGATACAAATCTGTGGAGAGCACAATACAATTTGTGGGGTTTGGTTCATGTAAATGAAGTTAAAACAATCAACGGAGAATCCATAATTTCTTCTTCGTCAGAAAACCTTGAACTCGCCACATCGGAAAATATCCAAGCATTGCAGGACGCAATAAACAATATGCCTTCTTCTTCCGCCATGACGGAAGCCATTGAAGAGGCGACTTCTGGATTGGCAAGTGAAACCTATGTCAATTCCGCTATCACACAGGCAATTTCAGGAATACCACAGGGGCCTCAGGGCGAAACAGGTGCACAGGGCCCGCAGGGTGAAAGAGGCCTTCAAGGTCCTCAAGGTGAGCGAGGTATCCAAGGGCCGCAGGGCGAAACAGGCCCTCAGGGTCCGCAGGGTGAGCGAGGTGCCCAGGGCCCACAAGGTGAAACAGGTGCACAGGGCCCGCAGGGTGAAAGGGGTATCCAAGGACCGCAGGGAACGGGCAATGTTTCTTCGCTAACCATAAATACAATTTGGACGGGTACTCAAGCACAGTATGAGGCATTGAGTGGCTACTCCGCTGATACACTTTATTTCATCGATCAGGAATAGTTATGCAGGTTGAAAATTCAAAAATGATATACAGGGGCTCCGAAGAACTTGCAAGGGTTTATCGGGGCGACCATGTTATTGTGTGGGAACCATACACACATCCATATATGGACGACTACCTTACTTTGGAAGTGGTTGAACCTATTGGAGAAGAACCGATGTCTTTTTCATTTTTAACTTGGAGCGGATGGAGTATTGATGTTGAATTTTCAAAAAACAATGGCGAATGGATACAATATTCTTCCGCAACAGCAGATCAAAAATCAGTCTCTGTCGGCGATAAGGTAAGAGTGAAAGGGAACAACCTGTCTTATACTGCATTCACACCCGGTGTTGCACATTCTTCAACAATTGAAATAAGTGGGGCAACATATAACTTATCAGGCAATATAATGTCACTTATTTATGGCGATAGTTTCAGGGGGAAAAGGGTATTGCAAGAAGATGTTTGTCTATCTAGACTGTTTTATCAAACAAATGGCTATGTTTTGAATGCAAAAGATCTTTGCCTTCCTGCCACAGTTTTGTCTGTTGCGTGCTATTTAGGCTTGTTCACTAGCCAAACAAGAATGCTGACTCCGCCGGAGTTACCGGCAAGAACATTAAAAAGACAATGCTATTCAACCATGTTTTATCATTGCGAAAGTATGGTATATGCACCGGAACTGCCATCAACGACATTGGAACATGCTTGTTATGAGTATATGTTCCATTCTAATTATGCTTTAACCACAGCCCCTGTTCTTCCGGCGGATGGACAGATTGGTTATGGATTTGTATATCAGCAAATGTTCAGGTACTGCCACAACCTTAATAGGATTGTGTGTATGGCGGAAGGTTTTACAGCACAATATCCAACTTTGTCATGGGTACAAGATGTTTCGCCTACAGGAACGTTTGTTAAAAATCCTAATGCGACGTTCTGGACAACAGGAAATGAGGGCATCCCTCCCGGTTGGACAGTGGTTGACGCCTCATAGCGGCTGACAAAAAATAATCTTTTAATAAAAATAATTCAGACATGCAGATCAAAGTAAATGGTGAACAGAAATTCACTGCGAAGAAAGAACAATTCGCGGTCGCTCCGACGACCAGTGGCTACCAAATCGCTTACAGTGCGGACGGTACCAATTTTACTCTCGACGATGATGCAATAGTTCCCGCAGGCGAGAACCTTGTATATCTCGGCGCTATGACTTATGGGTGGTATATGCTTTCAGGCAACACCGACGATAATGTGAATGTAATCCTTTAATGCCATGATTGTCAACAAGTATTCAGGAAATGGTGGCGGTGGAGGCGGCTCTTACACACTCCCCGTCGCAACGGCCAACAGACTTGGCGGTATCAAGGTTGGCTCAGGACTGACTATCGACGCAGCTGGCGTTCTTTCTACTTCGGGCGGAACGGCACCGGCCGGTGGCGGTGATTATATGGTTGTTTCAGGACTTCCTCAAACAGCAAAGGAAGGACAGCTTTTCTTTGTGCCTGCACATACAGAAAATATCCTCTATCGTACCTATGCCTTCGACTGCAGTGCAATGCACCAGAACGAAGTTTCAGAATATGTCTTGCCGGATCCTGGCCTCGTTGGAAAATCCCTGTATTATGAATGGAGCAACAGCGACTATGGCTGGTTCCATTGGGATTGGGGTGAGAACGAGCACGATTGGGTCGAGGTACCCGGCTGGGGTTTCTACAAGGTTGGTGAAGGTGATTATACATTCTATGCAAAGTTTCCTGATTCAGTCGAGGTTGATTTGTCTGGCCTCAATCAATATGTATCTCTTGACAGTTCCGTCACCGAGACTGTTCAGGTTGATGTTGCCTCGGCGACATACAGATATCATGACCAAGCTTGGTTCAAGCAAATAGTTAAAGTTCAAATCAATGATTTCAAGGGCGCCGATTATGGATTCGGCAGCAACGACAATTTGAATGGTTATCTCTCTTGGTATTCGGATGACGAGTTGAAACAGACAGTTTTCGAATACAACGGAATGTATGCAAGATATGAGGGCTACAACGAGGACGAACAAAAATATACATTCTCAGTCAAGGCGACAAATGTCAGTTTGCCGATTGGCACTCCGGTTGCCACACAGGAGTATGAAGTATATGCGAACGCTGACGGTTCGATATCTCAAAGCAATGATAACAAGTCCCAACTGCCGATTGCCTTAGCTCTGAATATTGCAGACAGCGGTTTCACTTCAACCGACAACTCTGTGTGGGTGAGAACATGCGCCACTGGCTCATGGGGCGGAAACCCTATCGTTGTCAAGGTAATGGATTATGAAAATGACAGAATCATCGGATGGACGCAGAATGTATGGTTCAGGCAATCTTATGACGGAGACAACGGAGATTGGATAGCCAATCTTTCAGAGGACAACAGAATATTCGGTTGCGAGTTTTACTTGGGTGAAAACAAGATTGTTGCCGAGTGGGTGGTCAACGGCGAAGGTACAGTTGTGGGCGGTTCACCTATCAATTGGACGGTAACCAGCGTGCATTCAGCCGCAGACAGCACGGTTCCTTCGAACTGAGAATTATAAAATTCACATGATCAACAAAAAATCCCGCCCTGAAAAGAGCGGGATTTGTTTTATTTACTTGACTTGTGCCGGTTACAACTCCGGCAGAGCATTTGACAATTATCGGCAGTTGTAGGACCTCCTTCTATCCAAGGAGTGATATGGTCGCCTTCCATTTCCTCAAATTCAAAATGATTGCCGCAAATCGGGCAGATACCGCCTTGTCTTTCATATGCAGCAATCTTTTGAGCGGGTGTGAACGCACGGATTGACAAATACTTTTCGTCGCCTGTGAACAGGTATGGATAAATGCCCTTTTTGTTTGTCACATCATCGTCGAGAATAAGCTGTGAAATCCGTTTCTCTAATTCAGCCGGATCATAGACATTTTCGCCGTACTTGTTGTAAAGGAATCCCCATTCAACGCCTTTCATAATGGGCCGTTTTTTCGGGAAAGTCGCTTCAACCCAAGAAATCACATTCTGAAAATAGTTCCACAGGGCAACAGCGGTCGGATCCTGTTGGTGTTTGCCCATATAAATCTCAATATTACCCTTTGAAACCCAATCAATAGCGGTTTCAAGGTAATTCTGCCTGATGGCAGTCCCGTTGAGATAATCTCCGCCTATTTTTTGGGCGGGACCTTTGTTCCTACTGAAATATCGTTTCGCATCGCTCACCCAAGGGCCATGATAGACAGCATTCCTGAGTTCCTGTTCTGTCAGTTCTTTGCCCGCGATATTGATTCTCTTGAACCACTCCAATTTTTCGCTGTCCGTTCCGGTGCAGAGGCAGATTGAAAGCTCATAATTCAAAATTTTCTCTTGAATATCTGCAGGTTGGTTCTCGAAATATTTGAAGTTATAAGAGAAATCGCCACCAACGACATACTGGCAGATAGATACTGTTCGTTGCTGTCCGTCAATAATCTCATAGGTTCCATCTTCGTTGACGCTCCAATACATGATTGAAAGCGGGTATCCGAGAAGAACGGTATCAATGACTGCATACCTTTCTTTTTCACCATAAATGAACTCCCGTTGGTATGGAGGGCGGACGTTCAGTTTGCCTCCATATGCAAATACTCCGCCTTCTTCATTGTCCACATATCCGTTTGTGAGCTCTCGGACTGTGATTTTAACCTCCTTGATTTCCATGCCGTTATTTTCTGCGGATTACAATTCTTGTATAAATTTCTTCACCATTCAGGACGGGTTTAGCAAGATCGTACTTGCTATCGCAACCATGATTCAGGACTCCAATAATATCAAACTGCTCCGGGCAATGCTTATACATATAAGTAATTGGAACGGCAATATTGCCTTCATAATCACATGGTATATTGGTGCTCTTGCTCTCAATGGCATCAAAAGTATCAAGTTTCGGATAAATTTCAGGTGAATACCGATCGACAAGGATTATTGGCTCGTGCCTTTTCTGTATCTCAAGATTGGTAAACCAAGCCACACCAGAAACTCTAATCATACCCTCCCTATGGTCGGCGTCTGTTGCGGTATCTTCATACTTACTATAAAAATGAGCACAATTCCGCTTGAACCCATAACCGAGCCAAATCTTGTTTTCTGCGAATAAAGGGAAAATATCTTTCAGTTTAATCGCGTTCTGATTGCCTATGATCAAGAATTTCTTGTCATATTTTATCAGTTGGGCCATATACTCCACAAATAGTGAGAACGGAGGATTCGTACAAACTATATCTGCTTCTTTCAAGAGTTCGATACACTCTTGGCTCCTGAAATCGCCATCACCTTTGAGATATTTAACTTCGATTTCGTCTGAAGAAGGAATATGGTCTATTTCAGGTGTTCCTTCATACACAATGTAAACCGCCTGTTCGCAGTCATGTGGTGAGAACAAGTCAATATCCTGATTCTTGTAGCATGTGGCAATCAACTTTTTCAAGCCAAGTGATTTGAATTTGAGGGCAAAATACTTGAAAAAATTGGACACCCGCGGATCATCGCAATTGCAAAGAACGGTTTTCCCTTTAAAATGCTCTTTATAATGCCGAAGTTCATTTTCAATATCGGATAACTGAGTGTAGAACTCATCCCTGTTGTTTTTCTTGGCTTTGTTCAGACCGGTGTTCTTGTTTGCCATAATTGTATTGGTGGATAATATGCAAAGTTAGCATTTTTTCAGGTAGTCCAATGAACTACAGAACAAAAAATCCCCCTGCCTATTGCAAGGGGATTTCAACAATATGCTATTTTGATTATTTCACTTTTTCAAGCATTTCGTTGTATCTGTCAATAAGACTGAACCAACCGGTAATCGATGAATCAACCTGCTCGGGGCTTTCCAAGTTGGTTTCAATTGCCGAAATCGTACTTAGGGCGTTTGCGATATCTTCATCTTCTGCGTCATAATTGGCGAGAATGTTCTTGAAATCCTTGTCCATAAGGAAAATATAGTTTCCAAGAGAGGAATTGCCACCCAAAGTGTTGCTTCGGAAAGTGTGGGTAACAAGCCATCCTACTTGCTTTTTGCCATCAAGGTTTTTTGTCTTTTCAAGGAGTTCTTTTGCAGCCGTCAGATAGGTAATCCTTTCGGTTGTCTCGTTTATTTTGTTGTTGATCCAGCTTTTATATGCTTTAGTGTATTCTTTCCTGGAAGTTGAACTCCATCCACCTGACCAAATATCCATTGTCTGTTCGTCCCTCTCGGCTTTCTCGCCGTACTCCTGAACATTTTCAAGAGTAGAATAGGCGGTATTGGCAAGAGAAATACACTCATTATCGGAAAAGGGGGTGTTGTAGAGAGTGTCAACCTTAGTTTCAACCGCTTCATAGGACTTGAAATCGTGCAGGTGTTTGAACATATAGTCCTTAATGAGTTTGTTCGCTTTATCCTCCTTGGATGAGCAAGCGACAACCGCTAAAACGCTGATTAAAATGTAGAATGCCTTTTTCATGGGTGGCTAGTTTATATGTTTCAATTCACAAATATAGCATTTTTTAATCACCTGTCCGCCAGGCCGGCACCTATTTATTAAAAATCAAAGCAATGGAAAAAGAAATCAGGAGTTTTAATATAGATTTCAGGACTGCGCCGGAAAGCCGCGAAGTGTCTGGTTATGCTATTGTGTTCAACAGTCTTAGCGAGAACCTTGGTGGGTTCAGGGAAATCATTGATCCGGCTGCTGTTGAAGGTGTTATCGAGAAATCCGACATTGTGGCCGTCCTCAACCATGACAGTTCAAGGGGTATCCTTGGTAGAAGCCGCAACGGTAGTGGCTCTCTTTCTTTGACCGTTGACGAAACGGGTACGGCATTCAGGTTCGACGCACCTCACACCGCTCTCGGTGATGAGTGCCTTGAGTATATCCGCAGGGGTGACGCCACCCAATGCTCTTTTGCTTTCAGCGTTGCAGAGGACAGTTGGAGAAAACTCGAAGATGGTATGTATGAACGCACGATCAAGAAGTTCGACAGACTTTATGATGTGAGTATCCTCACATGTCAGCCCGCTTATGCTGCAACTTCCGTTTCCTGCCGCTCATTCGAGGATTTCAAGGAAAAGGAAGCGAAGGAACTTGAAGAAGCACGGAAAGCCGAGGAAGAAAAAGCCGCAGAGGAAAAGAGGGCTCACCTCGAAGAATACTACAAGAGCCTGAAGAACGAAAACAAAAATTACCTCGAAAAATAACAAAATATTAGATAATTACTTAATATCTATCAAATATTAGATTTTTTATAACAAAAAAGGTGGGCAAGACAACCCACCTTTTTCACACAATCAGCCATTCCAACTCGCGGGGGCTCCGTTGGAGGGAGCACTTTAACGCAAGCAGCCGGATTGCCCCGCAGCCGTTAGCCGGTATTTATACCCTGAAATAAATATACAAAAAAAAATCCGGCGGAGTTCGCACCCGGCCGGATTATGAAATCTATATGCTTCCTATAAATAGGAGTTCTGCAAAGATAATCAAACTGTTCTTTTCTTGAGCACTTTTATCCCACTCATTTCAACAATTTCCCATGTTTTTTCGTCCTGAACCAAAGTTCTTGGGTGCAGTTGCCGGTATTCCTTGAATTCTTCGACGGTGTATAAGTCCCTTCTTTCACTGTTACATATACCACAGGCACAAACGCAGTTGTCAGGGGTATGCGGTTTTGAATTGTCTATCCTGTCGGCTCCAAGGTGTTTCCAATCGTCGTCCCCGCAATAAATACATTTCTGCCCGTTGAAAATGTTTTCGATAATCCATTTTTGGTTTATGTTTCCGTCAGTCGAAAAACCTTTTTCTTGATCTTTGTCTATATAGCTATTTTTTAGCTGGGTTGCTCTGCCCTTTTTTGAGTTGCAATATTTGTCTGAATATTCTTTCTTTTTTTCAGGGTTATTTTTGAAAAATTTGTCCCGTCTTTTTTTCTGAATGCCTGGTGTTTTTTCTTCCGCTCGTTTTCTTTGCACCCTTCGCTGCTCCGTTATAAGTTCAGGGTTATTTTCTCTCCGTTTATGGTATGCAGCATTTTCTTGCGCCCTGATTTTTTCAAGGTTGTCCTGACGGTATTGACGTGCATAGGCGTTCAGCTCTGCCCTGTGTTCTTTTTTATATTTTTTCGCACGTTCGCTTAGCTCCGTTTTGTGTTCAGCCCAATACTTTTTGTTGTATTCTTTTCTTTCTTCTTTTGTCATATTTACAGATATACCAATAAATATTTCCACATCCAAAAAAGCAGCTCGCATCAATCCTTTTCCTAAAAAATAGATATGGCAATTGTAGAACTTAGGGAACAGGTTCTCAACCTCAAAGACGAGCTCAATTCCATTATCACTAACGGTGAAACGGAGCAGAGAGAGCTTAGTGAGAATGAGAATAGCAGAATCGCAGAAATCCGCAGCGAGATTGATAACCTTGAAAAACAGATCAAGGACGCGGAGGAAGAAAACAGAAAACTAAATAATCAAAAAAATAAAACAACTAAAACTATGAAAGAAATTCGTCTTTTCGACTTGGTGAAAGCCGTTGCTGAGGGGAATGTCTCCGATGAGCAAAGAGAGTTCATTGACGGCAACAAGATTATGTATGAGCGTGCCCTTATCAATGCAGGCACTGCAACTGAAGGACAGGAAAATGTTTCTGAGGAAAAGCGTCCGTTGGAGCTCGCGATCAGAAATGCTTCAGTCCTTAGCAAAATCGGTGCTTCATGGCTCGGTAACTGTGTGGGCGATGTGAGTATCCCTAAGTATTCAGGAAGTGAAGTTTCATGGAAGAATGAGAACGCTACCGCCGACAATGGCGAGGGTGAGTTCTCAGAGGTTATCCTCACTCCTAAGCGTCTTACCGCTGTGGTTCGCATTTCCAAGACTTTCTTGGATCAGGACGCAAATGGGGCGGAAAGCTTGCTTTTGAAGGACCTCAGTGAAGCGGTGGCTGAAAAGCTTGATAAGACCGTTTTCGGCACAAGCGGTATTACCACTACTCAGCCGGCAGGCCTTTTCGCTGACACTGGTTACACCACAACTGGTGGAACTCTTTCAGCCGTCACTTATGACGATGTTCTCGACCTCGAACTTGGTGTGGAGGAACACAACGGCACGAACTTCGTTTTCATTGCCTCTCCTTCAGTAAAATACCATTTGAAGGGAACCCAAATGGCTTCTGGACTTCAGATGGTTTGGAACGGTGGCGAAATCGACGGCTACAAAGCTGTTGTTTCCAACTCTGTTGCAAAGGGCGGCGTCATCGCTATGGATCCTCGCGACCTCCAGGTCTGCATTTGGAGAAATACCGAAATTATCGTCGATCCTTACACCCTTGCTGCTGACAACGCTATTCGCCTTGTTGTGAATATGAACGTTGATGTGAAGCTCAAGGGCGACCGCATTGCTGCTGCTATCTTCGAGTAGTTTTCAGGAGGGAACTGATATGTACATACCTCTTGAACTAGCGAAGAAACACCTCAACCTTGAGGCGGATTACACAGCCGACGATGAGTACATTCTTGCACTTATCGACGCAGCAGAGCAGGCAGTGAGGGTACATGTCAACGAAGACCTCGAAAGTATTGCGGAAAAGAATGGGGGTTGCATTCCAACCCCCCTTTTCCAAGCAATGCTCCTAATGATAGGAAACCTTTATCAGAACAGGGAGATAGTTGCAAACAAAACAACCCCGCTCCCGTTCGCATACCAATACTTAATAGACCTTTACAGAAACTACAACAACTAATGATATTCGCAGGCAAACTCACAGAAACCCTCTCAATTTTCAAGGTTGAGGAAACACAGGGCAGGACGGGCTACAAAGGCACGACAGAGGAGTTCATTTGCAATGTCTTAGCGGAAAGGTTGAAGAACAAGGAATATTATGGCGTTGACGCGAATGAACTCTTTCATGACTTGGAACTGACATTCAGACTCAGGAACAGAAAGGAACTGATTGAGACTTCAATCATAAAATACAACGACGAACGATACAGGGTGAACTCGATAGACCGCTACCCGAGGGATAATGAAATGGTGATAAAAATAATGAAGATAAATGAGTAAGTGCAAGAACGGAGCATACCTCAAATGGTGGGTTGGAATTGACATTCGGGAGATATTGCTCGGAAATGAGGACATAGTTGAACTGACTGACAGCGACATTTACCCTATTGTTGCACCTGAAGGCACACTCGGAAATATCATTGTTTATCGCCGGATCAAATACCAAAGGGAATATGGCAAAATGGGGCTAATGGATGATGTTGCGAGGATTGAAATAGTCGCAGTCGCGGACTCCTATGAAGAAAGCGTTTCACTTGCAGCCCTGATTGACGATACCCTTACCGGAACTCATATAAACAGTGAGAACTCGCTGAAATATTCACTTGAATTTTCGCTGTTCGATAGTGAGGAAACTTTCGAGGACAACAAATATGTACAGACCCTCATTTTTGAAGTAAAATAATAACAAAGAATAAAACGAACTTAAACTATGGCATGGAATGTTGCAAATGACCTTATAAAAGGCGATTCCCTTCTCCTCTACCTTGTTAGCGGGAGCTCAAACGAAGTGTTGGCTTATGCTACCTCTTGCTCTGTTCAGATTGATTCAGAGTCCATCGATACAAGTTCCAAATTTTCGTGCAAATGGAACTCAGTAATGGGAGGTAGGGCTTCCTACACTATCAACGCTGACGCGCTCTACACAAACGCAAGTTCTGCAAGTGCGAACAACGCAGTCTCCTTTGATGTCCTTATGGACCTCATGGTTCTCGGCAACCCTGTGAATTGGGTTATCGGACAGGAAGCCGCTTTCAGCGGAAGCTGCGAGAACAACCCGCACACTCTCGATTCAAGCAAACCTCACTACACAGGTTCTGCTTCTATTACTTCGCTCTCTCTTGAGGCGGGTAACAACGAGATTGCGACTTGCTCTATCACTATGAGCGGCAACGGCCCTATTGAGAAGGCATAACCAACTCTCAGGACTAAAATTAAAAAAGAGGATCCTTCCCCCCAAGGATCCTCTTTTTTTGTCTGCGACAGCCAATCCTTTTCTCTAAAAAAGATATGTGGCATTTCAAGAAGAAAGAACAGAAGGAAAACAATGAGTTGAAATCCATATTGTCCATTCTGCAGAAGCGGGAAGAAACAGAGATAAGATTATCTGTAAGGGCATTGGTAATGTATGAGTCGTTGTCTGGCAAACCTTTTTCTTCGGTAAAGAATAATCAGGAAGACATGCTCAGGTTGATGTATTGTGCGTTTGTCTGTTCAACGGGTTTTGAGATAAGTCTCGGAGCATTCCAAGAAATGCTTGAGGACGGTAAATTCGCAAACAGGTTGGGCGGCGATTTAAAACGGCTGCAATCATTTTCGGAACAGTTCAATAACAATGAACAGAGTGGGAACACTGAACAGGGAAACGCTGAGATATCAATTACAGAAATGGTTGACAAACTCATTTTTGAATATCATATCAACGCAGAATATGTGCTTGAAAAAATGCAGTTATGGGAACTCAATCACTTTATGAAAGGTGCGGAGGACAGATACAAGGACAGGATGGAAGAACAAAGGATGTGGACTTACCTTCAAGTCGCACCGCAGATTGATCTTAAAAAATGCAACAGCCCTGAAAAACTCCTTCCGTTCCCCTGGTCCAAGGAAGAAAACAAAAAGAGAAAGGAGAAAGAACTTGCGGCGGAAGCCACCCGTGCGAAAGCCACAATCGGAATGAAACTTAACCTCAACCATCAAAAAGAAGAAGGAAATGGCTAACGGAGAATTTACAATGACACTCGACGAGGCCGATTACAGGCATGTTCAGGAACAATTGTCGAAAATGTCAGAACTTGAAAAAATGGCTGCAATCCAAAAGGCATTGCAGGAGGGTGTCAATGTCATTGTCAAACAGGGCAAAAGGAATCTAAAAAACAGATTGTCCAAGGATCCGGTGAATATGTCAAGAAGAACCGGCCGGCTTGAACGTTCTATGGGATATAGGACGAACAAGCGGAAAATGAAGGCATATGGCGGTTTCAGACGCCCCGGTGGTGCTGCCGCTCACCTTGTGGACAGGGGTACTGAAAAGAGATGGACGAAAAAAGGTGCTTACAGGGGTTCCGTCTCAAAGGGCTCGCCGAATACAGGAAACAGGTTCTGGACGGACGCATTCGACGCCAAGAAAAATGAAGCGATGAGGGAGCTAATGGACAGTATCAGGGCAACATTACAGAAATTGGGGAAATAATTGTATATTTATTATGCCGGGTGCATCTCGGTATGGGTTTATAAATGCTATCTCTTGATCGGAGCGGACTTAACAGTTTGCTCCGATTTTTTTCTGTCATACCCAAAAAGCCCTTTTGATTAAAAAAAGATTACATGGCGCAGGGCTTAAGTATGAAAGTACTGTTGCAATTGCAAAAGCAACAGTTCGACAAAGGAATAGCTTCGGTTAAGCAATCCATAGCGGGACTTGGTAGCACTATCAAGTCTGTGGCAGGCATGATCGTCGGCGGTCTCGGCCTGAATGCCCTTATTGGACAATTCAAGGACGCAGCACAGCAAATGTCTGTCATGAAGGCAACAATGGAAAATGTCTCGAACGGATATAGGGAGTATGCCGAAAACATGGAGTTCATTAAAAGGATTTCAAACGAGTATGGGCAGGATTTGGTTTCTTTGGGTAATGGATTTGCAAAATTCCATGCGGCTGCTAAGCAGACGAACCTTTCTCTGGATCAACAGAGGGATATTTATGAGGCACTTACCAGAGCGGCGGGTGCATATCACCTCTCTGCCGATCAGACTTCCAATGTTATGCTCGCTGTGGAGCAAATGCTATCTAAAGGCAAGGTGACGGCTGAAGAGTTGAGGCGTCAGTTGGGTAATGCTTTGCCGGGTGCTTTCAACCTTATGGCACAGGCGGCGGAAATGGCCAATGTTACTGTAAATGGAACCACAGCCGAACTCGAAGCGGCAATGAAAGCCGGCAAGGTTATGTCGGAGGATGTGCTCCCGCACTTCGCTCAAGTCCTTAATGCAACTACACAGGCAGCAAACTTTGATTCGCTCCAATCTTCACTTAATAGGTTTAAGAATGCTTGGGCGTCTTTCGTCGATAACAGCGGTTTCGAGGGTGCTTTCAAGGGACTTGTTGATGTTGGCACGAGGGCTTTGAACACCCTGTCAGAAAATACAAATGCGTTCAAGAGACTGCTTATCAGCGGTCTTGGAGGCGCACTTGCTTGGGTGGGCACGAATGGTTTCAGGAAACTACTGGCAGAGGGCGAGAAAAACCTTCCGCCGATTGTGAAAGATATTAGAGGCATAACAAATGGGCTCAACGAGACGGATTCAGCAATCAAAAAGGTTGAGTCGGAATTCAATGCGTTAAAGAGTTCTTCAAAGGCAACGCACACAGGACTTATCGGAAAGGAAGATATTCAATACATCCAAAACCTTTCAAAAGAGGAAGAAAAACTGCTAAAAAAAGTTACCGCAAGAGGACATCAGGTTGAGATTGAGCAATCAAGATATGATGCGTTAGTCAGACTTGATAATAAGCGGAACGACCTTTTGAAGCAGAGGGGTGAGTTGATGGGGAAACTTGCCCAATATGATGAGTCAGCAATAACCGGCGCGAAAAAGGTAAATGTCGCTTTGGAAGGTGCAAAATCTATCGGAAAGGCATTCTTGTCAACGATAGGTGGTATTGCCCTCAATATGGCGGCTGCATTCTCTGTTGCCCTTATTATCAATTGGATTTCACATATTGTTCAGGCAGCAAATGAAGCAAAGCGTCTGAAGAATATGGTTAAGGACACACAGGCGGAAGCGGAGAAAGCCGCAGGTGTTGTCAATGAGCAAATCGGTAGAATGAATGTCCTTGAAAGAATTGTCAGGGACACAAACAATTCTGAAGAATTAAGGAAACGGGCATTGAAAGAGATAAACAGATTGCTCGGTAATCAGAAATTCGCCCTTGACGACATTAAGAATACCGCCGATGATGTCTCTATTGCTATCATTAAATGGAAAACAAACATTACCAATGCAGCAAGGGCTTCCGCATATTTCTCAAAGATCCAGGAACTTGAAGCAAGGAAGATAGACCTTGAAACAAAGAGAAATGAAATAACAAGCAATCCGAACTATGTTGAGAAAGGTGTTGCGAGTTTTGGCGGAGGAAATGCAGGATACACCCAAACTGTTGAAACTCTCACAAAAGAGGGCGCTGCAGTTGCAGGATACAACAAGGAGATAAATGCCCTTGATGCGTCAATCAACAATCTCCTCGATACAATGAAAAGGGAGGGGCTGAATAACCCTTTCTCTGATGGTCCAGACAGCGAGGATATAGACAGCGCTAAAGCAATCAGAACCGCTCTCGATAATTACAATGGTTCTCTCGCGGACCTTGACAAGAAGTTAAAGAACGGCTCAATATCCACCAAGAAATACAACAGGGATGTCAATAAGCTCAGGGGAGATACCCTGAAATCAATCCAGAAGTATGACGATTGGGAGGATGTGGTTGAAAGTCTCGGAGATAAGTATGAGAAACTTGCGGGGCAGTTGCAGAGGACTTCCAACTATACAACAAAAACTCCTATCAATGAGTTGAAGGAAGACCTTAAAAAGTTCAAGAAGGAAAAGGATTCGCTTGACAATACCCTGAAGTCCGGTAAAATGAGTGGCGAGGAATATGCCAATGCCCTTGAAAGTCTGGTAAACAAGTACAAGGACAGCATTTTCGGTATGGACGATCTGGCCGGGAAACTTGAACAACTCGGACAGAAATACAAGGATATTGTTGCCGAGATAACCGCTGACATTGAGGATATCAAGCTGTGGGGCGATATCGACGAGCAAATCAAGGAGAACGACAAACTTCTTGAAAGGGAGATGGACAAGTCGCTTGACAAGATCCAGAAATATTTCGAGAAGTCTGCCGAGATTATGGCGGGTGGAATCCCGAATAAAAAGAAGAAAGAGAGCGGTTTCTTCGCCTACAAGGACGGGCTTGATACATCTCTGCGCGGATATGCAAAAGACGCACAGGATTATGTCAAACAGCTCGAAAATATAAAAAACAAAATCCTTGAACTGAAAAAATATGGAACCCTTGATCCTCAAATGCAAAAAATGCTTGATGAGGTTATCGAGAAACTGAGGGTTGCAAAGAATGAGGCGGGGGCACTCAGCGACGCGGCTAATTTTGCGGAACTAATTCAGGATATCAAGAAACTGAAAAAGGAGTTGTCCTCTGAAACTTGGGAAGTGTGGTCGGAAGGCATTGTCGGTGCGCTTGGCAGGATTAGTTCGGCAATGCAGTCATTGAATGAGGCGTTCGATGGTGAGTTGTTTGATGATAAATTCTTGGAGGAAGTAGGCAAACTGTTGAGTGCATTGGACAGTCTGAACACTGTCGTTGAAACCATAAACGGTACATTCAAATTGTTTAACACAGTTATTGAGAACAACAGGAAATACCAAGAAGCACTGACAGCAATGACAACACTGCAGTCAGGGGCTAAAACGAAAGCACTTGCTGCGGAAGTGGTTGCAGAAAAGACTTCGCAGGCGGCGACGATTTCCGCTGAATCGGCAAAACAGACGGCAATAGGTACGACAACGACCGCTTTGGCGGGACAGGCGGTTGCCGGGGCCGCAAGTTCTCAGGCGTCCATACCTTATGTGGGCCCTATCCTTGCTGCGGCTGCAGTTGCAGGTATCGTCGCTTTGTTGGCTGCGAACATGTCAAAATTTGCTAACGGTGGTATCGTCGGCGGAAATAAAACGCAAGGCGACAAAAATGTTGTCAGGGCGAACTCCGGCGAGATGATTTTGAACAAGGCGCAACAGGGCAATCTTTGGAGCATTATCAACGGCAAGGGTGGACTTGGCGGAAATGTCGAGTTCAAAATCAGAGGCGAGGATCTGGTAGGAACAATAAACAATCATAACAGTCGCAGAAGGGGTTGGTAATAGCCAACTCCTTTTTTCTTTATTAAGTCATACAGAAAGGTATCTTTTATAGGAAAGAAACATTTTATGGCAAATTATCGTGGCTATTTCAGAGCGTTCGACAGACTTGATGAGGAAAATGCTACCGGAAACCTTTATTCCGTCCATATAGGCACTTTCTCTGCCTCTACCTATACAGAGGTACTTATGGCTGGGGATGAACCATTTGTCGTCCGTTATGAGACAAATGCAACCCCTTTTGATCCGGTTCGAACCTCAACTGCAACAATATCCATTGTTCATAATTCATATCTCGAGGATATCCTCCCTTCCAAGGTGAAGGAAACCCCGATTTATCTGTATAACGAGACGGACAGGAGAACCGAGTGGATGGGCTACCTGACACCGAAGGAATATTCACAGAACTATACAGAGGAATATGAGACAGTCCAGCTTGAAGCCGTTGACTGTGTATCCGTGCTGCAGCAGATTGACTACATTGCCCAATCAGGGGACAATGAAAAGAAGGGTATAGTTTCGCTTTCGTCCATTCTTGGTAAAATTTGCGACGACTGCGGCCTCCTGTCAGGTTTTTATTGGACCCGTTCAAAATATTTGGGGAATACTGTGGCACTCCCCGGAGTGTTCAGGATCAGTGAACAGAATTTTTATTCATCGGATACCGATGAACCTTGGACGCAGTATGATATCCTGTCAGAGATATGCCGGTATTTCGGTTTCACTGCAATGCAGTGGAACGGCGCCCTCGTGCTGTGCGATTACCGCTATATGGCTTCAAACAGCGACATATATGCCACTTGGTACTCGAAGTCAAGCGGATATGCTCAGGGCTCGGCGACGCACATTGGCGGCAGTTTTACAGCCAATCAGGAGGCGGTGAGAAGTGCCAATGCAAGCATTTCATTCGAACCGATATTCAACAAAATCGTCGTCAAGGACAATATGTATTCTGCGGAGTCAATAATCCCGAAAATATTTGACGATGAGTATCTGACAAACAGGATTGATCCGGATAATTTTTATGAGGCATATGTCGTCAGTATTCCAAGTGAGCATGTGCCCACTTACCCTTGGGGCAGTAAATGGTACACCTTGTGGCACGACCAATATTACAAGAAGGATCAGATAGTCCGCGATGAGGGAACGGACTCGGAGCGGAAATCAACGGACAACGATTACAAATACTACCACCGCCCATATACACACAAGTATTGGAAATCGCGGTACAATCAGGTACTCAGCGACGGGACGGGGAGACAGTCGGATCTTGCGGTCCCCGGCGGAACTATTTTGGATCAAGGCGTTGTAAGGAACAGGTATATCAGTCAGTATGGGCAATATATCACACCTTCAAAGCTTGACTACACAAGATATGTCTGCATATCACAGCAGAACGTCGGGACGACGCCTGTTGAAATAGCTGATGCTGGATGGCAGATTGCGGACCAGGTTTATTATCCGGTGCTCAGTCTCACAGGATACACAAATACCTGCCCGATTACTTCAAATTCATTCCTTGTCCTCAACTGTCGTGCAATATTCGAAAAATACTCTGACAGGCCATATATCAATCCAGATTGGCTCAATGAGGGTGTAAAGATTGGTGGGTGGAATGTCCATAGTTCCATTTGGGGCGACGGGTTCCTCAACTTCAGGTTAAAAATAGGGAACAAATATTGGAACGGTGTAAGGTGGGGCACGACAGCGACAATGTTCTCTGTGGCACTTGAAGATGATGACAAGGGATATGGCTTCATCAACAAGGAAAGAGGCGTCCTGAACAGGATTGGGTATGAACTTGGAATCAACGAGGATGGGTATCTCATTCCCCTCAGCGGTGTTGACCCGCTTGGTGAGATTAGTTTCGATATCTGCCTTCCGTCCATTCAGTTCTGGTATGATGGGGAAAACATTTATAACGGCTATTGCTGGCTGAAAGATTTCGACTTGAAAGTGGTTCAGGCCGGGCAAGGCGAGGATTCTTCCGAGGGAGACATTGTTTATGAGAATGAGGTTCCGTCGGGAGATACTTTCGCAAACTCTTTCCAAGAAATCACACTCAAACTCACTACAATGACCGAAAAGACAACACCGTCCTACTCCAATGTCATGTATGTTTCCGGCGGCACCACATATGCCCTCGAAACTATCAGGGAAATCGGAGGAAGCGGTGCCATGAAGCCGGAGGAGAATATTATCGAAAAATACTACAACCAGTATTCAACACAGACAAAGAAAATAACTATGGACTTGGAGTATCAGGGGCTTACCCCTATGTCAAAGATAATCGGGATTGATGTTGCGGAACCCGAAAGCGGATTTGTCATTCTTGGTACCTCGATCGACTACAAATACTCCAAGCAAACAATTACCTGTATAAATCTCAAATAAATATGGCATTGGATTTTATCAACTATAAAGTAGCCCCGGAGGGGAGGAATAAATATGGGAATTATTTTTCGTCGGAGAATGTCACCCTGAAAGTCACAAAGACTACATATGGCGGCAATTCAACGACGGAAGACCTCGGCGGAGGTGAGAATGGCGGAAACAACCCGCAGCAGCAGTCATATTATATGTTCCTCCAAAATTCGCAGGGGAATTTCAACGGCGGAGAGGTGGCTCTCATGCCGCAGACCGCGACGACGCAGGTAATCGCCTATGTCGGGACTGAGGGTGCCCCTGTGTTCATTGGAAACCCTACTTTGACAGGGACTTCAGAGGAAGATGGTTCTGTGATTGATGCGAATGTCAATTACAGCATTTCAGGTATTCCAGAGTCCGGTATCACTGTGAGTGTGATTGGCAACGGGACGACGGGAACCACACTTCAGGTGGTGGTGGACAGTGCTGCACCTTCAACGGGAACACTCACCATACCCTGCAATATGCCGCTGAACGCCGAAGTCGGAATGGGCGACGATATTGTGTGTTGGAACACCCTCTCTGAGACGAACAGTCTTTTCTCCCTCGCACTTGAATGGAAATGGAACATATCAAGCAATGCGACGAGCGTCTATACATTGGATTTGTCCAACGAGATTGCAGGTGTGAACTGCGACGGTGAAGGGAATATCATTCCCGGTGCCATAATGCCGCAATGCCGTGCAACGCTTTATTTCGGTACGGATCCGGTGGATAGCGGGGTGACTTATTCAAGGAGTATCAACAATGAATACCATGTCCCTGAAACCTCGGTGACAATCAATCCGACGACAGGCGAACTGACGATTACAAGCGGGCTTTCGTTTGAAGGGACCACACTTGCGATTGTGATTATGGCACATATTTCGGGACGGCTTGTCGGAGTGAAGACATTCAACATAGTGAAGAACCTTCCGGGCGAGAACGGCGAACCGGCAACGACAAGATGGCTTGTCCTTTCTGCTGATCAAGTGGTTTATGATCCTAACAACATTACAACGGCGCCTGAACGGATTGTTGCGAAATGTTGGAAACAGGAGGGCGGCAATGCGCCTGTCGAGGACAGCGCAACCACAATCTATTGGAAATATGACAACGAGAACTCTTGGACGGAGTACACCGGTCCGGTAACCAACATAAATGTTTCTGCGGGATATATTGAGTTCGCCCTCCTTAACGGCAGTGGAACTGCCTATGAGCACGAAACAGTCCCTATCCTCAAAAATGGAACGAACGGAACGGGAAGTTCACCTTACAGGCTTGATCTGAGTAACCAGAGTGCAAGTATCAACTGCAACAGTGGAGGAACAATCCTTTCGGGGGCAATCCGTCCTGAATGCACCGCGACGCTGTATTATGGCGAGAACCCGGTAACAGGTGTGACTTATTCAATCGAGATACCTGCAAGATACAGGGCGAGTGGTATCACTATTTCAGGTTCGACTGGCGTGCTTCATTTCAACACCTCCGCCGAAACACCCGCACTCTCTTGGAGCGGAAGCCCGCTGCAGATTACAGTAAGTGCGACAGTCGGCGGCACCCTGCGGGGAAGGGCTGTTATGAATGTAGCAAAGAACCTTCCCGGCGCTGACGGAGCGGCGGCTGTGAGCTATTGGCTCGCACCTTCAGCCGACGCCATCCATGTGTCCTATGTGCAGGGAGACAAGGTGGCAAGTCCTTCAACTATCACCTGCAAGGCATATAAGCAGGTCGGCGAGGACGCCCCTGTTGAAATACTTTCAGCCGATACTCCCTACATTTATTGGGGCTACAACACCGACAGCCCGAGCACGAGATATACCGGCCAGACTATAACCATTGATGCAACCAAGAGTTATCTCTGCTTCCAATTGTACCGCAACGGTACCCAATATGACATTGAGACTATTCCTATCCTATGCGACGGACAGGACGGAGAAAGTGTTCAGGGACGGCAGGGCGCGGCAGTAAGAGGTCCTTATGATTGGTACAGCGGGCAGACAACCACACAGAGGAGATATTGCAATGGCGAAGGACCTTTGGAGAGCGACAAGGACTTCATTGACATTATGCTCAAGGACGGTGTGTATTACAGGTGCACCACCTCATACTATGGCTCCAGCAACGACGATTGGGACGATGTGAAAGGAAATTGGACTGCTTCCGACGCTCCGTACAATTTCGTCGCCACTCAATTGCTCCTTGCTCAGAATGCAAAAATATTCTTCCTGACAGGCAATGAGTTGTATCTTATGGACGCCAACGGCAACATAACGGGTGGTGCTGCGGCAGGCTCTGGAATTACTTTCTGGGCTGGTTCCTCGATACCGAGCGAAGGAAATTTCAGGGTTGATTACCAAGGAAACATTTTTGCGAACAGCGGTATATTCAGGGGGTATATCCAAATGCCTTACACAAAAATAACCGAACTCAACCACACCGGCACAACCTATCAAGCCGATGACAGGGCTTACCTTGTCGCCCTTGGATCCTCTACCGAAATAACCGACGCAAACAAGAAGACCCTCAGGCTTCCTGCGGCTTCTTCGAGATTGAACGGGTTCACCTATGAAATATTGGTTGAACCCATGCCGAGAACAAGGAGCGGCAGTTATACCGACAGTCTGGATTTGACGGTACAAGGCGGCGATACAATCTATTGCTATGCCTTCAACGAGCCAACATACAGCGACCATTTTATGCTTGATGGCGGGCAGTACAAGATTGTCTGCATTCCCGGTGCCGGTACAACATACAGGTGGGTTATCACAAATGTCACCGGCGGACTTTGGGTTGATCATAATGGTTGGACTTACATGTCAACCCTGCTCGGACAATCGACAATGGAGTGGGGCATGATAAACAAAATAGTCACCTATCCTGCAGGTGGAACAAGGCCAGGTTCATCCGACAACGCAATGTATGTAGAAAAATAATTAAAAAAATGTGTATAGATAAAATTAAAAAAATGATCCACATTGGAGTTTCAAAAATAACTGAACTGTTTATGGGCTCTACCGAGAACCCGAACATATATGTAGGTGATTACCATACATATCCTGAAGGACAGGTGCAAGTCTATCTCAACCTGTCTCCAACAACGGTCCAACCTTGGAACGGCTACTACAGGACAGGCACCATTACAGTAGATACAAATGCTTCAAGTTGGAGCGTCGTTGCGGAGAGCACGCCTTCTGGAAACTACTTCACTGCCGTCAAAACAAATGATGCAACAATCACTTGGACAATGCAGGAGAACTCAGGCATAACTTCAAGGGTTGGTTTTGTGACAGTCACCGCGGGTTCAGTGACGGCACAGACAACGGTTTATCAGAACGCAGGATATTATATCTACATCGACAACACAAGTCCTGCAGTCGTCAACAGCGGAGCAACCACTTTGGCTGTCTCTGTTTGGTCAAGGTATGGCAACACCGCAGTACCTGTTTCTTATCAGATTACAGGCAGCGATTGGGTGAGATATACTTCAATGAACGACGCCGGCAGTGGACACTATATCTACAATTTTGCGATCGACGCCAACACCGACACACAGGCAAGGTACAACGGCATTACCTTCACACAGACACAGGGCAGTTCAAGCCCTTACAAGTCTGCCTCAATCGGCATTACACAACAGGCAAAGCACGTCCCTGTCGAAATCAGCGGTTTCACCGAATATGCCTCCTATGGCGAGTGGAAGGTTGGAACCATTTGCACCGGAACGGGCACGACGGTGCCGAGTGGAAGCACTTATTATTCAAATGGTATTGTGGTAGTGAAAGAAACACCGGTTACCAAAGACAGTTTGGTCGAAATGAATCTGTTGGCTTGGCAGTGGATGGCACCTGTCACCGGCGCGACGCCACAGTCCTACAGCGAAACAGGTGTTTCATTCACAGTCGCATCCGGCTCGACGCTCACACTTACACCTTATGGGTTCGACGAGAGTATTACATATTATGGGGCTTGGGTAAAGTCACCTTCGCAGAATGCACTCTCACCTCGCCCGAACATGCAGATAAACCAGATTACCGGTTTCAAGGTGACGCCAACGACGACATAACAAATTACACTTTAACCCTGTTTTCAGGGGATAACACATAACATAATATAGCCCGGCTGCAATTTGCGCACGCGACAGGTAAAGCTGTCAACAAAGCGGTAACAACAGTATTTTTGGGGTACAGCGGGCTTTATTTACTTAATCGGGGGTGGCGTACAAAACCACCCCTTTTGTTAAAAAGGGAATACTATGAAAAATTCAACTATAGTTTTATTTATCATTTGGATTGCTTTGGCAATTGTTGATATCGTTGCCTTATTCACCAACGTGCCGCTTGCTTTCGGCATTGCGTTCGCCTGCTTGAACGCTACTGTAATTCTCGGCTCAATCCCGCTGTTCATTCAGGAAATTAAAGACAGGAAATATCAAAAGTATTTGAAAGAGGAACCTGAAAATGAGCTGTAATTGTGGAAATACCAAAGCACTGATGGAAAAATACCGGGGTTTTGTTACACCGGTAAAAAAGGTTGATCCGGAAAAGGAAGCGATAAAAAAGTTAAAAGAACGGGAAAAGAAATGAGTGGAAATTTAAAGAAGCACTATCTAATAGCTTTTTGGACTACATTGGTTATTTCAATAGCGTTGCTTGTCGGCGGCTTCTTTGCTCCACCGCAGGGAGAGATTGACGGATCTATCTTGGAGGCAACCGGAATTATGTTCCTCTGGCCGGCTCTCGCGTTCGGGGCAAAAGCCCTTGAAGAAAACAACAAAGTAAAAATTCAGCATGGCTCTACCACTATACAGATAGGACAGGACGAATTGGAGGAAGTAGAAAATGAGGAAACCGAAACGCTTTAATCTTGAAGAATTTTTGACAAGTTCAACCGCAAGGCAGAAATCAATTGAGAACCTGCCTTCTTGGGATATAGTGGAGCACTTGAGAGAGCTGGCTCTATTCCTTGACGATCTTAGAGAGGCATGGGGCTCCGGTATTAAAATCACAAGCGGGTTCCGCAATGACGCATTAAATTCAAAAGTCGGCGGGGTTGAAAACAGTATCCATAGAATCGGTTTCGCTGCCGATATTTACCCGTCCAATGGAAAATTCGAAGAATTCAAAAGGTTTGTTAAAAATTGGATCAAAGACAAGGATTTCGATCAATGTATTCTTGAAAAGAAAGGAAAATCTCAATGGATACATATTGGCCTCTACAATAATTCAGGACAACAAAGGCATAATATTTTTAGTCTCAACGCAGCATAATTATTTGCGATCAAGCCGATATTTATTAGAAAAAAATCATGAAAAAAACAGCATTATTATTTTGCGGCTTGCTATCGTTAGTTTTTACCGGCTGCAAAACCATTCAGTATGTTCCGGTTGAAAAAACCGAATATGTTTCCGTGCACGACACAACCTATTTGCATCGAACGGATACATTGGTTCAAGTCCCACAGGCGAGTATTGCGGACTTCATTGATATCGCAGACACTCTGAAACTGACGGGAACCCATAGTTCGGCGACCGCATGGGTCGATACAACGCACAACGTGCTTGCGGGGAAATTGGTACAAGGTGGCAAACTGCCTGTTCAGATAGTGGAAAGGGAAAGGGTGGTGTACAGGGACAGCATAACCACCAAGGAAATCCCCGTGCCGGTAGAAGTAGAAAAGATTGTCAAAGTTGTGCCCCTGTTCTACAAGATATTCTCCGTCATTGGTCTTGCGTTGGTTTTCGGAGTGGCTATCTATCTTGGAATGAAGTTTCTCTAAAATTGCATTAGATCGGGGCGATTTCGTGCATTTGGATATCGGTTCGCATCTGAACGGCTGTAAATTTCCATTCTTTGCTGTTTCCGGGGCTCACCAGCGAACTCAAATAAAAAAGGTGGAGTGTTCCTCCACCCTGATTGCGATCGTCGCCCAGAAAGGATTTTTTATTCTTCGGATTTTTTGTTCCGTCCCCGGTTCTCCGCACTGCCGTCCTCGCGGATACCGACGATCTTGAACATAGTGTTGAACTGTTCCTGTGTGATGGTGATTTTCTTCACTGTCTGTCTGTCGATAAGAAGGTCCGCACAGAGGTTGATAATACTGCCGAGCGGAAGGGTATTGAGATATTCAATTGCTTCTTCCCTGTTTTTGAATGCTGTCTTTGCCATAGTCGTTTATTTTTTGCAAATGTAGGGATCAATTTAGAAAAATGCAAATTATGTTTTATAAAAAATCTCTCATGCGTACGCGCGGAGATCATGATCTTACTAGATCTTAGAAATAAAGAGTACTTAAGAGCTTATAAAAAATATAATTATATAAAACATTATAGTGGTCAAAGAAATATATTTCTAGAAATATTTCCGCGTGCACGCGCACGCGAGGCGTTGAGTTCCCATAGCCCCCCACTAGGGTCCGCTTCGCTAACGCTTCGCGTCGGTACTATTTTTTATTTCACTTCACTTTTTTCAAGGAATTGTATATTTATTAAAGAAGGAGTACTCATGTGGGTTAAAAAGAAAAAGCGAGGGGAACCAAGAACACTGTCGATATGGTATTACAACAGGCCATTCAAGGAATCGGGGGTTAAAAGAAGCATGGCAAGTGTGGACGACAGGGGGGTAATGGAGATTTATTTCAACACCAAGCCGGGAGTGTTCGTGAATGAGAGTGCGAGCGGGAAGGAAATAGGACGGGCTCTCAAATCTGAGTTTGGGGTTGACAGGTTCATATGCGATGTAAAGGCGGACGGGGATTCATATGCAAGGGTTGGGTTTTATTGCAGGGTTGAGAGCGTTCCGGATCCGGAAGTAATGGAAAAGGTACCAAGTGTTATCGATGAGAACTTTGTTGAGGCAATGCTTGACAGGTGGGATGCTAAAACCGGTGAATATCAAGGGAAATGGTCGTTCTCGGAGTTCAGTTGCGATGAGAGGGCAAGGATTAAAATGCTGTTGAGGAAAGACCCGCGGCTCAAAAGCGTTCTTGGAAGCAAGTGGCGTCTTTCGCTATAAAGTTTTCTTCTTCTATACAGCCCCGTCGGGTGGGTACAGGAACCCGAAAGCAGCGAAGTCCCTCCGGTAATAGGGCCGGAGGGGTTGGCCGCTGTCAGACAACTAAAATGTTCTTAATAAAAATGGAAACTATGGAGACAAATTCATATAAAAAGAAAGCCGAAAGGCAAACAAAGGCGTTTATGAAGTCGGCAAGGTTGTTTCTCGCAACCAAACTGACGGGCAAGCAGGACGGAGAAATCCCCCCTGAGTTCGAACTGAACCTGATATTGCTGGAGTCCTACTACAAGCAGTTCATTCTTCTTAACCTGCAAATTGACGATATGGACTCTATCGTTATGCAGGGCAAATATGGACCTCAAGTCAGTCCGTTATGTTCGGCGAGGGACAAGGCATGCTGCAGGTTGGAAAGTCTAATGAAATCAATGGGACTCACTTTGAAGTCAGGACAGCAAATGGGTGCGACGGAAATCAAGAAAGAAGAAAGTCCGTTGGACCTCTATCTAAAATCACAGAACCAAAAAATCGAGAAGCGTTAGGATGGAGAAAAGGAAGGACATAGAGGGTTACATTTTCTGTCACAAGCTGGTTCCCTATGGCGTTTGGGACAACAAACTCTACACACCTCTTGAAGTGGGGGCGGCTTTAAGGGAACCGTTGTTTGAACTCAGGGACAACACAGGCGAAAACATTTCCGCTCTCAATGTGTTTTATGCGGAGAACACAGGGTCTTATTGGATCTGGAAACACCATTCAAAGGAAGCGAAGTATATCCTGCAGTGCCAATATCGCCGCCGCCTTGAATTTGACGAAGATTTGGATTTCTGTCAATTTTTCAAGGATTATGATGTTATCGTCGCCTCGCCGCTCATGCTTTTGAACACACCGATTTATCAGCAGTATGCAAACTGCCACAGCGAGGAAGATATCAGGTTGGTTGAGGAAATAATCAAGGAGAAATTCCCAGAGTACAGCGAAAGTTTTGAACGCTATATCAAGTTCGGTTCTTTCCTGTTCTATTCAAATGGCTTTGTTATGCGGTCGGAAGATTATGATCGCTATGCAGAATGGCTGTTTGCAATTCTTGACGAGTTCAGGTACAGGAAAGGTTGGGATACAGAGGAGCGGATATTGGCTGATATCTCAACGGAAATCAAAAGGAAGAAAAGACCCGGCACAAGGGGTGCACGATATCAGGCGCAGTTGGGCGGTTTCCTGTCTGAAAGGTTGCTTACCCTGTACATACTCCACAATTTCGACAAGAAAAGGATAATGTGCAGGGACTACAAGAAATTCGAGGAGGGGCTGTAAATGGCAAAGTATTCCGAGGTTGAAAAAATCACATTGAAAAATGCGTTCAAGAACATGCTTGAAGAAGGGCGCACACATTTTACCGCAGAAACAGCGGAATTGTTCGGATTGGGTGAATTGGATCCGAAGGTACAAAGGAAAAGGTTTTACATTTCAATAATTGAGGAAAAAATGGTCGAGTTTCGGTGAAAGGGTATTATCAATATATCGAGGATGTAAGAAGTGGAAGGATAAAGACATCGCAGTATATCAGGCAGGCGGTTGAAAGGTTGGAAGGTTTCAAAGTCCGCCCTGATATGTATTTCGACGAAGAAGAGGTCCAGAGGTGTTTCGATTTCATAAGTTATATGAAAGAATGGAGCGGGGTTGCTGCAGGAAAAAGCGGTGCCCTTTTGCCATTTCAGAAATGGATTGTCGGCTCGGTAATCGGTATCAAGTGGAAGGCGACGGGGACGAGGGTATGCAAGGATGTGTTTATGATCGTCGCCAGAAAAAATGCAAAGACTTCGTTGATCGCAAAATTGTCAGCATATCTCATGATTGCAGACAACGAGGCGAACCCTTTCATTGGCTGCGTCGCTTCTTCAAGGGACCAGGCGAGAATTTTATTCGAGGCGGCTCAGAAATATATGAAAACTATCGACCCGAAGGGCGATGTGCTGAAACTCTATCGGAACTATATCAAGTTCCCGCAGAACGATGGCGAGTTCCATGTGTATAGTTCGGACGCTTCCAATATGGACGGATACAACTTTTCAACGGCTATCTGCGACGAGGTTCATTCATACAAGGACAATCTTCTCATTTCAGTTCTCCGTTCGTCAATGGGTGCGAGAAAACAGCCGCTCCTGATACAGATTACCACTGCAGGTTTTCTGTTGGACGGATACCCCTGTTTCGAGACATACAAGGTGGCAATCGAAGTGCTTGCCGGTGTGAAGGAAGACCCTACATTTTTCCCGTTTATCTATATGTTGGATCCGGACGACGATTGGGAAGATGAGGACAATTGGATTAAATGCAATCCCGCAATCGATGTTGTCGTTTCAAGGCAATATCTCAGGGAACAGCTGACACTCTCAAAGAATGACAGCACGCAGATAGTTCCTGTAAAGACGAAGAACTTCAACATATGGTGCAGTGCGGCGAGTGTATGGATAAAACAAGAAGATATTGCCGCCTGTATGAAGCAGAAGGTCAATGTCGAAGATTTTCAGGGATTGGTTGGATATGTAGGAGTTGACCTTGCTTCCGTCGGTGATACAACCTCAATGACGGTAATGATACCGAAGGACGGGAAATTCTATTTTAAGACATGGACTTTTGTACCGAGGGATACCTTTGTAAATAGTCCGAACCATGAACTCTATCAAAAATTCTACAATGACGGGGTACTGATTATTTCTGAAGGAAATATCACAGACTACCAACTGATAACCAATAAAATTGTCGAACTGTCTAAAATAATCCAGATAGAAGGGATTTATTATGATCAATACAATTCTTCTCAATGGGCGATCCAATGCACGGAACTCGGATTCAATATGTGCCCGTTCAGGCAGGGACTTCAATCGTTCAACAATCCTACAAAGGAACTCGAACGGCTAATCCTGTCAAGGCAGGCGGTCATTGATAAGAGCACAATGGTTCTTTGGATGTTCGGGAACACAGTGCTCAGGACAGACCATGCGTCCAATGTAAAGCCGGAGAAAGGAAAGGGTGTATCAGGAAAAATCGACGCGGTTATCACAATGATAGAAAGTTTGGGCGGGTATCTCGAAAATCCCAATGGCGGCGAGTTTGAAATATTTGTTATTTAGTTATGAGTGAGTTAGAATTATTATGGGCGGCAATAGGTTTCGCAAGTTGCGGAGCTATTACTTGGTTTATTTTTTGGGTAGTAAAAATAATAGATAGAAAAACAGGGGGTTCGATTTCAAAGGAAATTGATTCATCAATAAGATCAGCAAGGAGAAGGTTTAAAGAGGAAGCAGGGTTTCCTTGGTATCTCTTTTAAAAAAAAAAACGACTGGACCCTTGCATGATTGAAAATGATCGCTACCTTTGCCATGAAAAGTTGCTTATCGGCTACCTGCAGTTTTACAAGTTATTTGCAAGTCGCTGATTATTAGGGACTAATATGAAAAGGGTGTTGGTTTCGTCCGCACCGCTTAAAGCCCTTCCAAAGCAATTTGGAGGGGCTTTTTGTTTCAAGATAGTCTTATTCCAGCCACACCGGTAGGCAATTTGGGTATTTTGTTTAACTTTGTAGCAGAACTTGCTACCAACAAAAAAAAGTTGCTACCTATGGCAAGAGAGACTTTTTCTATCAGGTTCCAGTGCAGAGAGCAGAAAAAAAATGTCTGCGGATTCTCTGCAATCGAAATGGTCATTATTATCAATGGTGACCGTACCACAATCCAACTTCCCATGCGGGTCGAGCCGGAGAAATTCAAAGAAGGTACTCCCGAAATCACCGAGTATTGTCTTGAACAAAGGAAAAGGGTTGACAGGGCACTTACTCAAATGCTGAAGGATGAGGTTGAACTCACATCGGCGAATCTCAAAACCTATCTCAAAGGCGACAAGGGTACCAAAAAAATCTATACACTCCGGATCCTGTTCGACGAATATGATTCCCTACTGAAAAAGAGATTGGGCAGGGACTTGACGAAAGACACCTATAATCGGTATGTCAAGACCGCCAAAATGTTCATGGAGTACAACGGCATTACCGACGACACCCCCGCCAAGGACATCACCCTCTCTCACCTGCTGCAGTATCAGACTTCCCTGAATGAAATTCTTGATCCGGCGACATCGTGCAACTATCTCCAAAAAATCAAGACAATCTTCAAGTATGCCTTCGAGACAGGAAAAATCCCGTCCAATCCAGCATTCGGTATGAAGATTAACAAGGGTGTCAAGCAAACAATCCTTTATCTTACACAGGACGAACTGAAGAAAATCGAGGAGCACAAGTTCGGCAAGCGTCTGCAGGAAATTGCAGATTGTTTCCTGTTCTCATGCTACACAGGGCTTTCATTCGCCGATATCGCCTCATTGGAGAAGGGCGACTTCAAAATCAACGAAATGGGCTACACATATGTAGAGAAAACCCGTCAAAAGACAGGCGTTAAGTTCCTTGCAATTCTGTTGGGCAGGGCGGAAGAAATTTTGAAGAAATATGACTATCACTTGCCGATCAAATCAAACCAAAAGTGCAACGAGTACCTGAAAGAAATACAGGCGATATGCGAAATTGACAAGCCGCTTCACTTCCATATGGCACGCCATACAGCAGCAAGCATATTGATTAACCATCGGCCGGCGATTCCTAATGAAACCATTGAGCGGATTATGGGGTGGACGGATGAACGGCAGTTGAAACACTATGCATCCATTTTCAACCAAACAGTTTTCGACGATATCCACAAGGCGTTCGGATTGCCAAAATTAGCCGTTCTGGGCGACGATCGCACCAAGGATGGGACAACACCTACCAAGGGGGCTAAAAAAACCGCAGAATCGGCTGATAACAGCGAACTCGCAAAAGCACTTCAGGATCTGAAAGACATAGATTAGACAGGGGCTCATAAAAATGGAGAAGGGACGCATCACTGCGTCCCTTTCTCTTTGAACAATTTTAGTAAAGATACTATGAAGTACCTCTATGGTGCAAAGATACAATTTTTCCCTCGGATCAAGAAAAATGCACGATTTCAACCGTCATGAAATAATGCAAGAAAACACCCCCCACCCCAAAAATGAAAGGAAAATGAGCAGGGGGCTGGAAAAATTAAGTAGTCTTTACTTGCTGTAGTTGTTGTAGCAGCCAAGTGCCTTCTTGATACACCCGGCTACAGAGTGGAAGTTGTCTTTTTTAGCGCTAACCATAGCCGCGTTAAAGTAGTTAAGCATACAAACCTCGCACTCGTTGTGTTGGTTGGCGCTTCCGTTCTTCCTGAAATCAACAGTGAGTTTCTGCAGCGTTTCAAGGATATTGGACTTATCCCGGATAATACTGGCTTGAGTATCCGCGTCAATAACATGTTTTTCGGTGGCTGTGATATTGTCAATCAGTTCAAGGATAACCTTACCGTATTCGGCAAGGATTTTTTCTGTTACAATAATCATATTCTTAAATATTTTTAGTTATTCTGTTTTAGGCGGCTAGACCTTTTATTAGTTTCTTGAGAATATCGGAAAGCACCAGTTTCACAAAACTCTCAAACCTTTCAGGGTTTTCCATTGCCTTATCTTTTCCAACATGTTCCATACACAGGTTCACAGCGTGTTTTGCAAGTGCGCGGACCTCTTCTTCAAAGTCATTGAAACCAATCAGCTCTTTTTGTGTCTGCATAAGCAGGCAAATTTGAGAACGGATTTTGTTGACAGCGATTTTCTCCGTTTCGGTAAGCGTACCAAAGCCAAAGTTCTTTTTCTTACTCATGATATTTAAATCTTTTAAAATGTAGGGGGCTTTGAAAAAACCGAGCCCCCCTGTTGTCGGTTAAACAATAAATCTTAAAATGGAAGGGGGTCTTGATAATCCTTGAAGTACTCGTTCAAGGTATCCGCAATCTTTTCCCAAGGCAGCTTGCCATAATCGGCGATATACTCCAAGGTGCTGTCGCTGTTTAAGAGCTCGTTGCAGTCGAACTGCTTTTTGTGGGTCAAATGCTCGTCGTCATTGTCAGTCCATTCCGCCATAAGTCCGTCGGCATAGGGCGTCAAATAAATCCCGTCAACGTTGTTGTACCTTGCACCCACATATCCCTGTTCAAAAATCCTGATAACCTCCTCCGAGGTAATGGTCCAATGGTAGTTTTTTTTCGAGGTTTCAGTCCCCGTTTCGCAACCCTCCGTCCCGGCAGGGTTTAAGAAAATTTTGGTATTCTTTATTTTCATGTTACAAATCTAGGAATAAAAAAATAAAAATCCAAATTTTATAAAAAATACCATAGTTTGCTTTTTATTAAAAAGCAGTCGGAATTATTAAATAAAAAGGGTGTGTATTAAATCGGGACGGATCCGACGGCTATTTTAAAATGAGTCGCCTGACTTCAAGTTCGGTTTTTATTATTATTGTAATGGTCTATAAAGTTGTCCATATTGTCATCGATAAACTTCTCCATCTTTTTCACAGTGCTGGCTGAGTAACACCCTATCCCAATGCACATGGCTCCAATGATAAAACACAGCCATACCAATCCTTCTCCCAGATATGAACGGATAATTGCTGCGGCTAGCCAAATAATGCCGGCTATTTTGTATTGTGTTGCGTTGCTCATTTCTACATAATTATTAAAAAATATTGATTATATAAATGTAAGGGTCCTTAACTCCCAATTCCTGCATTGATAATAACAATGTGGCCTCTCTTAGCCGCCAAAAAGCATTCGAGGTACAAATCCTCAATGCCGTGATTGGCCCGGCTGAAATCGCCTGTCTCGTAAATCTCCTGAACAAACCTGCAAATCTCTTTTGCGATATACCTGATGTCATTCTTCCATTCCACAACCGTTACATGGCCTTCGAAAAACGGGTAATTGACAACCAATATTGCTTTTGTGGCTCCGTTGATCCTTTCAAAAACCTTTGCCGGCTCAATTTTCTCCGTGTATTCCGTGTAATCGGCGATGTGGATGCCCCAGTCATTCAAATAATCCGCAATTTCAATTTTCTTTTCCATAATTATAATATTTTAAGGATTTTTAAAAAAGGTAAGGGCCCTATTATTTTGCCGGACCCTGAAGGCAAGGGTGTCAATATTTTTATGACATGTGTTTTTAGGCGGCCAAATAGAGCCAAGAACCGGTTTTCTCGAAGTATTTGTCCATAATGGCCCGGATCTCGTCCTCGTCCCGTTCCCGCAGGATATCGCGGATAAAGTACTCAAAGGTATCGAAACTATCCAGCCCGTCGGCAATGTCGGAGATAAGGATATATTTTGAAATGTCGTCGAAGTACCCGGCCCCGCAGAAGTCGTCCCAGTGGATATCGCAGCCCGTCAGATAATCGCACCGGTGCAGGCATTCAGAAAGCTCGTTTTCAATGTCGATGAACCGGTCCCTGATATAGTCAATGTCGTCCACAATGTCGTCAATGTCGTCCCCGCTAATGTCACCCGCATAGTCCATAATATCGGAAACAATGTTTTCAATGTTTTCGTGGGCCTCAGCCGCATATTCGAACATAGCGTTCATCTCAGATTCCATATTGAATTCATTCTCCCGGTCGATAGCGTCCTCAACCCCAAAGAAATTCATAATGAGATCCACAATGGTCCAGATAGCGTTCTGAGTGTATCTCTTGTATGGAAGATATCCAAGGGCGATTTTCTTGAATCCGAGGTGGTTTTCCCAGCGGATTTTTCCGGTCGCGTCGGCGGTGAGGCCAATCCCGATTACCAGACTAGTGGTATCCGTGCAGGTGGCTTCAGATTCAGAAACATGAAGGATAAAGGATTTTACCGGACGACTAAGATAGAGATTCTTGATCGCGTTGAAGATAGATTCGCGGACCGTTTCGGCGTCCATCCCGTTAGTCTTGATAACCTGGTTATCGCGACCGCTCATGAGATAAAGGTTCATAATGTTTTACTAAAATTGTTCAAAACAAATATATCCATTTTTTCTAAATTCCCAAAACGGATATTTTCAAGGATCAAGGATTTTTTCTATTTATATATACTTTCATATTTAGAATTGTTCCTTGTTTCTTTTGCAAATATATGAAGATTGTTTTTTGTTTCCAAATTGCAGGATCAACGATCAACATTAAATAAAAAACCGACGGAGATTTCCGCCGGCTTCATACCTTATATATAAATATAATGGTTAGTTCTTCCAAGAATTTTCCCAATAGTCATCGGGACGCTCGATCCACTCCTCCGGATCCAGATCCAACCACTCGCAAAGGGTGTCAGTATCAAACCAAAATAGATCGTTAAGCGTCGTTTCGTCGATTCCGTCCGGGTAGCAGTCCTCGAGTATCGCCTCGATGGTGTCGATTTCGTCCATGGAGAATCTGTTCTTGTTGTCTTTCGCCCCGCTCCAAAACTTGAAGCTGTTCAGGCCGGTGTCAGTCATGATTTTCATAATACCTTTACTTTTATTGTTCAATGCAAAGGTAAAGCTTTCCGACCAAACATGCAAGACTTTTTCAAAATAATTTCGCAATTTATTTTTATAAAATTGTCGCAATTATTTTTTAATACCAGATCGGTACATTGTAGAATATAAAAAAATTTCCGACAATTCCAAATGCACCCCCAAGGGCAAAGGTATAAGGGAGGCCAAAAAAGCGTTTTGAATTTCGTTTTCAGTTTTCCGATCCTGTTTTCGCTTTCTCTTTCGTTTTTGTTTTCGTTTCCGTTTTCCGTTCCTCATACCCGCCCCCACCACAGGACAAGAAGAACCAAACAAGAATAAACAAGGACTAAAGCAAACCTTCCCAATTTACCACCCCACCCAGATCCGACGCTTTCCCCGCAGCAGCAGCCCACCACACACACAAACACACATACAAACCAATTAAGCCCACTGCAGCCCATTTCAAACACTATTAAAGCCAAACACCATCACACTTTTCCAAGTTTTTGCAGCCCATTATTTCACACTTTTCCAACTCCGTTTATTTACAGTTAAATATATTAGTTATCTATTGCATTACATTAAATAAATATATTTATATCATTGATTATAAATTATTTATAGTTTTATTTTGTTTTTGCTGATTGTTTTATCTTGTTTTGTTTTGCTATCTGTTGTGAGTAGGTAAGTAGGTGAATAACAATGAGTTATGGCAGGGGG
>OCTW011452632.1_pt1 | contig 38379 bp, 21 predicted proteins | sample 1539671 | NCBI WGS metagenome assembly OCTW01 (sample SAMN02144230, study PRJEB22623) | gut metagenome | biome: sheep rumen | host: Ovis aries | place: New Zealand
GGGGGTATGTAGTTTATTGATTTGTGCACATGCTTTTGCAGACGACTGTGCCACAATCAATAACAATTCCAATTGGAATGACGGCATGACCCAGTTGAGCAGCCAGATGACTGCAAAACAGTGGGATGAAGCGCTCAAGACTGCCGAAAATCTCAATACAATCTGCGAACGCTCGCCAATGCTGAACTACGCCATGGGCCGCATTTATCGCGAAAAAGGCAACGACAGCAAGGCATTGTACTATTACCAGCGTGCGACGCTTTATACCGAAGAATTTGCCGTCAAAGGCAAAACGCTCGAATTGATGTGGTTCGACCGCTACGAAGCCGAACACCCCGATGCGCGGCCAGATGCTATCGCTGCTCGACAAAAAGATATCGAAGCCCGCGATAAACAGATTGAAATGCTCAAAGCACAGGCCCAGCAGTCGCACGAAAAAGACCTCATGCGCGCGACCGACGAACAGTACGGCACGTTGAACGAAAAAGCCCACTATGGCGCCGGTTTGTGGACTGGCGTGGCATTGATGGGCGTCGGCGTGGCGATGACGGCGGTGGGGGCAGTTTTATATTTGAATAATAAGAAGCCAATCGAATATATTGGTAAAGGTAACGAAGGCGATACAGACTACCAGGTGAATAGTCTTTATGCCACCAGTTGGGCTTTAATTGGTGTGGGGGCGGCTGCGACGGTTGCCGGCAGCCTTGTTGCCGGTATTATGGGCTATTATTATACGCATACGCAAGTCAATGACAGCCCGGTATCCTTTCATATTTCGCCTGTGAGCGCGGATTTGACGATTCAATTTTAGAATGGAGGGTGAATATGTTTACGAAATATCATTGTATTTATTCTGCTCTGATTGCGTCACTTGCCGTGTCTGCCTGCTCCTCTGACGCCCAGAAATACGAAGGAAGATTGGCAATAGAAAGAGAAGCCTGTTATCGTTCAGGTGGTTCTTTCGATGCTGATGAAAAAATTGGTGGTTCATCATGTAATTGCAGATTTGATAATGGCGGAATAGATATCAAATGTTATCAGGCGTGGCTTTGTGATACAGATAATAATACATGTAGAGAGTGCGTTGAAGGCGATGTAAAATGCAATAAAGGCGAAGCTTCTGTTTGTGTGAATGGCAATTGGATACATGATAGCAGTCAGAACAAATGCCCGAAAGAAGATATTATCTGTGAGTCGAATAAATGTGAGATTGATGGTCAGGAAACTGAAATTATTAGTACAGCAGATTATCATGAAATTAAAGAAAAGAGTATTTGTGATGGTGATATTGAATGCAAAGAAGGAAGGTTATTCTGTGACGGAAATCTTATGGAGTCATGTATTTCAGGGAAATGTGATGAAAATTCCAACAAATGTAAACCAGTTGAAGGAATATCTGAAAGTACGACCTGCAATCAGAAAAATGATTCACAATGTGTCGCCGCTGGCAATAAATATATACAATTGCAATGCGTCGAAAGTACCTGGGTTAAAACGAATGAATGTGATGCGTGTTCCATCGACGGTAAGACCTGCAGTTATTGTGATGAAAAGGATTATCCCAAATGTGATAATGGTACACTCACAAGATGTCAGTTCGGGCGCTTAATTAAAAATGAATGCTCCAATAAGCAATGCAAGGATGATAAAACCTGTGCAGATGAAGCAGAACCAGAGCCGCCTAAAGGATGCAGTGACTGTCCGTGGAAATGTGAGAATGGAGTATGTAAGCCCCTTACTGAACCTGAATGCAAAGGAAATGAAACATATTGTGATGGCAATATACTTAAGAAATGTGAAAATGAGGAGTGGCATACGATGCCATGTCTAGCAGGTCAAAGCTGTCAATTGCTTGGAGATGGAAGTTTTGACTGTCAAGAAATAGTACAACCACCTGAGTGTGAGAAAGATACAGATTGTAACCCCGGAGAGCATTGTAACGCAAATGTGTGTGGCTGTAATTCTGATGAATATAAATGCAATCCAAAGGAGAAAGGCAATATAGATTTTATTCAAAAATGTACTGAAGAGAATCAATGGCAGTTTTTGAATGAAGAAGAACGGAATAATTGGAAATATGATGGATTTTCAGCATATCACTGTAATGAGCAAAATGTGTGTAGTGAGCAGATTAAAGGTGATAATTCATTTAGAGATGTTTGTGGTGAATGTATCAATGATACGAAAAAATGTGATGGAGATAATATTCAAACATGCAAGAATGGCTCTTGGGGGAACGAGAAGGGAGAAGAAGGTCAAAGTGATCCATGTGAGGAAGGATGTGAAAACGATAGCTGTAAAAGTTCATCAAATCCACAACCGACTTGTAAAGACAATACTTATCAATGCGGTGAAGATCATATATTAAAATGTGAATCAAATGATGGGAAAGGGACAATAGCTGTAAAAACGGATATGGAAAAAGCTGAAGGTTGCCTTACAAAACAAGGCGATCCATATTATTATTGCCAAAATACAGAGCAGAAGAATGTAAATATAGAAGACGCCTGCAAATGTGAACCGTTGTCCGCGAATAACACAGTTTATTGTTTTAATGGTGAAGGATATTATTGTGATTCAACAACGAAGATGTTAGAAAATACACAATGTGTCTGTAAAGAAAATCTGAACAACTTTGACACAGCAGGCACTTCACAGTCGTCTACTTCGCCGCAATGCTATTATAGATGTAAATCCGATCAATATTCTTGTGATTCTAAAGGTATATTAAGATGTGAAGTAAATATACAAAGTGATAAAATACAGGTAAGTAATTCTAATATTGTAGATTATTTAAATAGTACAAATGAAACACTGCTGAATAATTGTTTAGAAATTAAAGATTTAGATTATCTTTGTGAATACCGTGGAACAAGTGAGTTTATAACAGATGGCAAATGTTGCACTCCCGAGGCGGGTAAACTGCTTTGTTTTGCAGGTAAGGCATATGAATGCACAAAGGATGGCAGAATTGATAAAGCTACTGAAAAATCATGTAAGGCCTGTGAAGGGGATGATAAAAATGGCACAAAAGTGGATAAAAATTGCTCTAGTGGCAGTACTGAAACAAAATATAAATGTAATGAAAAGAATCAATTAACTAATGAGAATGGGGCTATAATTAGTCAAGACAATAATATAGATCAATTCTGTACATACGTTACAGATGACGACGGATCTTTCTATTTATGTTCTAATAAAGGTGAGGTTGAAACGGCTAAAGAACTCTGCCAGTGCGATCCAGGATATTATTGTTATGGGAAAAAACCGCTGATTTGCTCAAATAAGGGGAAACTTGAAATAGGAAGCAATGATGACACTAGTTGTTGTTCTGAGAATTCTGGAAAGGATTATACTTTGAAAGAATCAAATACTCAATGTACTAGTTGTATTGATGGATATCATAGATGTTCAAACTCAAGTAGTGGTAACGATCCTCTTAGTGTTGTTTCTCAAAGTCAGCAATGTGATGCGAATCATAAATATAATACTTATACTGAAAATGTATTAGGTATCATGGGGCCTTCTAGTCCTTCTTCATCTGTAAAATTTAGATTTATCGATTGCTCTGATAACCAAAGCCTTTCTTATACTTTGTGCTATTATTTTAAGATTGGTGACAGTGAGGAGTTAAAATATGATCTTGATTTGTTGTCTGATACAATTAGGAAAGGCGGTGATAAAATAACATTTTCGTGTACAAGAACTACTAGAATTCCTTCTATTGAGAAGAAGCTGTATTATGTATATGCTGTGAGTAGTTATAGTGATAATATAGGTGCAAATGTACAATACTATGCTACTGTCCCAGGAAGTTCAGGCTCAGGTTTTGAGGTTATTTTTGAGAAAAAGAAAGATTAAGTTTATATTTTTTTTTGATAATATTTAGATAAGTTGAGTTTAATTAACATAAATTCGCATTTTTGTTACAATTCAGTCGGGCTTTAAAGCCCATAGGGCTTTAATATTAATAGCCCCCCGGTTGCATTAGCTACCGAGGGGGAGGTGAATCCACATGATCCCCCGGTAGTCAGACCTCACCCCTTGTCAGCCTACAGCTGACGTTCCCCCTCTCCATAAATGGCGAGGGGGAAATTAATGTGGGCTACAAATCTTGAAGCCCTACGGGCTTCGTTGAATGACCTCATTTTGTAGCTTTTTCCGCATTCCTCATTAAAATAGTGAGCATCGTTAGATGCGAACAAATCCGTTTGTAAAACAAAAAAATCCCAAACGATTACATTCTCAACGCATCCTGCAAATCCCCCAAAATTGCATTCCAATTACGAATTGCTGCGCATTAAAAACAATTCCGCATTGCCTATTGCGCATTCATTCCCGATCCGGGCGCGCCTACGGCACCCCCGGCTATAACCTACGAATGATACGCCTTCCAGGCGTGTCGATTTTAATGAATTGTCATTTCAATTGCACATTGCACATTGCACATTGCTAATTAAAAGAACGTTCCGTTATTGCAGTCTTTACAATAGGTTCGTCGTTTCATCGTGAGCGCGCCGCAGGTGTCACATCGTTTAAAGAAGGGATCGACCGGTTCGTCGCCCAGCGGGGATGCGGGGGGTGCTGCGATCACTAAATGATAGCTCTCGGCATGTGCCCGAAGTAGCGGCATATCCTGATAAAATGTCAAATCGAGGGCTTCAACAATGGGGCCGAGGTCGCCCAAAAGTTCGTCATAGATGGCGCATGCTTCGTCGGTATGTCCCAGAATTTCGTGAACAATGGCCGTGCAGAGCATGACAATCTCGTATTCGCGCAATTCTGCGGGGATGGCATGGATGGCATCGAGTGCTTTGGCAGGCAGATTCATGGCGACAAAAACTTTGGGCTTGAGCAGCCACGAAACCGTTTCGAGCGTCGAGACATGTACCTTTTGTGCTTTCGAAGCCTGTTCGAGCGCATACCCGTACCAATGCTTGCCCATATAGGCATCGCACAGCAATTTGGGCAGGCGCAGGTCGTTGGCGGCCAGCTTTTGTGCGGCGGTGAGGTCCTTGAGGGCATCGTCGTACTGATGCGTCTCGATTAGGCATTCTGCGCGCTGGCAGAGCAGGTTGACATCATCGGGGTTGGCTTCGAGCGCCTGCGAATACTGTGCAATCCTGTCTTCGACCGACGATGCGGCATGGTTGTGAACGAGGCTCAGGCGTTTGTGGATTTCGAGGGCCGCTGCGCAGTTGGCATCGCATGCCAGTGCGGCCTGAACATCGCTCATGGCCTGCGAGACCGCGCCGGATGTTTCGCGCAGCAGTGCGCGCTCGCAATAGGCATCGACAGCATCGGGATCGGCAATGCTGATGCGGTCGAGCAAAGCCAGTGCCGCGTCATTCTGGCCAAGCAGGCGCAGCGCTTTGGCATGCAGCGCACGAATCTCGGCGACTGGCGAGCCATTTTCATATTTTTCGATGAGTTCCAGCGCCGATTTTGGGTTGTCATCGATCAGCGCCACCACTTTATTTATGAACGATTCTATCGATTCCTTAATAATTCCGCGCTCGCTAAGCCCGTCGATGGCACGGCGCGCGAGCGTTGCAATATTCTGCCCCTTGCAGGCTTTTTCGATTTCTTCGAGCGGAACGCCGACATCGGGCGTCTCGAGGAAAGCAAATCCCTGTACAATCCCTTCGCGCGTCGCCTCGTTCCCTTTGACAAAATACTTATCGCGGATGGCGTCCATTGCCGCGATGCCGTCGGGGTAGGCCAGCACCAGCAAAATGGCGTAAATTCTGCGCTCCATGTCGGACTGTGCCTGATCGAACAATTCGCCGATGCGATCGGGCGACAGCGTCTCCATATACTGCGCGAGTGCTGCGCCGATTTTTTGCGACGTTTCGCCTGTCAACTCGAGGCGCAGTGCGCCAATTTCCTGATAAAACTTGATTTCGACGACATTGGTTTTGTCGGCCGTCTCAAAAGCGATGGACGCCGTATTTTTAGGACGTTCGGAAGCCGGCTGCTGTTTGTAACCCTGCGACATCAAAAGCTGAGCAATGATACCGAGCTCCTGCTGGGGCATTTGCGAGGCAATCAAAAGAACACTGGGTTTAGACATCTTTAAATCCTTTGCAATAATAGATGAAATCAATACAGGGCACACACGCGTGGCCCTGTGCGTACTTCTATAATCCTTCATTCCGTTAAAAGCGATAAGAATTGCGCCTGCTATTGCCCTTTGGGCAATACGCATGGCGTCGGCGGCTGCGATGCACGCCGCCGAACCGGGCTATGACATGCCTTCGGCATGCATACGCCCGGTGATTCTGATGACCATTTTCAAACGCTTCCCCAAATACTTGAAATCTCTTTAATTCATAATGCTGAATTCATAATGCTGAATGTTTTTTCCAAACCAAAGTAAGAATCCCAATCCTCTGAGTTCGTCATTTCATTATGCATGCATCATGATGCATTCACGAATGATTTGAGCTTTCGAAAAAAACAAGCATAGGGGCTGAATCGTACCCTTTTTTAATGCGATGGCCCTGATCGATTGTTGAATTGTGTTCGTGTGTGTGATAAAAGTTGATACAATCCAGAACTGTTATTGGCTCCTTTGTGGTTCTGGAGATTTTTTTATTCTTTTTGACACGGAGAACAACAATGAATCATTGGCTGAAGTATTTGTCGATTTCTCTCATGTTCGCACTCGCCGGCATGTGCGGATGCGAATCGGATTCTGGTTCTATACCTGTATCTCCCAATTCGCCGGATGATCCCAACCTGCCGGATGATCCCAACCCGCCGGATGATCCCAATCCGCCGGATGATCCCAATCCGCCGGATGATCCCAATCCGCCGGATGATCCCAATCCGCCGGATGATCCCAACCCGCCGGATGATCCCAATCCGCCGGATGATCCCAACCCACCGGATGATCCAGATGTATGCACAGACAGCTGCGAAGACGGTCAGAAAAAATGCGAGGGTGAAGACAGGTATATCTGTAAAAAGGATGAAGAAAACCAGTGTTTAACATGGTTTTTGGATGAGGCATGTGGTGAGGGCAAACATTGTAATGAAACGACCTTCGAATGTGAAGCAGGCTGCACAGAAATCTGTGAAGAAGGCAAGACACTGCGATGCACTGTAGATGGTTTGGAAGAATGTACACCCAATGATAATGGTTGTGCGCAATGGAATGTGAAAGATGCCTGCGCGGGGGGCAGCTGCGACAGTACGACGCTGACATGCGTCAAAAATTGTGAGAACGCGTGTACCGAGGGCCAAAAGAGATGTGAGGGTACCGGTATTGCTTCATGTACAAAGGATGGCAATGGTTGTTTTGTTTGGGGGGCAGCCGCCGCATGTGAATCCGGAAAATCCTGTGATTCATCGTCGATAACTTGTGAAACTGTTTGCAATTCGAATTGTTCCGAAAAAGATAAAAAAGAAACGCATGCGACGAGCCAGAGAGTCTGTACGGATGTCAATGGCAAAGGCTGTTTGCAATGGGTAGAGACCAAATGTAAAAAGGGCGAGAAATTTGATACCAAACAGAATAAATGTGTATCGGTGTGTGGCGATGATTGTGCACCTTTTGCCATTGTATTTCTTCCCGATCCTCAAAAGAATTTGAGGAAACTCAAGAAAGACAGTAACGGCAACATTGTCAAGTCCGATGGTGCTCCGGATATTTTCCCAGATATGTTAAAATGGATCCATGACTATAAAGATAAATATAATATCAAAGCAGTGATACATTTGGGGGATATTACAGATACGAATGCCAAGATCGCCTGGCAGCATGTGAACAATTCTTATGTTAAATATATTGATAAATTGGATTTGCCATATACAGTTGCCCCAGGAAACCATGACTATTTGCAGTGTCCAAACAATGATGTCGGCAAATTGAGTGATGCTTGTAAAGGCGAAGATGGCAATATCTACAAACGATCCGGCACAAAATTCCATAAAGAAGCGGCTGGCAATTTTAACCAGAACAGGCCAACGGTCAGCAAGCGTAAGTGGTTTGCCGAATATAAAGCAGATACAACGGCCAAAACCGGCAATTCATTTATTACTTTTAAAGCGGCCAATATCGACTTTCTCGTGATTGCACTGGAGTTTTTGCCTAGAGATTCAGTCATTAACTGGGCTGATAAGGTGATTTCGAATCATCCCAATCATAAGGTCATCATCGAAACACATGGTTATTTGTATCCAGGGTCTTACGAACACTGCACTCAACCGCCTGCGATGAATGCAGCAGGGCAGTTTACTGGCAAATACACGGGTACGAATGACCAGTTTGGAGATAATATCAATGGCGGAAAGGAACTCTTTGATAAATTAATCGCCAAACATAACAATGTGATTCTCGCAGTCAATGGCCATCACAGTGGATCGTGTTTCCGCTTGAACAAAGGCAATAGTGGCAATATCATTGGTGAAATGGTTGTAGATTATCAATCCGAAGATGGTATTGGCGGTGCATGTCGATCCACCAATGACAATGGTGGTTCTGGTACAGGTTGGTTCAGAATGTTAACTTTCGATCCCAAGAACTATACAATAACAGCCAAAACGACATCCTCTTTAGCTGGATCGCGCTTTAAGAAAGGGCAGGAATGGTTTTACTGTACTCACAAAGACAGTAATCCCGATAAAGCAACCTATAAATATCCTGCCGATCCCACCAAGAAACCGAGCTATAAACTGGGCATGGATAAAACCGAACACCGATATACCAACCACCATGCCTTTGTCGTCGATTTCGACTTTGTGACTCCTGTCGATTATGTGAAAAAATAATCCATAGGTTGCCTGCGGCGTATGCAATAGCCGCAGGCGCGCGGCGTATGCAATAGCCGCGCAAATCATATATTGTATTCTTTCTGTTGCTGTTGTGTAAGATAATAGCAACCGCTGCCTCTGCCATCGTTGTTCCAGCTGTGGCATTCGCGAGGCGATAAAAGAACCCAGGATTTAGACATCTTGCAAACGTTTGTGGTAATAATCATTCGTTACCGGGCTATGACACGGCCTTCGGCCTGCATACGCCCAGAGATTATCACTTGATTTACACAGGTTCAATGTTTCGCACCGGGAAGATATACATATATTCTATTAAATTGTTGTTATGCATTATGGCAGGTTTTGCCCTATGTTTTCCAAGTCCGAGCGTGGGGCAGGAACTGCCGGATGAGATTCAGCCTTACGGTATGGCATCTCTGACGAGCGAACACTTCGTCGTCCGATATCCGGAAAATACAGAACGCTATGCGCACAGGGCCATAGACTATGCCGAGCATGCCTATCGGCTGCTTTCAGAACAGCTTCAAGTTGAAATGGACGGCAGAATGACCATCCAGTTGCTCGACCGCATCGACAATAATGATTATTACAGGGCATCTGCCGATCTCAGCGACTTCTTTTTAATCTATTTATGGCCTTCCCAAAGTGTATTACAGAATGCATATCATGGTGCCTGGCTCGAAGAAGAAATTGCCACCCACATTGCACGTCTTTTGGTCCAGCGTACGTATGTCGATTTTATACATTCCTACAATAATATGCTGCTGCCCTCCTGGTATCTCGACGGCATTGCGAGTTATTATGAAGTTCCCGATCATCCGGGTAAACCATTCCAGCGCGGCATTATGAATGCAATCATTCGGGACACGGCCAGATATCATGCATTCCCAAAATTAGAAACGCTCATAGCCGGCAACCAGAGCTGGCTCGGTTCGGAGATCGGAAAAATTTATGGGACGGCCTTTCTCGATTACATTGTACACAAATTCGGTATCGATATGCTTGTACAGTGGAATCATGAAAATGCTTCGAGCTTTGCTTCGATAGATGAGATTGCCGAAGCATTATTTGGCCAGAGCTGGCAGTCCCTTTACGATCAATGGGTGCAGGTTTTACAGGCCGATTATGAAGATGCGCCCGATGAGGGGCTCTCATTCAACAAAGATTATATTTCCACTCTATGGCGCAATGAATTGCCGCAGAGTGTGCCAGGAAGGCATGCAGTGAGCTATGTGCGCGAAGATGGCGCACATCCGCGCGCCATTGTACTTCACGATCTGGATACAGACGTCGAATCCGTACTCGCCGAGTGCCACGGCCGATGTGAGCATCACTGGAGCCCGGATGGCAAGAGGCTCTATTTTACCTCGAGGATTCGGACATCGCGCTATGAATCAGAATCATTGTATTCTTTGAATGTGGACGATATTTTTCCACGAAAAGTGCCTGTTCCCGGTCATATCCGCAGCTTTGCTGTCGATGGAGAGTATATTATTCTCGTGTGTTTGGTGGGCGATCAACCGCAGGTGTACCGTTTTAATACGAAGGATGCATCTGATATTCGTCTCGTATATACAGCCCCGCCATTCAGCCTGATCGAAGGTATTACGCCAGTCGCTGACAACCAATGGGCTGCATCCATGTATCATCCGATGGATCGTCAATTTAATCTCGTATTATTTGAAAATACACAGGGCGCTTTCAATCTCACAAAGCTTACCCATGATGATGATATCGAAATGTTCCCCTTTCGGGGATTCGACGGTAATATTGGTTATGTAACAGAAAAATATGGTATATATCATTTAAATGTCATTCGCCCGGACGGCACAGGTCATCATGTTATCTATACGCATACCGGTGGCATGCTCCAGCCTGATCAGGCAGAGGATGGATCGATCTATTATACCGATGTTAATTACAATGGCATGGCAATTGCCCGATTGACACCGGATCAGTTCATCGGGGACGCGCAATCTGAAAATGCGCTTCCATATCCGTCTTCTATTTTGCCGCGTTTGCCCTTTTCGATTCGTTCGCCGCGCAGACTGGAGGAAGGAGATTTCGCCCAGCCCATGTCTCCGGGCTCGCTGGTATCTGGCGATGGCAGTGATTTGGATGGACCTGAGCCCGGTTCAATCCGGGAGAATTCGGTCATTCCTGTCGAAACGTCGCGATATAATGGCCCGGACTGGCCCGTTCTCATTCCGGATTCCTACATGCCGATGTTTGGTACGTCCGATGCCACCGGTTGGTTTCTTGGGCTCGGCATCGAAAATTACGATTATTTAAAGCACCATAAGTACCACATTCACTTTGCATGGTTTTTCGATCGAAATGCTGCCGATTTGGAACTGACCTACCGATGGAGTCGCTATCGCTGGTGGCTTTCTGGCAGCATTGGTGTAAAGCAAAAAACGCAAATTATCGATTTCGGCGATTCCTATCGCTATTATCCCCATACCAATTATTGGGCTTATTTATCGACGGGCAGTTCGTGGCACTATCCTTATCTGGATATCCTTTTTTCATTAAAAATTCTGGCAGAGTATACCAAAACCAATGATCATTCGCTTGATGAAGTCATTCAGGGATGGGTGGATCGCACAGATGCCGCAGTGAATCCGGCTGACATGCATGAGATGTGGTCGAATGCGCTGATTGCAGAGCTGGAGCTGCGCCATTTGCATGAAGTACCGCAGTCACTTCCTGGAAAAACGGGTTATACACTTTGGTTTGAATCCCGCATTGAAATGCCATTTTGGGGAAATCAGTGCTATACTTTTGCCAATCGTATCAAGCTCGATTTATCCTGGTCCATGCCCTGGCGTTTTGCCGAAGTGATTGCATTGTCTTTCTTTTATGGTTTTGCCTGGTCTGAAAGTGATTATCGATATTCGCTCGAGCTGCTTTCGGGATCCGGCTTCAGCTTTAATGATATGGTGGATTTTCATGGCATTCGTGCCGGCAATCTCATTGCCAACAATCATCTGCTGCATGCCCAGATTCGATATACAGCCCCGCTTTTCGTCATCCGAAAGAATCCTATTAAAATTCCTTTTGCGTTCAATCGCATTGGTGTGGGCGTTCTTGGGGATTGGGCGCTCAAGAGTGATAAATATTTTAAACCCAATATTACAGCATCCATGTGGGGATTGGGCGCCGAAATCTACATAGATGGTACCATTGGATATAATTATCCTCTGCATCTGGGGGTAGGTTACGAAAAAGGGTATGCTGAACGTGGCGAGGATGCGTTTTATCTATGGGTAGGAATGTAGCATTATGCCCATTCCTTTATGCACGTTCAGCTTTTCCCGATTATTTAAGATAATGACATCCACCACCGCGGCTGTTGCATTCAGAATCGGCGCAATTCTCGATATATTCGATATTGACGTAGGTACCATCTTCGAGTCGACAGATATGATATTCTTCGTAGAATGTCGTGTTTGTCGATGAATTTGTCGCGCAGAAAGCCTGTTCCTGAGTGTCAGGTTCTACACGCCAGACACAGCGAGGCTGTCCGCTTTCGATGACGCAGACTTCATCTGATTCGCATTTGCCAGGATACATGCTGTCGCAGATTTGAAGTGGGTAGTCACAGTTGGGGCGTCCCTTTTCCTTATTGATGCAACGTGTTCCGGCCGAATGGCATTCGCCATCGCAAACCTCGCCATAGATATCGCGGTAGTAAAGTTTTCCGTTATCGAAACGAGTACAAACATTTTGGTAGTTTGTAGGAACAAGCCCCGTTCCGGTTGGCATATTGATGCAGCGTTTAATGGTTTCGCCTTCTTTGGTGCAGGGTTCCGCGCATAAGACATCTCCCTGATCGGATGCACATGTCCATCCTGCACCATATTCTTCAGCACAATCGTATGAGACGGCTTTACCATAACAATACGAAACCTCTTCGCCGCTGCAGGTATTGGGAACGCCGTCGCATTCGTTACGAATCAATGCGCTGTAAATTACTTCATCGCATCCAGTCATGGGATCGCACTTGGATTTGCACAGGAAACGCTCGTGTGGCACGAGTGCATATTCGCCATCGACGATGGTTTCACAATTGCCGCGAACGGCATACTGGAACGGATAATGGTTTTCGCAGATATAGGGTGTTGGATTTGCGGGATCGCATGCACCGACACAATAAAACACATGGTCGTTATTGGTTTCGACGCATTTGCCGCCATCATACAATGACTGGCAAATGGCGTGATAGGGTTCTAACGCCCCCGTACAAAGCGGATTGACTGCGCGAGGATCTTCGAAGACACCGTTGGCATCGCGGCAATCGCCGTCGATGCATATATACCCTGCAGGGCATTGTACTTCCTGGTAAAAACCATTGACGCATTCGAGAATGGTCCTGGTATTGCGGCAATCCGTTTGGCCTTCATAACAGGTTTGTACTTTATTGACGCATGAGCCGCCCAGGCAGACATGATCTTCGCATTCATGGGCAGCCCATCCGTTGCCGATACAGGTCAGTTCGCTCGTGTCGTCTTTGCAGCTCCCGACACCGCTGATACATTCGTAATTCTCGTCTTCGGAAATACAGATACCATCTTTGCACAAGTATTCGCAGATCATATCCGTCCAGAAACCGTTGTAACACATGCGCAGTGTTTTTTCGTCGATGCATGTTGATTCACTCGTGAAACATTCCGGTTCCGGTTCTGGGATACATTCTCCGTTTTCGCAGTAATAATCGCAGGTTTCTGTCAATAGTTCATTGTTTTCACAGTATTCACGTGTCTTAATGTCGAGGCATGTCGATTCGCCTTCTTCACATACCGGCAGGACTTCGGCACATTCCCCATCTTTACAGACGTTGGACGGACAGAGAATCAATTCCCAAATGCCATCCTCGCAAACCTGGAGCGTATCGTATGCAATGCATTTGCGCTCATCGCTGTAGGTGCATTCTGGCGGGAAGGGAAGACATTCGCCGCCTGCACAGCCGAATTCGCATTCCCTGAGCGTCCATTCACCGTAGGTGCATTTTTGCATGTTGTGGACGTCCTGGCATTTTGTCTCTCCCTCGGCGCAGGAAAGGCAGTATCCATCCCGGCATCCGAATTTGCACTCTGTATCAAGCCATTCCTGATCGACGCATTCCCTGATCGTACTGGGATCGAGGCAAAATGGCCCGATTCCCGTGCATTCCGGCAGGCATTCGCCATTCAGGCAGCCGTCTTCGCAATACGTATCTCGCCAATGGGTATTGCTGCATTCCCGTAAAGTCATTGGGTCTTTGCAGAACGGTTTTTCATCCCCCAGACACTCGAGGAGGCATGCTCCGTCCTCGCAGCCATACTCACAATAGGTGTCCACCCAAAACTGATTGACGCATTCGCGGCGTTCATGTGGCCCTTTGCAAAACGGTGCTTCATTCGTACATTCGGGGTTGCATACGCCATCCTGGCATCCATTTTCGCAGACGGTATCCTTCCAATATTGATTGACGCATTCCCGTTTTTCGTATGGGCTTTTGCAGAATGGTGCTTCGTTCATGCACTCGGGTTGACAGACACCGTCTACACATCCATTTTCACAGACGGTGTCCGTCCAGTATTGGTTGATGCATTCTCTTTTTTCTGTTGCACTTTTGCAAAATGGGGCTTCATCGGTGCACTCAGGTTTGCAGGCACCATTTTCACATCCATTTTGGCAAATGGTGTCCGACCAGTATTGATCGATGCATTCCCGTCTCTCGTATGGTCCTTTGCAAAACGGCATTTCATCTTTGCACTCAGGTTTGCAGATGCCATTTTCGCAGCCATTTTCGCAGGAAATCTGAACCCATTTTTCGTTGGTACATACCCGCAATTGAGTTTCATTGAGACAGTAGGGCAATTCGTCCGAGCATTCGGGGATGCATATCCCATCCCGACAGCCGTATTCACAAGCGGAATAAAGCCATTTCCCGTCGTCACAAGTGATCTGGGCATGTTCGTCAAAGCATGCCGTTTCGCCGGTTATGCACAATTCTTCGCCTGGATAACAAATGTCATTTTGGCATCCGCCCGGGCAATACATCTCTGCCTGTGACCCGTCGGGCGCACAGTAACGAAGAATATCGGCGTTTCTGCATTCGTGTTTACAGCTTTTGCATTCATCCCCGGAGCATGGCACGAGTGAAACTCCATCACTGCATGCTTCCAGGAGCAAACAAGCCAGGCAACTTAGAGTAAAAATACTTCTTTTCATGACATATCCCCAGGAAAATACAACACTCCTTTTAACAATTTAGCAGGAATCTGTGAATCGGGCAATAATCTGGGCGGTTGAAGCGATATCTACGTCTGTTCCCTGACATTCAGGGCTACATCACAGGGCCGTCGAGTTCTAATTTTATTGCTTTTTCTGTTTCACCCCTTCAGGGTGATTTTATTGATGAAATCCCTTTTCTCGGGGTTACGCCCTTCGGGTTCACCCCGGGCTGTAATATTTCGCCCCTTCAGGGCGATTTTAATGCGATTATCTTGTTTCTTGCACTTATCCTCAATGTCAACCATTTTTAGAACTCGACGGCCCTGGGGCTACATCATGATGTTGAATGCTGGCCCAGCCTGACAATCCTGAAAACTTGCTTTTTATGGATATGCGTTTAAACACGATGGAGGCGGATAATTCCGTTTTTGGGGCTGGTGTGAACATGAGATACTATTCCGACATCCTTTCATTGGAGCAAAGTGGCGATTTTATTGCAGCGCTGACTGCCTATCGCGATTTGTATTTAAAGAATCCAAAGGATGAGGGAGCGATTTATGGCATTGCGCAATGTGCACTTGCGCTTGGCAATCTCGAAACGGCTTTTGAATTTTTCGTCAAACTGCTGATTATGAACCACGATTGTGCCGAAGCTTACGTAGGCAGATCGAATATTTTGTTCCAATATGATCAGCGAGAGCGTGCAATGTCGGATTTGGCCAAAGCTATCGAATTGGACAATCCAGCGAGTGTGTTGCGAATCGATTGTGCAGCAATCCTGAATGACAATGGTCTGACGGAATTTGCCATGCAGGCGTTACAGCCAGTTCGTGATATGGCTTTTGATGATTTTGATTTCAAGAGCGAGTGGATCTTTTGTCTTTTGGCAAACCGGAAACTGGAGCATGTCGATGTTAAGCCCATTTTGGCGTCATTTGTAGAGAACATCGAGGAAGATCCTTATTATGCCTTTTGCATCGGAGCCTATCGTTGTTTGAAGGGTGAGGATGGTGCGTTGGAGCACCTTTCTGGTTTCCTGCGGGATTATCCGGAATTTAGTGAACGTGCTCACGTGCTTGGGCTCGCCTTACCGGAATAGTCATGGCGTATTTGCCACGCAAATAGCCATGACGCGGCGGCGTATTGCCCTGGCAATAGACGCCGCATCCTTCAAAGAGTAACAATTTATTTTGATTTAACAAACGGATTTGCTCAGGGTCTGATGCCTTGATTGTGCAGAAACCGGAAACAAGTCAATCCGTCTACGGCTGAACAGTGACAAAAATAAATGTAAAATGTGCAAGCATATTTTGAGTTTTGATTGAAAACAGTATAAAATCCTTTTGTCTTTTTTGGACGTTTTTGAAAGGGGTTTTGAAGTGACATCGCAAATAGCAGTAATTCGTGCGACGTTGAAATACGTGACGCAGGAAGATTTTATTAAGGGAATGGGGCCGTTAATCACGAGGCGTGGACTCTTTATTCATACAAAATCGACCCGCCCTGTCGGTTCAGAGATACAGTTTGAATTTCAGCTTGCGGATGGTTCCATCAAGTATTCGGGTGAAGGTATTGTTCGCAAGGAAATTCCATTTACGGAGCAGACCGCATCCAAATCTGGGATGTTGATTGCGCTTCGCCGTGTCAATCGTGCATTTAAAGATGTGGTTGACATCGTCCTGGCAGCAGACAAAGCCAAAGCATCACAGGAAGCCAAGCCTGAACCCGAGTCTGTCGAAAAGAAGGAAGAAGAGGTCGTTTCGGCGGAGGAATCGTCGCCCAAACTGAATATTGTCGAAAAACATGCGGGTGGCGGGATCGATATTTTTGGCGATCTTGATATGGATGAGGGGCTGGATTCGCTCTTTTCGAGCATCGAAAAGCCCGGTTCTACGGATGCTGCCCCCAAGGTTCAGGACAGCTTTAAGCCAATGCGTGAAAAGGATCCGGGGTTCTTTGATGAGGACTTGTTAGCCCCATCGGAGGACAATGAAGCTATCGACTGGCTCGGTGACGAAACGGCTGTTCCCAGTGACAACTATCAGGATGCTCCTACCCCACAGCCCATGGATTATGTTGCATCGAATTATACAGAGATGCAATCGGATAGTCTTGTCGCTCGTTCTCAGCGCAAGACCGGTGAGTTTGAAGCAGTAGAATTTATTGCCGAAGCAGAACGTCAGCTTTGCAGCGGCCAGTACTCTCCAGTGCCAAGCCCGCGTCCGGACATCGATTCCGGAACTGTGATGGATCCTTCCGAGGCGCCGACGCCAATTCCGGCCTCTTTTGAGAGGGTTGAAACCAAGAATGCGTTGAATCCCTCGGAAACACCGACCCCCACGCCATCCACATTTGGTGCTGGGTTCATGAATCAGGAAGTTCGTGAAGCGTTGAATCTGCTTTCGACATCGCCTTCCGGTGTGCCGATCATGTCGAATGAAGCGACGCTCGAAATGGCACCATCTTCTTCGATGTTCGATGAATCTTCGGATGTTCCTACCCAGACGGATATTACGGCTGCGCAGGCGACGATCGAATCTGAAAAGCCGATTGGCGAGCGCGTTACGGAAGAGTTGGAATCCATAAAATCTGATATTCTTTCTGATTCTGCCGCAAAAGAGGTTAAAGAAGATGTATCCAATGGACATTCTGCCCATCCGGATGATGAAGTGATTGCATCCGGTCCATTAGATGCTGAAGCCGAGAGAATTGAACGGGAAGAAACACATATTTTCTCGAAAGACAGTCTGAGAAGTGTGGTTGATGCAGCTCATTCGGATGTGGACAATCACTCTTCTGGTTATGTTGGTTTATCCATGACCACCAATACAGAGGAATCTCCCTCGGAATTATTTGCGGCACTTCATGATGATATTCTAGGCAAAGAACCAGAGGAATCCTCCGAATCCGCAGCGCCTCAGACCTTGTCTCTCGCTTCCATCCAGGAAGATTCTGCATCTGATCATAAAGCCCCCGAGGCGACACAAACGGATCGCAGTTCCTCTCCAGAACTGGAATTTTTCAATGCTCCAAGAGCTCGCAAAAACGATCAGGTTCAGTTTGAGGATTTGCTCAAACGTGCTGAGATAAAATCGCAAGATACACAGGATATCGTCATGGCCAACGTATCCAAGAAAAAAGCTGTGGCAAGACGTCGTGTTGTATCTGAAGAAGCACAGATCGAAATTCCGCAAGAGAAAAAAGGATTTTTCAGCAGCTTGTTTAAGAAATAATTCGTAATTAGCAATTCGTAATTAGCAATTAGCAGTTAGCAATGGGGGCATTCTCAAGTTTATTCCTAAAGAATGGAGTATTTTTAGCTTTAGAGAGATTTTTGGGGGGACAAGCCCAATTACTCACTGCTCACTGCACATTGCTCATTAAGAATGCCATTCTCTCTAACCTTTAGAGATATTCCTTAGTTTTGCATCCCATTGCACATTGCTAACTGCTAACTAAGAAGGTTTTTCTTTCAAAGCTTTAGACATCCTCTTTAGTTTTGTACATTTAATTACGCATTACGCATTATGAATTAGACAAAGGTGAACCAATATGCCGGTTATCGGAATTGACTTAGGGACCTCGAATACCTGTGCGGCGGTTGTGATCGATGGCAAGCCCCGTGTCATTTTGGATGAAAAGGGCAGAGCGACTCTTCCTTCTGTCATGTCCATCAATCGTAAGGGGCAATTCTATATTGGTTATATGGCCAAAGCTCAAATGGCCGTACAACCGGAGCGTACAGCTCATTCGGCGAAACGTCTTTTGGGGCAAAGATTTGATTCCCCGGATGTCCAGCATTTGCTGCCTTTTTTATCCTATGTCATTACGCCTACCGAAGAAGGCATGACGAGCATTGTTTTGGGGGATCATGCACTTAGCCCGACGCAGGTAAGTGCTGCCGTTTTAAAGAAAGTCAAAGCGCTTGCCGAGAATGCGCTCCATGTTCCAATTGAACAGGCAGTCATTAGTGTGCCTGCGCACTTTGATAATATTCAGCGACAAGAAACCAAAGAGGCCGCAGAAATTGCAGGTTTGGAAGTGACACGTCTCATTAACGAACCTACGGCAGCCGCCCTGGCTTATGGTTTTGGATCCAGTGATATTACAAAGACGATTGCCATTTACGATTTTGGTGGCGGTACTTTCGATATTTCTGTGCTCGAAATCGGAGAAGGTATTTACAACGTTTTGGCAACGGGGGGTGATACATTTCTCGGTGGCAACGATTTTAATCAGGCGATTGCAAACTGGATTTACGATATATTCAAACAAAAAACAGGTATTGATCTTTCCTATCTCACATTGGCGAAACAGCGTATTCTGGATGCCTCAGAATACGCAAAGATGCAGCTTTCTTCACAGAGTTCAACGAAAATAGAGTTGCCCAATATCGTTCCGGATATCGACCCGAAGCTCTATATTTCAGAGACATTGACGCGTGCAAAACTTGAGGAACTCTGTCTGCCGCTCGTAGAGCGTTCATGCCGCATTTGCCGTTCGGTTTTTGAAAGTGCCGGTTTGAGGATGTCGGATATCGATGAAGTGATCATGGTTGGCGGTATGACCAAGATGCCGCTGATTCGACAGAAAGTGGAAGAATGGTTTCATAAGAAACCCAATACCAGCATCAATCCGGATGAAGCCGTTGGCATTGGTGCAGCCATCCAGGCTATGGCACTCGATAATGATGATGATGTTGTCCTTCTGCTGGATGTCATTCCGCTCACATTGAGCATCGAAGCTGCCGGTGGGGTTTGCATTCCTCTCGTTAAGAAAAATACCAAAGTCCCCCATAAAGTCAGCCGCATTTTCACGACCAGCCGCGATAATCAGGAAAGCGTCATAGTGTCTATTTATCAGGGCGAAGGCAGTCATGTTCAGGATAACACCAAGCTGGCGACATTCGAATTGACGGGCATTCGTCCTGCAAAACGCATGGAACCCCGCATTGAAGTTTCGTTGCGCATCGATGTGAGCGGCATCATGTCCGTCACCGCAGTTGATCTCGATTCGAAACAGTCGCGATCTATTCAGGTCGTCGATATGAGCACAAAAGCACTCGATCTTCTCGAGGAAGGCGAATAACCGTGTTATTAAATCCTGCAGACTTAGACAGAAAAAGTTACGAGCAAATTGTCAATCTTTACCGCATGCGCCCCATTCCCCAACCAACGGTTTGGGAAAATGTAGCTCGCGTGTTTAAGAATAAAGGATTAGTTTTCGAAGCCTGCTGTGTGCTCGATTCGATGGTGCAGAAATATGGCAAGAGCCTTGGGCGTGCTTCTTATGAACGTGTCTTTGGCATTCCCATAGCCCAATGTGGACGTGGATTAAACCATAACTGTCCGATAAGTTCTCAGCCTGCCATCTTTACGCTGCGAGATCGCACAGCTCCTCTTTGGATCGGCAATCGCGCTTTGTTCCGCTGCGGCAGCAACGTTCTTATGGCTCAAGCGGATTCGGGAAGAATTGCCATGCTCGGCGCTATCTCGGATAATCCCGTTCACCTGGAGAAAACGACAGACCCATTGGAACGATGCCCCCTTGTATGGATTGCTATAGAGAATTATATCCTCTATGCTCACGGTACCGAGGAACTCTGTCTGGTTGAAATTCCAGAACAACTCCCACCTGCCGGAGATCCCGTCCCCCTGCGGCATGCTAAGATTCAATTTGAGTCTAAAATAAAGAATTTATGCGGTCCTCTTGAGGATGGCACGTTTTTTGTGACACTCGAATCCCCCATTCCCATTCTGTCTGACATTTGTCGTCTGTGTACAGTCAATCTCGATGAAATCCGCGCAGGGGCCGACGCACAGCTGATGAAAAATATTCTGCTCACGAATGTCGAACAAACCCTGTGCGGCGACTGCTGTGCCTGTAGAGACGGCTTTTTAACTTGTGGCGGCGGGATGCAGAACCACGAAGTGCGCTGGATTGAACCCGATGGCAGTTGGACGACGCGCTTTGTTCATGAATCTCCTGTCATGCGCATGATCATGTCCGAAAAAGGTCCTGTCAGCCTCGATGAATCGGGACATGCCATCTTGTGGGAAGGTACTAAAGCTGTCGATGACTTTGCGTTTGATAGTTCTAAAATCCCCGGGATTTTTAAGGAAAATCTCGATGGAACCATATTTTCTGTCGATTGGATGCACAAACGTCTCTATATGACGTCGACCAATCCTCCTCAGTCAACATTACAAGCGGCACTCAAAGCGTCTCATTCCTGTTGTTTGACTGCTGACTGTGCCGATGAGGATTGCTTTGTAAAACATCTTTACCATTCAAATGCCGCTTCTGTTGCCATGCTCGCTGATGGGTCTTTCTATTTCTGGGATCTGGAGCACGATTGCGTTGTTCCGCAGTGGCAATTGTCGCAGGAATGTGCCGACCAGAAAGACTGGCACGAACTCCTCGCCGTAAGAAGCCCGTCCATTGAACAAGATCCGAGAATCAGACTCCTTGGTGCTGTTGTGTAGAGTATTTATAGGTAGAATAGTATTTATCGAAGGAGAATAAAAATGGCAGAGGGCAAAGTAAAGGTTACTTCGAAAAGTTTAAATGTTCGCGAGGGGGCAGATAAGTCATTCGATACTCTGGGTAAACTTAAAAAAGGCGACGTTGTTTCTTATTACAGCGAAACAAATGGTTGGTTGAATATTAATTATCACAACAATTCGGCCTATATTATGAAAGAATATACCACCGATTATAATGGTGAATCGGGTGGAAGCACTCAATCCGGCTCGGGGGCTGATTTTGATGTTAATGCTGCAGTCGCTTACAATAACAACTGCGGATACACCATGGAAGAGTGGAAAAAAATACAAGGGGTTGTAGGTGCAAAACAGGATGGAAAACCAGGAGAAAAGACTGCGGGATCCATCGCGAAATATCAGAAAAAGAACGGGCTTCCCGTTTCTGGCAAATGCGATGAAGCCACACTTGCCAAGATGAATATACAAGTGTCTTCTATGTCCTCTACTTCAAATTCACAGAACAAGCCTTCGAGTCCGGAATCGAAGGCCCCATCCGGCAAAAACTCAGATGTGTCAAATGCAGATCCGGTTGTCGAAAGTAAGACAGAAACACCCGTGAGTGCCAGTAGTTCTTCGAACTCTGAGGTCATTTATGATGAGGGGGCAGCAGTTGCCTATAATAACAGTTGCGGATACACCAAAGATGAGTGGAAAAAAATACAAGGTCTCATCGGTGCCAAAAAGGATGGCGATCCTGGCCCCAAAACGGCACGAGCTATTCGCGACTACCAAAAGAATAATGGTTTGCCTGCTACAGGTAAATGCGATGCAGCCACACTTGCCAAGATGAATATACAGGTGTCTTCTGTGTCCTCAAATCAAACTTCAAGTCCATCGAACGCTCCTTCGATTAAAGCCAATGTTCAGATTGATACAGAAAAAGCTATCAATGCGAACCTCGCTAAAAGCTACACAGCGGATTTATGGCGGAAGATACATGTGACACTTGGCTTGCCTGAACGCGATGTCCCTGATCTCGAAACAGCCAATGCCGTCGCCACCTATCAGCAAGCCAATAAGCTCACTCCGGTCGATGGTATATGCGGTAAAATGACACTTGGCAAGATGGGCTTTCAGCCTCAGTATGTCGTTCTTCCGCATACACGCAATTACAAACAGGGAGAAGCCCCCTGGGGCAAAATGCGGTATTCCAACGATCCTGTGAATAAAAAGAACTATACGTATGCCGGTCACGGCTGTGGCCCAACGGCTGCGGCCAATGTCATTCATGCCAAGGCAGACAGCTCGGTAACCCCGCAGACCTTGGGGGAATGGGCAATGGCACACCCACAATATATGATGGATGGAAGCGGAACGAAATGTTCATTCATTCCTGCTATTTGTGGCATTTATGGGCTTACATGTGAAGAAAAGAGACCCAATAATGACAATCTGAATCTATTAAGAAGACCAACCCTGGCCGTTGCCAATATAGACAGCCGCCATTTTGTGACACCTTATGGCGTTGATGGTGAACACGTATATGTCGATGATCCTGCTCATAATGCCATAACGAAATGGACTCGAAAAGAATTCAGTAAGCATGCGGTTCGATTTTGGCTGATATACTAATTGGTTGTGGAGATCTGTTGTACCAATGGGGCATGAACATTCAGATGGGTGCATGCCCTATTGTTGGTTAAACATAACCAATAATTACGCATTCCGCATTACGAATTAAATAGCGCTCTCATCTGTGCAAATCGCTCCTGCATGATTTTGTCTTCATCCTGCTTGAGTTTGTCGATCGAATCGGAATGCGCGTTTTCTGAGATTTCAATGACATTCGCAGGAATGTCCTGCAAAAATCGCGAGGGGTCCATTTCGACCGTCTCGTACATTTTACGGCGATTCTTAACCCGCGTAATGGTCAGATAGCGCTTGGCCCGCGTAATGCCGACGTAAAACAGACGTCGTTCTTCCGAAAGAGCTGGCTCATTGAGTGAGTTGGCATGCGGCAAAAGGTTTTCCTCACAGCCGACGAGGAAAACGGCTTTGAATTCGAGTCCTTTGGAAGAATGCAGCGTCATGAGCGTGACTTCATCGGGATTCTCATCATCTGACTTTTGGGGCGGTTCGAGCGAAACAGACTGCAAAAAACCAAAGAGATCGCGCCCTTCCCGGCGTTCGTAGGCGGCGACTGCATTGACGAATTCATCGACATTTTCGCGCCGGCGCCGGGCATTCTCATCCGAATTGCTCGAACTCTGCAAGTACGCAATATAATGGATATCGTCGATGTATTGCTGGACGACCTGGGCGAGTGGTTCGGTTTTAGCCATAAATCGCTTATGGTACTTTTCGAGCAAATCTATAAATTCGGTCATCTTTAACCGCGTGGCCGGTGATGTCGTTTCGGACTGACTTTCGATCTTAATGGCATCAAAAAAAGAAATATTCTGCGTTTTGGCTATGTCATCGAGCCGCGAGAGCGTTGCAGCTGCAATGCCACGCCTGGGGGTATTGATGATCCTGCGCAGTGCCAGCTCATCGTGAAATGAAAATGCCGATCGGCAGTAGAACAGCAGATCCCGGATTTCGGCATGGTCGTAAAACTTCGAACCACCGACGACACGATAAGGAATGCCCGCTTCGACAATCTTTTCTTCGAATACCCGGCTTTGTGGATTGGTTCGGTATAAGATAGCAATGTCGCGATTCTCCAGATTTTTAGCCGATTTGAGCTGGCCAATCTGGTCGATGACGAAAGCGGCTTCCTCTTCGGGGGTTTCACACGCAAATGCCCTTATTTTGTCGCCTTCGCGCGTCTCGCTCCACAAATTTTTGCAGTGCCGCTTGGTATTTTTAGCTATGACCGCATTGGCCGCATCCAGAATAATTTGCGTCGAACGGTAATTCTGCTCGAGCGACACGACCTGTACATCTTTAAATAATTTCGGAAACTCCAGAATATGCGTCGAATCGGCCCCGCGGAATGCATAGATGGATTGGTCATCGTCGCCGACGACCATCAGATTGGCTTCATCCTGGCATAAAAGCTGGAGCATCCTGAACTGCAGCGCATTTGTATCCTGATACTCATCGACGAGCAGATACCGCCAGGCCTTGGCATAATGCGCCCGAACCTCTTCGAATTGCTCAAAAATATCGGTGGGCAGTGCGATCATATCGTCAAAATCGACGGCATTCATCGACTTGCGAATGATCTGGTAATGGTCAAAAATCTTCGCCAGCGTGCGCCCCTGCGGTTTCCATCGCATGCCTGGCAAATCGAGCGGTGCGACATGCGCCGTCTTGACCTTCGAAATGAACTGCAGCAGCGCTTGCGGATCGTACGTCGATCCCTGCAGATGCAGCTCTTTAAGCACATTTCGGATAATCGAGAGCTGGTCGTCCGTGTCGATAATCGCAAATGGCATCTTCCAGCCCAGCTTGCCGATGTGTGCGCGCAAAATATTGGCTCCAAGCGCATGAAACGTCGACAAATGACATTGCCCTGCCTTCTGTGTGCCAATCAAATCGGCCACACGCTGTCGCAGTTCGCGCGCGGCCTTGTTCGTAAAACTCACCGCTACAATCGAATCGGGCGCGACATGCCGGTAATCGATCAGATATGCCACGCGGTGCGCGATAATCCTGGTCTTGCCGCTGCCCGCACCCGCCAGAACGAGCATGGGCCCCTTGTCGTGTAATACCGCTTCGCGCTGCTGTGGATTAAAAAGGTTGGGATCGTATTGGTACATTTGGCGTAAGAGTGATTAGAGAGACGTTCTATGGAACGTCTGTACTTGGTTTTATTGGTCTGTACTTGGTAATAGGATAAATCATCTTTTGGAGGCGCAGGGCTATTCTGCGAATACGCCCTGCAGCTTGCGCTATTGCCCTTGCGGTCAATACGCGCTCGCATGAGATATTTAAGCCGCACGTCTCTACTAACTATTGCCCTTGTGGTCAATACGCTCGTATAATCACCGCTATGATTCAGCCTATGGCGTTCGTATGACCTAATCATATCACAATGCATAGATGAGAATTCAGAATGTTGAAGTATCTCCTTATTTTCATGTCTGTCGGGCTCTTTGTGACGGCTTGTAGTACGCCCAAGAGTACTCCCGTACAAAATGAAATACCCTCGGCAACGCCATCCGATAATTCTACACAAAAACTCGAACCAAGGACCGCTATGAAAATTCGCCCATCCAGTCTCGCAGGCAGTTGGTATCCCAAAAACGCAAAAGATCTCACCCAGAGTATGGCAGCTTTTTTTGATAAAGCCCCCAAACAGGAAGAAAGGGAGGTTCATGCCATCGTCGTCCCGCATGCCGGTCATGTCTGGTCTGGGGCGACCGCGGCTGTGGCATACAAAGCCCTTCCCAAACGCAAATATGGCCGCATATTTATTTTATGTCCCAATCATCGCGTTCCCGTGCGCGGTGCCGTTTCGGTCAGTTCCGATGCTTTCGAGACGCCGCTTGGCAATGTCATGGTCGACCGCGCATTTGTCGATGAATGGGCGCAGAAGGGCATCATTGATATCGACGATGGTGCGCATCGTATGGAACATGCCATCGAAATACAGCTCCCATTTTTGCAGTATTATTTTGGGGAAGATTTGGCACCGATGGTGCCGATCATCGTCGGCCATCTGACGACAGCCGAAGCACGCGAATTGGGTACACAGCTCAAAAAAGCTCTGCGGGATGACGATCTCGTCATTATTTCGAGCGATTTCTTGCATTATGGCGAAAATTACGATTATGTGCCATTTGGCGAACCTGTACTCGAAAACATTCGCAAGTACGATGAGCGAACGATTCAGGCGATTTCCAAACTCGACAGCTCGATGTTCGAGCGCTTTGCCCGCGATTATCCCCATTCAGCCTGCGGTATCAATGCTTTGCGTGTACTCGCTTTTGCCTTCGAAAACGCCGGCATGGCTGCGCATGAGCTTGCCTATGATACGTCCGGACATCTGTCCAACAGTACAGACATGTCCGTCTCTTATGTTGCGATGACTATAACCAAAGAAGGAGCCGATCATACCATGGAACACTTTACCGATGGCCCTGTTTCGAAAGAGAATCAGAAGATTGCCCATGAAATTGTAAGACGCGCGCTCAAAGAGGCTGTGAATGCTCAAAAAGAAACGGATTTGCCAGCCGATTTGAATCTGGGCGATGATCAAGCGCTATTTAAAAAAGAATACGGCGTCTTTGTGACGCTCAACGAACCCAATGGTCAGCTCCGTGGCTGCATTGGCAATATCATTCCGGTTGCCAATTTGACGGCCAGTCTTTGGGGACGTGCTCAGGATGCGGCTTTGAATGATCCTCGGTTTGATCCGGTTATGCCCGAAGAATTGGAGCATCTTGAGGTTGAGATTTCGGTTTTAACGCCGATGACCCCGATCCATGGCCCCGAGGATATTGTCATTGGCAAACATGGGGTCGTGCTTCGCAAAATGGGGCGCAGTGCGGTCTTTTTGCCGCAGGTTGCTCCCGAGCAGGGATGGAATGTCGAGCAAATGCTCACCCATCTGTCGATGAAAGCCGGACTGGCACCGCAGGCATGGCGCAGTGGTGCATCGTTCCAGGTGTTCGAAGCACAGGTGTTTTAACGAACAGATTTGTTCGCATCTAAGGATGCTCACGAATCAATAAACGCCGCGTATCCTGTTAGGGATAGCGGCGTTATGCGACGCCGTATGCCGTAGGCATAGGCGCGCCCCAAAATGAATTAATAATTCGAATTGGATTTGCCGCCTTCGACGATGGCGACGCTTGCCGAGACGCCGAGACGTGTTGCGCCGGCTTTAACCATGGCGATTGCGGTTTCGGCATCGCGGATACCGCCCGAAGCTTTGACGCCCATTTCGGGGCCTACGACGCGGCGCATGAGAGCGACGTCTTCGACCGTGGCACCACCCTTGGAGAAGCCGGTGCTCGTTTTGACGAAGTGGGCACCAGCGGCTTTGGCGAGTGCGCATGCGATGACTTTTTCTTCATCGGTGAGGAGGCATGTTTCGATGATGACTTTGACGAGTGTGCCTTCGACGCCCTGGACGACTTTGCGGATGTCGTATTCGACGAGTGCGTAATCGCGGCTTTTGAGTGCGCCGACGTTAATGACCATATCGACTTCGACGGCACCGCAGCGAACGGCTTCCTGTGCTTCGAAAACTTTGGATGCGGTTGTTCCGGCACCGAGAGGGAAACCGATGACGGCGCAGACATTGACGCCTGAATTTTTGAGGAGTTCGCTGGCGAGATGGACCATTGTGGTGTTGACACAGACGCTGGCAAATTTGTACTGACGTGCTTCGGCGCAGAGTTTTTCGATTTGTGCGCGATCGCCATCCGGTTTGAGATAGGTGTGATCGATGATGCGGGCCAAATCCTTGGGCTGGACGGCATCGACATTATCGAGACCTTTGGTGTTGGGGTGGGCGATAGTTAAAACGTCAAGACCATTGGAACAATGACAGCTGCTCATTTTGACTCCTTTTTGCCTGTTTTCATGAACAAAATGTATTTTACAAACGGATTTGCTCAGGCCTAACGGCCTTCGCATTAACTAAGAAAAAGTGGGCATCATTAGCTGCGAACAAATCCATTTGTTTATAAAATAAACCTAACATCATCGACGGGATTATAATCTTCGTTGAATGACCAATGCAATGGATTTTAATTGTTCTTTGGAACAAATCTCTTCGGAGCATGAAAGCAGAACAGCGGAGCGTTTTGATTTTTCGTAGAAACCGAGTTCATGGATGTTGTGATGGCTTGCGATGAATGCCTCGGTTGCGACACCGGTGATTTTTTGACCGCCGAAGGATTGTTTAAAGAGATCATTAAAACGTTTGCTGGCATTGGCTTCGTTGCCGGGTTTCCAGACCTGAACTGTAAATCCGAGTTGTTCGGGTTTGTCGGTAGCCAGGCGTGCAGAGGTATACCGGGCATCGTTGTTTTGCCCGAGAAGCCAGTCTTCGGCCAATGCTCCGGAGTATGCCGTTTGTTCGCGGAGTTCGCGGATATTGATATATTTTTCGATATTGAGAGCCGGTTTGGGTTTGGCTTCACGTGGTGGCGGTGGGGGGGCCGGTTGATCATCTGCATTGGCAGTTTCGACATCATCATCCGCAAAATCGAGTGGCTCGTTTTGTTCAGCAGGTGCAGGTTCTTCTTCGTCTTTTGTGGGCTTTTTCGTCTCTTTTTCGGCCTTGGCCTTTTGAGCTTCTTCGAATTCTTCTTCAGCGGCAGGTTTTCCGCGTTTTGGGGTACCATCCGGATTTTTGGATGCTTCCTCGTTTTTACGAGCCCACTCGCGCTCCTTTGCTTCTTTGTCTTCTGCTTCTTTGTCTTCTTTCTCAGCAGTTTCTTTAGAAGGACGCTTTACATTTTCACGTTTGGCGTCTTCCTTTTTAGAAGGCTTCTTATCCCTGGGTGTTTCGGCTTTTTCTCCCGAATCATCGGGGGCAGTTTCGCCTAAATCGACCGTTTTGGAGGCTGCAGCCTTGTCTTCCTTATGATCTTTGTCAGATTTTTTTGAACATGCGGCAAGACAGAGCGAGAGAATGCTTAAGAGTATAATGAGTTTTCGCATTGTATTTTAAAACATGAAGAACAGATTGGCGATGACATTCCATGCAACTTCGGGGTCGTAATCGTCCGAGGTTGAGGATTCATAGACGCTCTGAGATGGGAGAATGGGATAACCGGATTTTGCTCGGTTTGTCCAGGCAGCACCTGGGACAAAGACACCGGCACCGATTTCAAACCGGAAGCGATCCGACTCATCGTAAAACAGCTTTGCATTCGCTTCGAATCCATACCAGGCACTGTTTCCTGGAGTGGCAGATTTTTCCATGGCAGCCGCTGTCATCAGGTCGAGGCGTGCTCCCAAAGAAGTTGTAAATTGTGGCATGGCCAATGGGAATTTATATTCACCATAGAGGTTGAGATACCATGCGTTATTGATGCCTCCCATCAGTTCTTTGAACATAATTTGATCGACAGAGTAGTTTGGATCAAAGCGTAGATTGGAGCCCATGGGCACGACATCGAGTTGATCGATAAGTGGATGGCCGCTGTAGACCATGTTATCAGACCATGCAACGCCCGTCTTGAGTCCGGTAATCAGATCGCGCCATGTCGTTTCTGCTTCGAATGCGAAACCAACCTGTGCAATATCCCGCGATTTACCATCGGCATCGCGATCGAGTTCGACACTGCCGAAGGAACCGACGAATTCCGCTTCGAGCCGCAGCATGACTTCTTTGGGGCATGGCACGAAGAAACGTCCCCAGAGATCGATGACATAAGCTTCTGCTGCTTTGTTATAGAGATCGTAGGTAGAAGAAGCACCGTCACCCATTTGGATGGCATCCACCTCTGCGGCTTTGTCTTGTTTGCGATACGAGAACAGGACGCCCCAATCATAAGTCCAGTCGCGGAGTTCGTACATTGCACGATAGCGCTCGTCGATTTCCTGTTGTGAGATGGGGCGATCGAACAATGAGAGGGTGAACTGGAGGACGTCGTCTGTTTCACCCAGATCGAAAGCCTGGCCGAGAGAATCCTGCTGCAGATTATAGCTGGCAAGTCCACTGTTGACGAAATCCCATGAGAATGCGAGGTAAAGGATATCGAAGAAAGGATCGCGGATCTGCCATTCGACGCGGTCAATCGCATCTGAAGAATCGCAATCGATGCATTTCCAGCCCTTGCCTTCGAGAATTTGCTGATCGCGTTTATAGACGCCGCCATCATTATAGATGATGCCCAACCCCCATTGTGCGGGAACCCGGCCGGCGCGGAAAGTTCCGATCAGCGTATCGGCTTCGCCATACAATGCCTTGACGGCAATGGCATTTTGTCCGAAGGTCGATGAATTTACGGGTTGTGCACCATTAAATGAGAAAAATTCATCCGCTCCCCAGTTTGTGCGCAGGCCATTGGGACTGGTACCAAGCACAAAATTGTCCATGACATCGAAACTACCAGCAATTCGAACAGATTCTGAGATATGCAGCGTTGGCTGATATCGGAAACGCATGTTGGCACCCAAATGGGTGTCTTCGTCGTTCATCGAAATATTTTCCTGCTGGCCATTGCCTCGGTGTTTTGAATCGAGCGGTACTGCAACAGGCGATGTGCCGCGCGTGTCTAAATCGTAGTTGCCAAAAGCATTGAGGCGAGTTCTAAAATAACCGTGATGCTCAAAGCGCGGCATGCGCTCGGAAGTTTTGGCAGCAGCGGGAATGTATTTGGTTTGTATGGTTGTTCCGGCTGCTTCACCCGACGCTTGTGGAGCCTGCTGTACTGCGGGTTGTGCGGAGGCTGCTTCTACTGGATAGCTGTTAGATAGATTGCGCATGGCCTCTTTGCGTGCCTGTTGGCTCGACTTTTTAGAAGCTAAGGTGTCGGGCAGATTTTGCTTCTGAGATGGTTCAGATGCAGGTTTTGCGGCTTCGGCAGCTTCAGCAGGCTTTGCAGCTTCGGCAGCTTCAGCAGGCTTTGCAGCTTCGGCAGTTTGTTCAGCAGGCTTTGCGGCTTCGGCTGCTTCGGCAGGCTTTGCGGCTTCGGCAGCTTCTTCGGCAGGGCTGGCGGATTCTTGGGTTTCATTGGATGACTCTGCAGCAGTCTGTTCTGCAGGTGTCGACTGTGTCTCAGTTTCTGCAGTCTTTGATGATTCTTCCGCTTCCTGAGCCATTGCTTCGGCTGATCCCAATACACACAATGCCGCCATCATCGACATCAGTTTTTTTACAGTTATCTGCATAAGTCCTTTCTTCCCGTCCTGAGGACGTTGAATGTCCTGTCCATGGAATTAAAAATTCCCGGCCATTCCCGCTCAATTGATTGAATGATTTGGGGAATGTGATGTTTTTAATCTTTGAAGTCTCCATCCATTCATGCAATGGCATTGCATATTTTACATTAAAATGAATGGTTCCTGCAATACGGCATGGCTTTTCATGCCTAAAAATTGACCTTCTATACCCTGTGTATTATTTATGTGCAAATGGTTTGGGGATTTTTTATTTCCACTTTCCCTTTTAATACAATGAACGGATTTCTACTCGTTGACAAGCCAACAGGCATTTCATCCTTTGGTGCTGTACAACAATTGAATAAGCGTTTTTCAATCCAGAGAAATGCAAAAAAAATCGGCCATGGCGGGACGCTCGATCCCAATGCATCTGGTTTGCTCGTCATTGCTGTCGGCAGAGCTACGCGGTTGCTCAGGTTTTTTCTTGGGAGTGACAAACGCTATACAGCACAGATTCAATTTGGTTCGCGTACGACGACAGATGATAGCGAAGGCGAAGTCATTTCTGAAGCTCCCTATGAGCATATTACGGAAGAGGCTATTTTACAGGGTCTAAAAGACTTCTGTGGTACAGTTTCTCAAATTCCACCTTCCTATTCGGCACTCCATGTCGACGGCAAACGTGCTTATGAACTGGCTCGCAAAGGCCATGAGGTACAGATGTTGCCACGTCAGGTTCGCATCGATCGCATCGATATGACGCAGTGCAATTTGCCAACGATAGAACTGGATATTGCTTGTTCTGGCGGCACTTACATCCGTTCAATCGCACGAGATTTGGGGATAAAACTTCATTCAGAAGCTCACTTGTCTGGACTTCGCCGTACCGAGGCATGCCATTTCTCTGTTCGTCAGGCACACACACTCGCTTTTTTAATACAACAGGAAAAAATTGAGCCGTATTTACTCCCAATGGATCAGGGCATGCATTACTTTAATCGGATCGATGCCAAACGTGCTGAAGTACATAAGCTCCTCAATGGATTGCCAACGAATTTTAATGTCGACAAGGATGGCATTTACGCCCTTTGGTATGAAGCACAGCTCGTAGCGATGTGCGAGCGCAAAGAGGGCAAAAATGACTTTCTCAGACTCATGTCTGCTCAGGAGTTTGACGAACAATTTGGGAGAAAGTCATGAAGCTCGGAGACTATAATCTCATTCAGAAAATTGCAGTGGGCGGTGTTGCCGAAATCTATCTCGCCAAAGTACGTACCGTCTCTAACACAGAAAAATATCTCATCTGTAAATGTCTCAAACAGAGTCTTACACAAGATAACGATTTCCTCAATTCAATCATCAACGAAGTTCAGTGCTGTCGTCGTCTCAATCATCCCAACATCATTCAGGTCTTTGATCTGTGCTCTTATGATGAGCATGCCTTTCTGACCATGGAATACATGGATGCTGGCGATATGTGCCAAATCCTGAGAAAAAATGCAGAAAAGCAGGAGACGGTCCCTTATGATATTGCCTGTTATGCCATTGGTCAGGCTGCCCTTGGGCTCCACTTTGCCCACGAATTGACCGATGCCAAAGGTAATCCGCTCAATCTGGTTCATCGGGATATCAGTCCGGAAAATATTCTCTTTAACAGTGCTGGTGATATTAAGATAGCTGACTTTGGTATTGCCAAAACCTCGAACATGCCAGACATCACTCCGGATGGCGAAATTAAGGGCAAATTTAATTACATGAGCCCGGAACAGGCATGGGGAGACAAGCTCGATCGGCGTTCAGATCTTTTTAGTCTGGCCATTGTTCTATATGAAATTACGCTCGGAGTAAGCTTTTATCCCGAGGATTCCATTGACAACACGATTCAGTGTGCCCGCGTTGGGATGTTCAAAAAACCGCACGAAATCCGACCGGATTACCCGGCTGAACTTGAAGAAGTCATTTTGATGGCGCTCGATTTGGATAAACAACTGCGCTACAAAACGGTTATTGATTTCAAACTGGCCCTTGACAATGTTGCTTCTTTAATGGATTGGCATGCAGACCGTCAACAGTGGCTCAATTATCTGAAAAAACATGTCGATTTCCCAGCAACAATCTTGCCTTGCGTGCATGTCGGCGATATCGAACGCGACGAAAACAGCATTCTAAAACCGTCCACGATTTACGATAATGACGAAGAAGATCTCGAGCGTACCAACCAAATTTCGGATAGCGAAATTGATGAGCTATTACGTGCGGCAGTGGAACGCTCTCAGAGCTCCGAAAACTTGCAGCATGCAGCCGTCGAGGAATCCATAAAAGCAGCTGCCATCGAATCGCGCCCCTGTATGCCGCCTGCGCTGCCTCCGCCTTTTGTACAGAAAGAAATCGACCACAATGCCGAAACGATCGAGATGCCGCCTGCCCGTCGCAGCAACCGGAAAATCTTTGTTTGCGCAGGCGTTTGCCTGGTTGTCATTGCAGTGGCATTGCTTGTATATTGGGTGTCGAATGATTCATAGTATGTAGTACTGCGGCTATCGGCTTGCGCCGATACGCCTTGTTTTGCCACAGCTATCTGCGATACGCTGTGGTTCGTATTGCGGGATGTGGCACACCCCCCTGATGTGTGTTGCTGTGTGTCGCTGTGGTTTGTGGTGGTAGATGTGGTTAAATGTAGCTTAGAGTAGTTTTGGGCGTATATCCTTTGGGATAGTCCCCTGTAGCCCACCCGCCAACCTGCACCCTACCCAAAATCAGTGAGGTTTTGACACACGACCCCCTTTCCGACATGTTTCGTCGTAAAAAAAGGCGTCCCAATGTGCCCGGCATGCACGACACAACAGCATTCTGACCCGCGTCCGGAATTCAAAATGCTGTATACCATCCCCAGGTTGGACGTGCATTATGTTGGGATAACCCTGATGTCAGACGAATCCTGATGTAAACATGCGGCATCTCATCCAAATGAGGAGGGACATCCTCCTATGATAATGATGCCAATGAGATCGACGTTGTTACATTTTTTTTTTAGTTTGTCTCATGAGTATGATGACAAATAAAAAGGCGGCGTATGCCGTAGGGCATAGCCGCCTTGCGCAAGCCGTATGCCGTAAGGCATAGGCGCGCTCCCAGGTATAGAAAATTAGAATTAATATTTCATGTTCCAATTGAGGGTGATGCCATCCGCATTTGTTCCAAGTTGACCATCAATTTTTGAATTGATGCTGAGATTTGAAGGAATTTCGTCGGAAATCTTGCCTATGAGAGACATGTCGAGCAGTATGCGGAGGAATGCTTTGTCATCGGCTTTTTTGCCCTCTGCAATGGCTTTGACATCCTGTTTTCCTGTGCCAACGATGAGCTGTGTATCGTTGAGATAGGCTTTAATTTTGATTGGCATTTTGACTATGGGCATCAGATCAATATCAGTGACTTCACCTTTGACGAATTTGAGGGCTTGGGCGAGTTCCGGGCTTCCTGCAGCGGCAAGACCGACGAGCATGGGAATGGTCGTGCCAACAGAGGTGCCTTCGAGACTGGCGACAGCGTCGAGCACGAGGTTTGCAGGATCCTTCATGTCAAAGTTTTCGAGAGAGAGATTGAGATTTGAGATACCATTGACAAATGCGGCAGCTTGCGGTTCGGCACTGAGATCGGCGAGTTGTTTAAAGCCATCCTGAATGTCTTTGACAGCGTCGCAAGTGTAATTCTTGGCGACCATCGCATCGTACACACCTTTGGTATAGGTGAGGAATTTGGTAATGTCGATGTTCAGCGAAAGACCTGCGAGTGATTTGTCGTTGATGAGAGCAGAGTGAGCAACAAAGAGCTCCTGGAGTTTCTTGAGCTCAGCTTTGTCAGCCAGGACGAGTGTGTTGTCGTTATAGAGCGGATTGCCGTCATTGTCGACGCGATAAGCGAAGTTAATGCGCGGGAAATTGCTTACGATACCGGCTATTTCAGTCTTGCAGTTGGCCTGAATGCTCGGATCGAGGCTCAAAAGGACCTGCGCAGCTTTGGTATTATCGATATATCCCAAGGCATAAACATCCGATCCGATATTGCCCAAAGCATCTTTGGTAAGTGCTTTGGCTGCCGGTTTAAGGGTAGCTGCTAAGGCATCGGGAGTGCTGGCATCATAGAGGGCGACCGTCAAAACACCGTTTGATTCGTTCATGGCAAGCGAGCCAGGAATGATTGATTTACCATTGGCGTCTTTGGGAATATCTGAGCCGAGGGAAGCGACCAAACTCTCGATGTTGTAAACGCGCCATGCAGCATCGCCGTTTTTGATTTCGGTCGGCTGAGGAAATTCGACGCCTGCACATTTACTTGCGAAGCCCATCATTTTGTCCAGTTCGGCGGTCAGTTTCTTATAATCGACGACACCACTTTGCTTGATGACAATCGTTTTATCGAGGTTATAGGCGATTTCGTCACTGTGGAATTTGGGATCCATACCGAGACGATCGGCCATCTTTTCAGGATCGAGTGCGAGTATTTCATCGCTGTATTTGAAGATGTCTTCGCATTTTGCTTTTTGAGCCTGAATTTCAGGATCATTGCTGTCCAGGGCCTTTTGGGAAGCTTCAAAGACCTTGCGGGAATAGGCTGTGACTTTGCCCATGAGTGGATTGTCGCTCAATAAACGCGTCGAAGCAACGACAAAGGCTGTGTCTTCGGGAACAAACGTGAGCAAACCGTTGACATCGGCTTTATCCCATTTCTGATCGGCTTGCTGCATTAAAGCAGCACTCTGGGCGGCTTCATCGCCGCCGGCTTTATTTTCACTTTTTTTGCAGGCACCCAAGCCAACGAGAGAGGCGACGGCAAGAACTATCACTGCTTTATTCATCAGTTTCATGGTAAAATTCCTTATATAGGTTAAGTAAAAACTCAAACAGATGAGTTTTTATTCCAATGACCTATTGATTATACCAGAAGTGACTATTAGAATGATAGTTTTTTTTATGCTCTGATTATGCTATTCGTTGTAACTGTTCAGTCCCATGTTGTAATCTAAAGGACTTAGGGTGAGTTAGCCCAGGCATCGGGCAGTAGGCAGAAGGCTGCAGTAATGATTCTCCGAGAATAGACATGGATTCCGACAATAGCCTAATCTCTGTGTTTGAGTTGCTCCTGTCTGAAGCCTGATGCCTGGGTATTGTAGTGACTTGGGAAAAAGCTCAGCCCCCGGCTGAGTCGTATCCTTTCATCATTGATAACAGCTCATTGTTAATTCATCACAATCCATCCGATTTTTTCGGGCTTTGTGTCATTCGATGCTTCGAGTGATGTGTCGTCATTTGTATTTGCTTTTGTGCTTTCGATGGCGACTAACCCAGGATAAATGATCCAGTTTTGATCATTGGCGGCAATGGCTTCGGATGTGGATTTATGGGTTTTGGTGAATTCCGCGATGTCTGCTTCACAACTTGGCATAGAAATAGCCGGATTCGGCCAGTATTCAATGCTTGAAAGTTTTTCTGCTCGGAAGTTAAGAGCAATCAGGCCGTCATTTCTTGTATATCGGATGGTGTTGAGAGCTTCGTCTCTCGAGGATTGAAAATCCAGCAGTTGCGGCTCAAGTGTTTTCAGGTTGGTGCCCAATTGATAATCCATCAGAGCTTTTCCTGCCTGAATACAGGTGTATTCGTAAGGTGCAGCTGCCTTCTCGGCTTTCTTTACAGCGTCAAAATAAAACCACCCGTATAGCGCTCCTCCAAATAAAGTGAGCGCCAAAATGGTTTTCCATTCTGCTTTAAAAAATGAATGCATTGTTATCTAATTCGTATATTAGCTAATTGCTAATTAGTCTTCATGCTTTACACAAATCCGGGCGATCCTGCGGCACACCCGGCTAAATTCTACGAATGATATGCCCCTCCGGGGCATGACGGTCTTATTTGGGAATTGTCATTCAACAGCTATCTTCTAACGGCTAACTGCTCATTGTCCTCAGATATTTTATTGCATGGGCAGCGACTTTGGCACCATCATAAACAGCTTTGGCAACCTGGAGCATACCACCGATACAATCGCCGCAGGCATAGAGTCCGTCGAGCGTCGTTTTGCCATTTTCGTCAGTTTTGATGCGGGCACCCTCAACTTCAGCACCGACTTTGTGGGCAAAGTCCGCACTGCCGGCCACACCAATGGCTACAAAAATACCCGCCACCGGGACTGTCGAATCATCTTCGAGTGTGACGGATTCAAGATTATCAGCTCCGTTCAGGGATATGATTTTGCGTTGATCCACTTTTAATTTGGGATTCTCGGGCAAGGCGAATTCGGCAGTTTTCCCCATCGTATAGATGGTTACAGAATTCGAAGTATTGACGAGCTCAAGTGCCTCATGAAGCGCATATTCCCCATGACCAATGACGGCGACATCTTTGCCGCGATAAAAGAAGGCATCGCATACGGCACAGTAACTCACCCCAACGCCTTCGAGCCGTTTGAGACCTTCAATTTTGGGAGCCACGCGAGCTGCACCTGTTGCCAAAATAATGACGTCACCCGGATATTGAGCAGTCTTTGTGACGACTGTCATTTTCTCAAGCCAGCTTAGGCCTACCACTTCATCGTGAACCAGTTTAACTCCGAGACGTCTGGCCTGTTCCAGTCCATGGTTGAACAAATCCGGGCCGGAGATGGGTTCTGAAAAACCATAATAATTCTCGATGGAGGACGTTTTGCCAAGAGCCCCCATGTCCCGATAGATGACCGTCACAGGAAATCCTGCACGAACTAAATAAATGGCCGCAGAAATTCCTGCAGGGCCTGCACCAACAATAACAGCATTGGGCATAACGGTAACCTCCGAATGAGCCGGGATCATTCCCTAAGCGATAACATACATTATGCAATTGGCAATTAGCAATGTGCAATGTGCAATGAGCAATTGAATGAAAATCATAATAATCGACACGCCAGGAAGGCGTTTCATTCGTAGAAAATAGCCGGGTGTGCCGAAGGCGCGCCTGGATGGGAACGGATGCACAATGCACAATGTGCAATGAGCAATTGAACGAAAATTATAATAATCGACACGCCTGGAAGGCGTTTCATTCGTAGAAAATAGCCGGGTGTGCCGAAG
>OCTW011544390.1_pt1 | contig 38346 bp, 37 predicted proteins | sample 1539671 | NCBI WGS metagenome assembly OCTW01 (sample SAMN02144230, study PRJEB22623) | gut metagenome | biome: sheep rumen | host: Ovis aries | place: New Zealand
GGCTGTCCGAACTGCGGCTGTCCGAATTGAGGCTGGCCGTTCATCATTCCGTCCATATTCATCGGGCCGTTCTGCGGCGGCATCGGCTGGCCAAACTGTGACTGGTCGAACTGCGGCTGTTCAAATGACGGCTGACCGAATTGTGGCTGTCCAAGCTGTGCTTGTGCAGGCTGTGACTGACCATACTCAGCCTGATCGTTCATCCTTCCACTCTGTGCCTCTGTCTCTTCAACCTTTTGCCCTGCCTGTTCTGTCTGTGATTCCTGTGACTGACCGCAATGGATGCAGAATCTGTCATCATCATTCAACTCTTTACCACAATATAAACAAAACTTCATAAAAATACCTCTCTGACCATACCACAGATATAAGTCTCCATCTTAAAAAGACATATAATAATTTTACTCTTTTATCTTATTCACTGTCAATTATCTGTTTGATCTAACTGACGTCCAATTCAGGCATATATCATATATTAATTGACATATACATCCACTCTTCCATCATCCATCAATCATCCGTCAGTTGACTGATACCCCTTATATCCGGTTCAGCCATCATCGAGTAATTCGTATGATAGATTACATATCCCGGATTGGCATGCGGCGGCTTCTTCAGATTTCTTCTTTCAGTGTAATCAATCTCAACCTTTGGCGCATCCTTGCCTGAAGAATAATATGCCGCCAGTCTTGCTGCCTCCTCGTAGGTTCTGTCCGGTATATCCTTTTCATCCTTCTTCTTCACTATTACATGAGAGCCCGGCATCTTCTTGGCATGAAACCACATATCCTCCTTGCCGGATATTTTAAAGGACAGCTCATCATTCTGAATATTATTTCGACCGACATACATATCATAACCATCGGATGAAATAAAATGCAGCGGCTTCGATCTCTGAACGAGCTTCGTCTGTCCGTTCTTTTTCTGCCCGGAAAGCTTCATGCTCTTACCCAGCTTTGCATAACCGGTCTGCACAAGCTCAAGCCTTATATCAGCGAGCTCCTCCTCCGTCTCTGCAAGTGCAAGCTCTGTCTGAACAGATCTTAAGTAATCCAGTTCCGCCTTCGTCTCCTCTATCATTCCCGAAAGGAAATCATAGGTTCTCTTTTTCTTATTGTATTTAGTATAATATTTTACACTGTTCTCCGACGGCGTCAGCATCTCATCAAGCGGAATGGTTATTTCGTTACCGTCATAATAGTTCGTGCAGACAAGTTTCTTATCGCCCTTTGATGCACTGTAGCCATATGTATTTATCAGCTCACCGTAAATACGGTATTTTTCTCTGTCCTCGGTGTCACTCAGCTGATCCCTCTGAAGATCGTATTTACGCGCCGCTCTCTCAACCGCATTCGAAAGAAGGTGTCTTAAATCAGCAGACCTTGTACTTATTCGATTCTTTGCTGCCTTAGTCCTGTAGAAGCAATGGATCATTTCGGAAGAGCTGCTGAACTCCCTGCTCTCATCACCCGCATAAAGCTTAAGCGGAAATACCGCAAATTCCACCGGATTGTCACTTTCATAATAAATGATCGGCTGATAGTTTCCATCAACAATAATATTTCTGATACCCAGGAAACTATTCCAGATTCTGTTTATCTCATCACCTGTCAGTTCAGCAACCGGTTTCTTTGATTCCACTCCCGCACGAAGGCATATTTCCTCTGCAACAACAGGTGAGAAACCATTCAGGGAAGTATATACAGCCTTGACCGCTGCCCCCTTCTTAGCGGACAGTGCCGCCCTGAAGCCTTCATCGGTTATCTCCAGCGGATCACTTTTACCTTCAGCCGGCGGATATATATACTCTCTTCCCGGAAGCACCTCTCTGACCGAGCTCACATCACTCGGTATTCTCTTAATACTGTCAAGCACCCTGCCATCCTTATCGACAAGGATGATATTGCTGTGTCTACCCATGATCTCTGTGATAAGCCGCTTCTCCTCAATATCTCCCATCTCGTTTCTATGCTCGATAACGATCTCAACTATTCTCTCAAAGGAAGGCTGTCTGATGTCGATTATCCTTCCGTTACCGATATATTTTCTGAGAAGCATACAGAAATTAGGCGCTGTAAGAGGCGCCGTTTTATTTTCATCTGTTATATAAATAAGCGGCAGTGAGGCATCTGCCGTTATGATAAGCTTCACATTTTCACTGCCCTTTATCGTAAGATAAAGCTCCTGATCATCCGTCTGCTGTATTTTTGATACTCTTCCGCCAAGCAGTTTGCCGCGAAGCTCTTTAACTATACTGTTTATTGTTATTCCATCGTAAGCCATTATTAAACCTCATCTATCCTGACCATCCGAATTATATCCACCCGGATATTCATCCTGCCATATCGCAGTTATTTAGAAATCGCTATACTGGCATAACAAACGCCATCTGTGAAACAGACGGCGTTGTCATAGTCAAAACTCTTTTATTCTACAGTTCATTGTACATCTGCTCATATATCTTAGCAGAAGTATCCCAGCTGTAATTCTGTTCCATAGCATGCTTCTGAAGCTCAGCCCATGCATTCTTGTCATCGAAGAATACCTTCTTTGAGTAGTTGATTGTATTCAGAAGATCAAATGCATCATAGTTGGCAAATGAGAAGCCTGTACCTGTTCCGTCGTACTCATTGTATGGTATAACAGTATCCTTCAGACCGCCTGTTTCTCTGACGATCGGAAGTGTACCATAACGGAGAGCCATAAGCTGTGTAAGTCCGCAAGGCTCAAACCTTGAAGGAACAAGCATCGAATCGCAGGATGCATATATCCTGTGAGACAGATCATCACTGAAATAAATATTTGCAGATATTTTTGCAGGATGTATGCCCTGATAATATCTGAACATATCCTCATAACGTCTGTCGCCGGTTCCGAGAACCACAAGCTGTGTACCATCGGTCATGATATCATTCATGATGCGGTCGATAAGGTCGAGACCCTTCTGGTCGGTAAGTCTTGATACAAGACCTATCATGTAAGCATTCGGATCCTCCGGAAGACCAAGCTCTCTCTGAAGAGCAAGCTTATTTGTAACCTTATCGGTCTTATAATTATCTATATTATAGTTCTTAAATATCTTTCTGTCCGTATTCGGATCCCATACCTGATAATCGATACCGTTAACGATACCCCAGAGAGACTGCCATCTTGCTCTGAGAAGTCCGTCAAGTCCTTCGCCGTAATATGGTGTCTGAATCTCCTGAGCATAGGTATTTGAAACTGTCGATATCTTGTCTGCATAAACAAGACCGCCCTTGAGCATACTGCCGTCCTTGTCTATCTCAAGCTTATCAGGTGTGAAGAGATAGCCCGGAAGTCCGGTGTATTCCATAAGTGTCTTGATATCCCATCTTCCCTGGAACTGAAGGTTATGAATAGTCATAACCGACTTCATGTTGCTGTAAAAAGGATTGCTGGCAAACAGTGTCTTAAGATATACAGGAACCATTCCTGACTGCCAGTCATGACAGTGAACGATATCCGGCTGGAAACCTACACTAGGAAGGATTGACAGAGCAGCTTTGCTGAAATAGCAGAACTTCTCGATGTCCCACTTTGTATCGCCATAAATATTAAAGCCATTGAAATAATACTCATTGTCGATAAAATATACCGGAACTCCTTCATACTCCAGATACATTACTCCGACATACTGCTGCTTCCAGCCGATGTCCATCTGGAAATGAGTGATATATTTCATCTTACTCCTGTATTTTTCAGGAAGACACATATAATTTGGCATGATGATCCTGACATCATACTCTTTTCTATTAAACTTCTTAGGAAGCGTTCCAACAACGTCGGCGAGACCTCCTGTTTTGATAAAAGGAACACATTCAGAAGCAATATAAGCTATTCTTTTCATTTGCAACCCTCCAGGTTTTATTGTGGTTTTTTCTCCATGTCAAATGACATAAACAGTACTTGTTTCCCCAAACAATTCTGTTCAAAATACATTTTAACCCAACATATCTATTATAGCATAATCACGTTTTTTCTTCAACGGAAACTATAGTACTTCACCATATCTGCAATTAATGAATTTCTTGATCTCTTCAACGCAGCCGCTGATGCCGAAACGTTCCGTACTGAGGGAAATATCATAGTATCTGGCATTCTTCCAGTCATGTCCTGTGTAATATTTGTAATAATCCGCTCTGTGCCTGTCACGGCTGTTTATGTAAGAGATCAGCTCCTTCTCAGGCATATCATGAACATAGGAGATCCTTCTCGCACGATACTCGATCGACGCATGGATAAATACACTTACGGTATCATCCCTGTCCTTAAGGATATAATTTGAACATCTTCCTACGATAACGCACGGCTCTTTATCGGCAAGCGCTCTGATGATCTCAGACTGATATTCGAAAAGATCCTTCATAGAGAGAAAATCATCACTTTCCTTTGGTAGCTCCTCTCCCTCATGGCCTGCATACTGAACCTTTGCAACATTAAAAAGAGAGGTACCCTTGATCCTGTCATCATGGGCAACATGATTGTCTCTCATATTCTTACTGTCAGAAACAAGCTGGAACATCTCGCTGTCGTAGCAGTTGATACCAAGTTCCTCGGCAAGCCTTTTGCCAACCTTAAGCCCACCCGAACCATGTTCTCTGGCGATAGTAATGATAACCTTCTTCTTCATAGAAACCTCCCTCTACATCAGATACTTAGCTCCGCATTTCTCAATGCAGGCTCTCGTCAGAACATTCAGTGCATCAATATAATAATCTCCGCCCAGTTCATAATTTACATTGAAAACCGAAAGCTCGGTGCAGGCAAGAATAACAGCCTCACAGCCACGGTCTCTGAGAGGTGCAACCACCTCCATAAATTTATGCCTGTCGCCCTTCTCACCGGCTTTGATCTCGTCATAAATGATGGACATAACCTTCTTCTGACCTTCTTCATCCGGATAAACAGTTTCGATACCGTGAGTCCTGAGAGCCCTTCCGTACATATCATTCTGAACTGTTCCGTCAGTAGCCATTACCCCAACCTTCTTAACATGACGAGCCGCTGCATAAGCAGCTGTCTCCTCGATCATATTTATGAAACCGCCGTCAGTCAGTTCATTAAACTTATCCGCAAAGAAGTGACAGGTGTTGCATGGAACTGCAAAATATTCGCAGCCTGCGCCCTTAAGCATCTCTATATCCTTCTTCAGAATATCCCAGAGATAATCCTGCTTTCCGCAGAGTATGCATTCCGTCCTGTCCGGTATTGTTGCATGCGAGAAGATCACGATATCCAGGTGATCCCTGTCTCCCGAAACCGCAGTTTTCTCGATGATCTTTTTATATAATATTTCCGTTGCCTCGGGACCCATACCCCCGAGTATTCCAAGCATTTTTCTGTCCATGGTTCCTGTTCCGTTATAATAAATTGACATATGATGAAAAAGCCCATATGTCTATATGTTTCTCTCGAAGAATTATTGATATTTATATCCCTGTTCTTAAAGCTCGACAACTCTTCAGATTCACATAATCATAATATCATAATTTTTCAAATATAACAAATCCAACAAGCTAAAAATTGATAATAAATGTCTCTTCTCTGCTATGATTATTCCCGAAACAATGCTCGTCATAATAATCGTCATGCTTAACGTATTTTCTGCCCTTATATCTGCCCAGTTCTCCCTGACTGTCCGGAGCATTCTGATACAGTTTTTTCATGATGCCGGCCGCAGGCACAGCCGCATGAACCGCATACGGAAGCTTACTCTTCTCATAAACCTCTGCCGCCCTGTCTAAGCTGTATGAAGAAAAGGTTGTGATCACTTTTACGGGTATTCCACGTCTCATGAGTCATAAGCTTTCCGGTCTTTTTCGCAAAACAATAACTGCATGACGCCTGACACGCCATGGTCGGAAGTATCATGAAGTTAGTTATTCTCAAATACATATTTCTAATCAATCCACCACTCAGGAGTAATATTCCCAAGCCTGATGGTCCGTCCTGTACTATAATCAGCCATTATCTCAATATCATGATATCTTCCCGGCATGAGCTGAACCATAAGCTCTCTGCAGGCTCCACACGGAGCGCCCTTGCCGCTTGGCGAGATACAGAGAACCTTGTCGATCTCATATTCTCCATTAGTTATCATATTAAATATTGCATTTCTTTCTGCGCATATTCCAAGTGTTGAGCATGTGTCGATGCACACTCCGGTGTATATTTTTCCCGATTTTGAAAGCACCGCTGCCGATACCTCTCCGCAGGTCACATAGTCTGAGATTACCTTTGCTCCGAGTACCTTTTCTGCCGCCTCATGCATTTCTATCCATATCTTGTCCATTATATATTTCCTCCATTTAATCTTTTATTCATCTTTTTAACATTTGTTATATTTCTGTCTTTTTATACTATGTTATCATTATGACGGTATATTTATTATAGGTCAACTCAAATTCAAGAAAACAGGCAGAAACCCGGTTTCTGCCTGTTTTTTTTATATTACTGTTTACTTATTTGCGGCGTCATACTCCACCATGAAATTCTTAACGTAATCCGCATCGGAGGTACACTCGATATACTCTCTTCCGATCTTCTGTCTGGTCTCATCACCCTTGCCTGTGATCAAAAGTATAGTTGGCTCTGTGCACTCGAATATAGCCTTATGGATGGCCTCTCCTCTGTCCTCTATCATCTCATAAGGACAGTTACCTGCAGCCTCAACATACTGTGCGATATCCTTCGATATCTGCTCCACCGGCTCCTCTCCCGGATCCTCGGCTACAAGATAAATCTTGTCTGAGTATTTCCCTGCGAGAGTTCCGATATCACGACGTCTGAGATATGACTTATATCCCGGACATCCGAATATTGTTACAACCTTCCTTCCCGGATATTCCTTGAAGGTCGACTCATAAAGTCTCTCAAACGAAAGCTTGTTATGCGCATAATCTACTATCGCATAAACCTTGTCGTCCGCCGTCTTGAAGAGCTCCATACGTCCCTTTGAACGCGCCTTCTTTAAGCCCTCGTATATATATTCTTCTGGAACATTATAAGCATTTGCAACGCAGATGGCAGCAAGTGCGTTCTGAACATTAAACAGTCCCGGCATCGTCAGCTCAAACTCTCTGTCAAAGCGGTCACATCTGACCTTGAAGAAGATTGAATCGCCGACCTTTCTTATATCATAACCATAAATATCACAATCAGGCTGAGTACCGAAGGTATAAACCTCTTCCGCATCCTTTGACGCTTCCCTGATCCTGTCAAAATGCTCCGTATCAGGGCAGATATAAGCCTTCTTAACCTGCTTAAAGAACTTAAGCTTAGATGTGAAATAATCCTCAAAATCCGGATGCTCTATCTCACTGATGTGATCCTCGGAAATATTCATGAAAACACCGACATCAAACTTAACAAGATTAACTCTGTCATATTTCAGTGCCTGTGATGAAACCTCCATGGTAAAATAATCTATTCCCGACTTAACCGCATTATTGAAATGCGAGAAAAGTTCGATTGATTCAGGCGTTGTGATATGTGATTCATAATTCATTACTCCGTCATATGTATCTATTGATGAAGCAATCGCCGTCTCCTTCTTGCCCAGAGACTCCTGATACATATCAATGATTGTCTTAAAATAATACGCCGTTGTAGACTTGCCCTTGGTTCCCGTAAGACCGGTCAGGTTAAACTTCGAAACCGGATCATCATAGAAAAGGATTGCCAGATACGGCATGGCCTTTCTGATATCACTTACGATAATATGAGGTGCTTTTGCGGCTGGATACTCTGTCTCACTGATATAAACTGTTGCGCCCTTCTCTATCGCAGAGTGCAAATATTCCTCCTTAAAAGCTGCTCCTTTACAGACAAACAGTGTCCCCGGTACGGCTTCCTTCGAATCATATGTCAGCCCCTCAACAAGGCTCTCCTCCTCACAATTATCCGAAATATAAAGCCCTGCTTCTTTGATTGATTCAATATATTCTTTTATACTATGCATAATATGCTCCTATATCTATATATTCTATCCATAAACAGCCGGGCAGTGCTGCCCGGCGTCCGCTTATAACCATTTAATTATAATACTTCTTATATTTCGAATAATGACTCACATGCTGCTTCAGCATCCTGAGAGTCCTGTGAGGCTTCAGATCGCCCTTCATAAATACAGGATTAACGAACTTTCCTTCACGAAGCAGCTTCTTCAGCTTCTTCTTATTCTCCGGATCCTTGACATATTTCTTGGCAACCGGCTTTGGAACAACCAGCCAGAGATGTTCCTTCTTTGCAGTGGCGAACGGAAGTTCCCTGCCATGGATGTATTCCTCTACGAAATACCTTGCTACGTTGAAGCCCGAACCGGTAACATAGAAGTTTGATCTTCCCTGACGTGTATTTATCTCAAAGAATTTATATTTATTATCACGTGAATCATATTTGATATCAAAGTTTGAGAAACCGATGTAATGAAGATCCTCAAGAAGATTCTTAACCTTCTTCATCAGCTCCTCCTGCGGCTCGGTGATGATGACTGCATGATTGCCCTTTCCGTGAGGAGTATGCTCCTCAAGAAGAACGTGTCCGAGGCACATCATCTTAACCTTACCGTTATGATCAGAATAAGAGGTCAGAACTCTCATGTATTCATCATTACCCGGAATCATATCCTGAATGATGAGTGAGTCCTCATAGCCTGCACCATAGATGTCATTTATTACCTTAACAAGCTCGTCTCTGTCGCTGATGGTATAAACCTTCTCCTGCGTCGGAAACTCATGTTCCCAGTAATTGATTCCGTTTGAAGGCTTCAGAATAACGGGGAATATAAATGGAAGTTCATTCGGAAGGCTGTCACCGTCTCTGTAAACAAGCGTACCCGGATAATCAATACCATGCTTCTCACAGAGCTTGTAGAAAAGCTCCTTCTGCTGAAGGCTGTTCATAAGCTCAAAATCAATATATGGCGCAACAGCATTTTCCGGAAGTTCATTCTTATGCTTACTTATAAGTGCAACATAAGAATCACCGCAGCCGATGGTAAGAACCTTCTTGTCCTTATGCTCCTTACAGAAATTCCTTACCGTATCCAGAAAGACCTCATCTGTATCTATTGCCTTATTTGCCGTGTAAACAGTTATCTTACTTCCAAAGCTCGGACCGGTTGCGAACTTTCCGAAAACGTATGATCTAACTTTATATGCCTCATAGAAGGCTCTCGCAACACTGTAGGTATTGATATCCCCTCCGAAGAGCATCGGGATAAATTCTTCTTCTCTGAACTCCATATTCCTGCCACCTCTTTATGATTTCCGGCATGCCTATGCCGACATTTTTACTGCTCATCATGTCATGTTATATTTCCAAAACACGAAAATACACATACCATGTTCATACACAAATAGTAATTATAGCATCTTCATTCAAACAAGTGAAGAGTTTTCTAAACCCAGCCATCTTCACCGGCATCATATTCCTCCGGAAAACCATCCCCCGAATAGCTGTAATCAGCAGGGAACCCATCTTCGTCAGAGGCTTCATACGCTTCGGGAAGATCATCAAACGAATCATCATAGTCTTCCGAAGCTTCATCATATTCTTCGGAAACCTCATCCTCATCCCGGGAATCGGTCTCGTAGATCTTCTCTTCCTCTTCACCCTGAATATAATATGCGACATCATCAATGGTCTGTTCGTCATCTATGAACATTTCAAAATACATCTTTTCAACATTGGACAGAGTCAGTCTGTATGTCTTCTTCTTTCCGCCGAAGAGTCTGTTCTTCTTTAACTCTTCGTGCTTTGACATGTATTTTACATCGTCAAGATATACAACATCGATACGGCTTACATAGGCAACGATCAGATACGAATCCGTGACAAATATATTGTCGCTCTGATACAGAAGCTTATTCTTCATCTCATAATCCAGATCAGCAACAACACTTTTAACATTACCGAAACGTTTCAGTTCTCTCGCCTGCTTAAGTATCTGTGGTCTGTAAAATGCGATCAGAATATATAGTCCCAACATGATCAGAGATGCAATAAGCGCATAATACACGATCTTAAGTATCCTGATCCACATTTCCGGAAATCTCAGCTGGTCAAGTACATATATACTTGAAGCCTCTCCATCCGTATGCTCCATAAGTCCCAGTGTTTCCGCATATTCACTGACAATATATCCAGCTGTCAGTTCATCCTTAACGATACGAAACTTAACCGTAAATGCAGTTCCTTCCGCTGCCTCCCTCACTCTCTCGGACATATCATTATCAAGCAGGTACAGACTGATCCTGCCATTATTGAAACTATAAAAATAGCTTCCGAGTTTTTTATCCTTGGATATATAATCAAAACCGCTGTAAACAAGATCTGATATTCTGAGTCTGACATTAACCTTGCCGAGAGTATAGAACTCCTCTGCAGCCCCTATATCTTCCATATCATAGACTTTTGCATCATCCATCTTTCGCATATGAGACACAGAAAGAAATGCAGCCGATATTATCAGAGCAAGCGGTATGGCCATGAGGATCAGATTCCTCACAAGCATTTTTGTAAATCTTTTATTTTTCATCTATAGCCTCTAAAAGAATATCAATTCTTTTTATCCAAAAGCTTAACCAGATTCAGCCTGAGAGCATTTGTTACAACGCAGAAGCTTGACAGGCTCATTGCTGCCGCTCCGAACATCGGACTGAGTTTCCATCCTAATATCGGATAATACAGCCCTGCCGCAAGCGGAATACCTATAGTATTATATATAAATGCCCAAAACAGGTTTTCATGTATATTCTTAAGCGTTGCACGACTCAGCTTAACAGCCGATGCAACATCCATCATATCACTTTTCATAAGGACAACGTCGGCCGCATCAATTGCTATATCCGTTCCTGCCCCTATGGCAATACCGATATCCGCCCTTGTAAGTGCCGGTGCATCATTTATACCATCACCGACCATTATCACTCTGTTACCGGATTCCCTCAGTTTTCTGATAACCTGTTCCTTACCGTCCGGAAGCACATCTGCGATAACCTCATCAACACCCGCCAGTCTTCCGATCGCTTCAGCAGTTCTCCTGTTATCACCTGTCAGCATGATGACTCTAATGCCCATATCCTTAAGCCTTTTTAACGCTTCATTACAATCATCCTTAATGGTATCTGCCACCGCCAGCATACCTATTACATTACCTGAAGAAGCAAAAAATACAGGTGTCTTTCCTTCCTTCGCAAACTCCTCGGCCTTAGCTGTGAATTTCGGAGATATAGTCGCATATTTTTTTATAAAATCCGCATTTCCTCCGAAAAACTTCTGATACATTACCAAACCGGATATACCATTTCCCGGATGAGTCTTAAATTCACTTACATCAAAATAATCTGCCGGTGCAGCATGTAATCTTTCATTACCATAAGTCACTATTGCTTTTGCTATCGGATGTTCGCTCCTGGCCTCTATTGAGCAGCACATTTTGACGAAACTGTCCTCATCAACACCGGTTTCCACGAAAATATCTGTTACAGAAGGATCACCCTTAGTTATTGTACCAGTCTTGTCAAGAACAACCACATCCGCTTTACCGGTTTCTTCAAGTGAAACCGCGGTTTTAAAAAGGATGCCATTCTTCGCACCGACACCATTTCCGACCATTATGGCCACAGGTGTTGCAAGTCCCAGAGCACACGGACATGAAATAACAAGAACCGAAATTGCCCTTGCCATGGCAAAGCCGACCGCACTTCCGGTAATCATCCAGACAGCAAAGGTTATTGCTGCAATACCTATAACAACCGGTACAAATATACCTGAAACCTTATCCGCTATCTTGGCCACAGGCGCCTTGGTTGAAGCTGCTTCGCTGACCATACTTATGATCTGAGAAAGTGTTGTATCTCTTCCGACTCTCTCGGCCCTGCACTTCACAAAGCCCGACTGATTGATGGTTGCCGCATAAACCTTATCCCCTGCAGTTTTATCAACAGGTATACTTTCACCGGTAAGTGCCGACTCATTTACTGCACAGTCTCCTTCGATAATTATGCCATCAACAGGAACACTTTCACCGGATCTGACAACAAATATATCACCTACAGCAACTTCATCGATTGAAACAGTTTTCTCCTCATTATCTCTGATCACGACAGCCGTTTTAGGTGCAAGCTTCATAAGCCCCTTAAGTGCATTTGTGGTCTTACCCTTGGAATAGGCCTCAAGAAGCTTTCCGACTGTGATAAGCGTGAGTATCATTGCTGCCGATTCAAAATACAGGTCATTCATATAATCGCTGACCTTAGCTGTATCGCCCTTATTCGACGCATTATTCATTAGAAAAAGAATTACCGTACTGTAGCAGAAGGATGCAGCAGACCCAAGCGCTACAAGTGTATCCATATTTGGCGCTCCTCTGAAAAGTCCCTTAAAACCGGACGTAAAAAATCTCTGGTTGATCACCATTACGATTGCAGCAAGGATCATTTCGACGAGACCCATGGCTGTGTGATCATCCTCCAGCCATTTCGGAAGAGGAAACGAGAACATCATATGGCCCATGGATATATACATAAGCACAAGAAGAAAACCAAGCGATACGAACAGTCTCTTCTTTAGAGCAGGCGTTTCCGTATCTCTCAGTGCCTCTTCCTCTGCGGCATATAAACCGCCTTTCACACTGCCCTCATCCGCTGCCGCTCCGGCGCCCTTATCCTTCCTTGGCTGCATCAGCTTTGCTTTATAACCTGCATCCACGACAGCTTTGATTATGCTTTCGCTCGATGCCGTTCCTTCAACTCCCATTGAGTTGGTGAGAAGATTTACCGAGCATGAGCTGACACCTTCAACCTTCGATACTGCCTTTTCAACTCTCGCCGAGCAGGCAGCACAGTGCATACCTTTTACTGAATATTGTTCCATTTTACACTCCGATCACGTCTCAATCCCCGCAAACTGAGTCATATATAATTTATAATAATTTCCTCTCTTTTCCAGCAGCTCATCATGTGAGCCTGATTCAATTATGTGTCCCTTATCCATAACTACTATCATATCTGCATCACGGATCGTCGAAAGGCGGTGAGCTATGATAAGACTTGTTCTGTTCTTCATCAGTCTTACCATTGCGTTCTGGATATGCTTCTCTGTTCTTGTATCCACGCTTGAGGTTGCTTCATCCAATATAAGAATCTTTGGATATGAAAGAAAAGCTCTTCCGATAGTAACCATCTGTCTCTGTCCCTGCGACAGATTTGCGCCTGCCGATGCCAGATAAGTATCATACCCCTCCGGAAGCCTTTCTGCAACCTTATATACATGAGAAAGCTTCGCCGCTTCAACCATTTTTTCGTCAGAAATCTCCTCATCGGCATATTTCATATTGTTACGAAGAGTATCCGAAAAAAGTACCGAATCCTGCAGAACGATTCCTACCGAATCACGCAGAGTCTCAGCAGAAATATCCTTGATATTTCTTCCGTCAACCGTTATCTCACCACTGTCAATATCATAGAATCTCATAAGGAGATTAACTATGGTTGTCTTGCCACTGCCGGTCGAACCAACCAGCGCGATCTTCTTTCCTGCCTCGATCTTAAGACTGAAATCATTTATAACCTTCTGTCCCGGAACATATGAGAAGTCCACATTTTTAAACTCGATTACACCCTCCGAGATCACGAAATCCTTATCTCCGCTCTTATCCTCATCGGTCTCATCAAGTATCGTAAATATTCTCTCAGCACCGGCTATGGCTGTTTCAATCTGACCGTAAAGCTGAGCCAGCTCATTGATAGGTCTCGAAAACTGCTTAGAGTAAATAATGAAAGCTGATATCACGCCAACCGATATATCTCCTCTGACGGCAAACCAGGCACCAAAAGCAGCAACAATAACAAAAGAAATATTACTGATGGTATTCATCACCGGCCCCATGGCATTACCGATTATATCAGCGATAATACCGGTTTTAGTCATCACATCACTGGCCTTTTCAAAGTTCTCTATCGTCTCCTCCTGAAGATTATACGCAGTAACGGTTTTAATATCCGTAACCTTCTCTTCAACTATACCGTTCAGTTCGCCGAGGAGTATCTGCCGCTTCAGATAAAGCTTTCTCATATAATGAGACATAACCTTGGTGGTAATAACAGTCAGAATTACCGTCGTACATGTCAGAAGTGTAAGCGGAATACTGAAGGTCAGCATTACTATAAGCGTTCCGACCAGTGTCAGTATTCCCGAAAAAAGTGACGAAAGTGACTGGCTGATAACATTTGATACATTTTCTGCATCATTGGTCATACGGCTCATTATATCGCCATGTGAATGAGTATCAATATAAGCTATCGGCAGATTGATTATTTTATCAAACAGATCATTTCTCAACCTGTCAATTATCCTTGCTGACAGCTTTGCGGATATAAATCCCTGAAGCAGCGTTGCAACACCATGAATTATGTATGTCACCAGGATTATGATGAGCAGCTGCGGTATCCTTCCAAACTTTCCTTCAACGAGATCATCGATTGCTTTACTCTGAAAGCCCGGTGCAAGTACACTTGCAACAACCGTGATTATTACCACGATTGCAAGGATTATTACAGAGGCGATCTCCGGTCTGAAGAATCTGACAAGCCTCCTCAGTGTTTTACCGCGGTCTGCCGCCTTCTCAACGGGAGCTCCCATATTTCCGGGACGGTTTCCCGGTCTGAAGCCTCTTTCTATCAGAGATGAGGTTGGTTTCTGTCCACTCATGAGACCTCACCTCCCCTCAAACTGTCAGGGGTATCCATTTCCTCACCACCGACACTATTACTCGACTTTGAAGCATCTTCATCGTCACGCAGCTCCGAACCACTGATCGCAGCAGCGTCATTAGCAGCCTTGCTGTCAGGCGTCTTCAGCTGTGATTCGTAAATATCCTTATAAACGTCATTCGATGCCATCAGTTCATCATGAGTTCCCACAGCAGATATACTTCCGCTGTCAAGAACCACTATCCTGTCAGCATTTCTGATGGACGCAACCCTCTGTGCTATTATGATTTTCGTAACATCTCTGTAGTCCTTATTCAGTGCAGCATAAAGCTTCGCTTCGGTCTGCAGATCAAGCGCACTTGTAGAATCGTCAAATATAAGTATTTCACTCTTCCTGAGCAGTGCCCTGCTTATGGCTATCCTCTGTCTCTGGCCACCCGAAAGGCTCATTCCACCTTCGGCAACCTCAGTATCGTAGCCATCCTTCTGCTGCATGATAAATCCATCAGCCTGAGCGGCCTTCGCAGCTCTGATTATCTCCTCATCTGTCGCATTGCGTTTTCCAATTGCAATGTTGTCCTTTATATTTGTACTGAAGAGTTCACTCTTCTGCAGGCAGACAGTCACCTTTTCCCTCAGGTCATTCAGTCTGTAATCCCTAACCGGAATACCATCAACAAGAATATCTCCTTCTGTTGCATCATAGAACCTCGGGATTAGATTTACGAGAGTTGTCTTGCCGCTGCCGGTCGCACCGATCACAGCGATCGTCTCGCCCTTCTTAATATCCAGATTAATATCCTTCAGAACCGAGGTGCTGTTTCCGGGGTATTTGAAACTGACATTCCTGAAGCTGATGGTTCCATTATTCTCTGTCGCTACATCTGATTTGCCCGTTACAGCCGCATAGTCGCTTTTCTCATCTTTGTCATTAATATTATATAAGCTGCCTTCTGCTGCCTTACCATCTGTAATTACAGGCTCCGTCAGGACAACCTCCTTCAGTCTCTTCGACGATACAAGACCTCTGGAAAGAGTCTGGAAGATCATCGCAAGCATCATCATTCCGTTAAGTATCTGGGAAATATAAGTAATAGCCGCCATAACCGAACCCGGTGCGATATCACCGCGTTTCACTCCTCCGGTTCCGATTAGGATGATCCCAACAACCGCTATATTTAATACTATATTCATCACCGGACGAAGAAAAGAAAGCAGGAGCTGAACTCTGAACTGAGTATCAACAAGCTCACTGTTCGCCTTACCAAAACGCTTCTTCTCTCTTTTCTCCTGAACAAACGCTTTGATAACACGCGCTCCGTTAACATCCTCCTGCATGATCCCGTTCATTTTGTCGAGCAGCTTCTGAAGCTTCAGGAACAGCGGATTGGTCTTCCAAACTACGAAGACAATATGCAGAATAATAAGCGGAAATGCACATGCGATTATCATTCCGAAGGACAGATCAAGTGAAAGAAGCGCGATCGTTCCTCCGATGAAAAACATAAGGCATCTAACAAAGCCTCTGATAAGCTGCATAACAAGCTGCTGTATCTGAGTCACATCATTTGTGATCCTCGTAACCAGTGAACCTGTTGTGAAGTCATCTGTCTGTTCAAAGGAAAAATGCATTATCCTCCTGAAACAGAATTTTCTTACATCATTACCGAAATTCTGTCCGGCTATATTTGTAAATACAGCTGAGAGTATGCCAAAAAGGCATCCGAAGATAACAACGATTATCATTCTGATACCTGTTGATACGACAAGGCTTACATTGGATACGCCGCCGTTTCCGACGCCCAGTATTCCTTCATCGACTATTTTCTGCATCATCTTCGGCTGGTAGAGATCGACCATGACCTCTCCGACCATAAAAAGTGATGCAAGAACGGCAAACAGCCAGTATTTCTTTAAAAACTTCAGTAATGTTTTCATGTGTATACCTTAACATGTAACTCATATATATCTACGGTTGTAGAAAAATACATCCTTAGATATATATGGTATACCATGTTTATATTCGGATCAGTCTTCACACGCAATACGTATAAGAAGCTCTGTAATTGTTACTATCGACTCTGCCGGAACATATTCATATATTCCATGGAAATTATGACCTCCGGCGCAGAGGTTTGGACACGGAATACCCATAAAGGACAGATTTGCTCCGTCCGTGCCGCCTCTTATAGGACTTATCTTCGGCTCTATTCCAAGCTCCTCCATAGCTTTTTTGGCATTTTCTATGAGGAACATATTATCCGGTTCAATGCATGAACGCATATTGTAATACTGGTCATGAATATCAACGGATACCGGATTATCACAAAACGACTTATATTTTTTATTGAGAGTATCTGCGATCTTCTGCAGCCTCTCCTTCTTCTCCTCAAACTTCTCTCTCGAATGATCACGGATGAAGAAATCCATCCTTGCCTCCACGACATCACCCGAAAATTTCATCAGATGGAAGAAGCCCTCGTAGCCTTCCGTCCTCTCCGGTCTGTCAGCTTCGCCGATCATCGAATCAAATTCCTCAGCAACCCTGATGGCATTCAGCATTTTATTTTTAGCCTCACCCGGATGAACATTCAATCCCTTTACCGTAACAGCTGCCGCAGCCGCATTGAAGTTTTCAAACTCAAGCTCTCCGATCTCACCGCCATCAACCGTATATGCATAATCTGCTCCGAAGCGATTCACATCAAAGTTCTTCGTTCCTTCGCCTATCTCTTCATCTGTTGTAAAAGCTATGGCTATCCTGCCATGTAAATACTTTGGTTCACCGCTTCTTATATCCGTAAGCAGTTCTTCTGCCATGGTCATGATCTCAGCTATACCGGCCTTGTCATCCGCTCCGAGAAGAGTCGTTCCATCGGTAGTGATAATTGTCTTGCCTGTATATTTCTTTAATTCCGGAAATCTTTCTGCACTAAGAACAATCCTTTTTTCATCATCGTTTCCGGTGCCTTCTGATAATATTGTTTTATCATCATTGTTCCTGAGATTTTCACGCTCGGTATTCTCTTTGTTACTACTGAGAATGATATCCCCGCCATCATAATCATATATAAACTGCGGCACGACATTTGCTCCGCTTGCCTCAGGTGAGGTATCCATATGAGCTATGAATCCGAGAACCTTGTCATTCTTTCTGCCATCGGTTGCCGGTATCATCGCATAGAGATAATTATGCTCCTCATCGAAGTAGATACTCTCTGCTCCGATTTCGCCGAGTTCATCTCTGAGCAGTCTGCCGAGATCCTTCTGCTTTTCCGTACTCGGAGAAAGCCCGCTTTCTTCGTCGGACTGAGTATCTACTGCTATATATTTCAAAAACCTTTTTATTGATCTGTCGTTTAAAATATCTGTTTTATTTATGTCCGTCTTACTCATAGTTTAATCTTTCCGCTCCGGTTTAATGTTTTATTCGATCCTCCGGGATTCTTTTTATTCCTGTTTAGTTTTTATTTAGTTGCAAAGAATAGTTTCCATTCCGATCTTCTGTGGCTTCATACCCATCATCTCATAGAACTTCATCGCTCCCGGATTACAGCTCCACACGTTGAGAGTCACATTATAGCAATCCTGACTCTTCGCATATTCTATTACATGATCATAAAGAGCCTTTCCCACACCGCTTTTTCTTGCCGCCTCGTCAACGCATATATCGTCGATGTACAGAGTCTTTATATCCGTAAGCACAGAGTCATTCAGTATCTGCTTATGTATGCAGAATGCATGGCCCACCACGTTTCCTTCATCATTTACACAGACAAATACAGGTGTATTATCATCACTGATTATCTCCTCAAGCTGCTTCGCATCATACTTTGTTGCAGGTCCCTTGAAGAGATCAGGTCTGCCGTTATGATGTACCATATCCACCTGAACCAGAAGTTTTAGTATTGCCGGAATATCCTTTATTTCCGCCTTTCTGACATTATTCATAAAAAAGCCTCCCTTATGGTCGATCCTTTATCTTCCATAAGAAAGGCTAATGCAATTAAAAATATATTTCAAGTATTATTTTAGATTATTTACCTTAAGCGACGGCTCATGTTGCGGAATCATAAGAGCCGGGCAGCCTTCCACAGGTTTTGCCACCCCGTTTACCACATATACCGGAGTACCTTTCCCTGCCATAAAAGCCTTCACATAATCCTGAACCGATTCAAGCTTATCTTCAAACATCATTCCGCCCTTCGGTCCATCATAGAAGAAATGGATATCAGAGCCGGCCGAAATCGGAACATTAAGCTCCTTCGCATAGTTGTAGCTGAGCGCATTCATATTATCATCATTTGCAGCATTATAAGCCTCAACGCCATCAGTGATCGAAGGTGTCAGATTAATGCAGCTGAGATAATCCCTCTCTCTGTACGGATGAGCCTGTATCATTATTGCCCCTGCCTCATGTACCAGCTCATAGACCTCCTGACGTGTTTTCTCCATCAGATCCGGATGTGCAAGAAGCCATTCCTTATCGATACCATATATAAGATATTCATCGCCGCAGAAATGGTATTCGACTCCAAACATAACCTTAAAATCGATCCCTGATGCAGCCGCCAGCGCATCTTCATATCCGCTGACATACATCTCTATTCTTTTATCCCACGGCAGATCCTTCGGAACCGAGCTGTTTCCGTTAAGGAAATGATCGGTAATTATCATACCGTCAAAGCCTTCCTTCTGCATGTATTCTATATAATCTCTTCCAAATACACGCCCGCACGCACTCGCCTGAGAGGTATGTGAATGAGTTTCATATACGTATGACATCTAAAGAACCTCCACCTGTAATAAAGAGCCAAAAACCTATATTCTCACAAAGCATACAGACTTGTGATCCATATACTTATCAATGATCGATTAAATAATATTTTCTGTAACCCGCATAGTCAAGCAAAATTATATATTAAACAGGTTCTTTGATGTAATATTGTTTTTACCGTAGGCCGCCGTCACCACTATACAATATTTCTTATCCCTTCACATATCCTTCTGGCGATCTGAGGATTATTCATAGTATACAGATGTATACCATCCGTATCACTTACAAGCAGATCGATTATCTGACTTAAAGCATACGCCATTCCTGCATCAAATAAAGCCTCCTTATTATTCTCATATCTGTCTACTATCTTCTGAAATTTCTCCGGAAATGAAGCATTACACATCGATATCATTCTTTTGATCTGCGCAGCCTTAACGACAGGCATGATTCCCGGAATAATAGGAACATCAATATCTGCTATCCTGCATTTCTCTTCGAAATCATAGAAGAGACTGTTGTCGAAGAACAGCTGGGACAAAACAACTTCAGTACCTGAATTCACCTTAGTCTTTAAATGTCTGATCTCATCCACATTATTATCGGATTCAGGATGACGCTCCGGATAACATGCTCCGAGTATGCAGAAATCATGGTTCTCCTTTAAATAAGACACAAGATCCGATGCATAGGTGAAATCCTCTTTCCTTGGGATATCGTCACGCATATCTCCTCTGAGCGCGAGTATATTTTCTATCCCTGCATCCTTAAGAACTCTGGCAAACTCATCAATCTCCCTCCTGCTGTAATGCAGGCATGTCAGATGAACAACAGGCTCAACCTTGTATTTATCCTTGATCTTACGTGCAAGCTCTATGGTTTTGTTACAATTACAGCTTCCGCCCGCACCGAAGGTTACACTGATAAAATCAGGTTTTAATTCACAGAGCACATCCAGCGTGTCATCTATATTTCGCAGTTCATCATCTTTTTTAGGCGGAAATATCTCAAATGAAAGAGATCTTTCACCTTTTCTGTATATATCGGATACCTTCATCTATCTATGCCTCATTTCGAATGATCTGTGCTGCCTGAACGAGATTGATCAGGCTCTGCTTTGTCTCCTCCTCACCTCTGGTCTTAAGACCGCAGTCAGGATTAACCCAAAGCTTTTTATCCTCAATCCTGGTTCTCATCTTGCGAAGTGCTGTTACGATCTCATCAACTGACGGAACTCTTGGTGAATGAATATCATATACGCCCGGTCCGACCTCTGTTTCGAAGTTACATTCCTTCAGAGAATCAAGTATCAGAAGATCCGATCTTGACGCTTCAAATGTGATAACATCCGCATCCATATTGTCAATCGCCGGAATTATATCTGTAAACTCGCTGTAGCACATATGTGTATGAATCTGTGTCTCAGGTCTCACTCCACTGTGAACCAGTCTGAACGCAGGGATTGCAAAATCAAGATATTCACTGTACCAGTCTGACTTTCTGAGAGGAAGCTTCTCTCGGAGGGCTGCCTCATCAATCTGGATAACACGTATTCCGTTCGTCTCAAGATCAAGAACCTCATCTCTGATCGCAAGTGCAATCTGTGTCATTGATTCCTTAATACTTATATCCTCTCTTGGGAATGACCAATTAAATATGGTTACAGGCCCCGTAAGCATTCCCTTTACAGGCTTATCCGAAAGTGACTGAGCATACACTGACCACTCAACAGTTATCGGTTTCTTTCTGCTGATATCGCCCCAGATGATTGGTGGTTTTAAGCATCTTGTACCATATGACTGTACCCACGCTCTCTCCGTGAACAGATATCCGTCAAGAGATTCTCCGAAATATTCAACCATATCATTACGCTCGTATTCACCATGAACAAGAACATCAATTCCGATGCTCTCCTGCCATCTTATAACACGCTCGATCTTCTCTTTGTTGAACTGCTTATACTGCTCCTCACTGATCTCTCCCTTTCTGAAGTCTGCTCTGTTTTTCTTAACATCCTTGGTCTGTGGGAAGGAACCAATTGTAGTTGTCGGAAACAGAGGAAGCTTAATTGTATCCTTCTGAATCTGCTCTCTTTCCTTTCTTTCCGGATTTCTTACGTAATCAGCATCCTTAATTTCGGCTATACGCTTCTGAACCTCTTCATTGTCACAGTCTCTCTTTGATGAAAACAGTTTTTCGTTCTCTTCATAAGCTGTTGACGCTTCACTGTCAGGAGCGTCAGCCAGCTTAGCTATTTCACTGAGCTCTACGAGCTTCTCCTTTGCAAATGCAAGATATTTCTTATGTTCAGCAGAAAGCTTTTCTTCACCTGCAAGAGTATATGGAACGTGAAGCAGCGAGCAGGATGTCGACAGCACAACATCAATTCCCTTACCTCTGAGTAAAGCTATTGTGTTAAGTGTTTTTGTATATCTGTTTCTCCAGATATTTTTTCCGTTTACAAGACCGGCGAACAGAACCTTATCCTCAGGGAACCCATTCTTTTCTATCAGATCAAGTGTTTCCTTTCCTTCGATAAAGTCGAGACCAATACCGTCAAACGGAAGTGTTGTGATGGTGTCATATACATCACGTACATCTCCGTAATAGGTCTGAAGAAGGATCTTTACATTTCCCTTGCCTGCAAGGATACCCTGATAGAGTCTTACAAGGAAAGCCTTGTCATTCTCATCAAGATCACGAACCAGTGATGGCTCCTCGAACTGGATCCACTCATCACCGCGCTCTGCAAGTCCCTCGATAATACTCTTATAAGTACCGATCACAGCATCAATATAATCCTCTCTTGTTTTTGTTCCTGTATATCTGCAAAGTGCAAGAAGTGTATATGCACCGATGATAACCGGCTTTGTTTCTGTGCCGCAATCCTTTGCTTCATCATATTCATCAAATATTCTGGAACCTGACAGCTTAACTTCCGTCTCATCCTCAATTTCAGGAACGATGTAATGATAATTGGTATTGAACCATTTCTTCATGGCAAGTGCCTTAACATCACCCTTCTCACCCTGATAGCCTCTTGCCATTGCAAAATAAGTATCAAGTTCTGAAAGCCCCAGTTCCTTATATCTCTTTGGCACAATTCCGCAAAGGACTGCTGTATCCAGAAGGCAGTCATAAAATGAAAAATCATTTGAAGGTATGAAGTCTACCCCTGCCTCCTTCTGACTCCTGATATGTTCTGCACGAAGTGACTTTGCAACGTTTTCAAGTTCCGCTGCATCAATCTCTCCCTTAAAATATTTCTCCGAAGCAAATTTTAATTCTCTGTTTTCTCCGATCCTCGGATATCCTACTACCGATGTAAGCATACATTCTTTCCTCCTCGTTATGATCTGTAATATGCGATGAGTATAGACCTATAACTTCAGTGGGTAAAATATATAAAACTTTGTATTGTCCATAGATTTTATCTATATCATATGATATAATCATTTTCCAATCTATTTCCATAAGGAGAATCCAATGACACTAAAACAACTTCAATATATAGTTACGGTTGCAGACATCGGAAATATTACAGAGGCTGCAAAAAGGCTTTATATAGCTCAGCCTTCACTCACCTCATCCATTCATGAACTTGAAAAGGAATATGGAATTACCATCTTTAAACGTGGAAATAAAGGCGTTGAACTGACACCTGAAGGAGATGAATTCCTGGGATATGCCAGGCAGGTTATAGAGCAGGCGAACCTGATAGATGAAAGATATACCGGTAAGAATATCGGAAAGCAGAGATTCTGCGTTTCAGCACAGCATTATTCCTTTGCTGTGGAAGCCTTCGTTGAATTACTCAAAGAGTGCGGCGGTGACAGATATGAATTTCATATGCGCGAAACCCAGACCTACGATATCATCGATGATGTTGCACATCTGAGAAGTGATATAGGAATACTGTATCTGAACAGTTTTAATGAAACTGTCATCAGAAAAACTCTTCGTGATAACAGTCTGTCATTTACTTCGCTTTTCAAGGCAAAGCCTCATGTATTTATCGGCAAGACCAACCCTTTGGCCAAAAAAAAGAAATTGTCACTCGAGGACTTAAAGCCCTATCCCCGTCTTTCCTATGAACAGGGGAGTCACAATTCCTTTTATTTTTCAGAAGAGATTCTCAGCACCGTTGACTGCGACAAGGAGCTTGTCGTCTGTGACAGAGCCTCTCTCTTCAATATGCTTATCGGTCTCAATGGCTACACCATCTGCAGCGGTGTGATAAGTGAGGAGCTTAACGGACCAAATATCATAGCCAAGCCTCTTGATGTCGATGACTATATGGAGATCGGTTACATCCTTCCGGGAACCATCCATCCGTCGCAGCTCACCTTGAATTATATAGAGATACTGAAGAAGCTTGTTTAATTCATGAGAAGCTGCTCATCTGCCCAGTTACTCTGCTGCACAGCTGCTTCACTATCCAAACAGCATTTTGGCCGCTGCTTCCAGCTCTCTTCGTTCCTGCGAATCATCATATCCGCTTCCCCTGTCATCAATACCCTTGACCGGATCGATAGAAAAGAGACCGTCACGATTACAATAGAAAAATATCCTTCTTACTCCTCTGATCTTAAACCTGGCTTCAGCGTTTCCTTCCGGATACAGCTTCACCATCTGAATGGTGTCCGATGATGCTGCCGCTATAAATGAGATATAGTGCTCCTTTGTCATGCTGTGATCGATCCTTACGTAGTATTCATCCTCTACACGCTCTATGAATATCATGTGCTGTTCATCAGATTCTTCCGCCTCCAAAGGTGAAAGCTGAATACCATGACAATTGATCACCGATTCACCCATGCTGTGGATCACATTTCCACACACCGGACATACATAGAACTTCGACCGCATCATATTCGCCGATACATTTTCGTTATGAATTGTATTGCCCGATATCAGCTCGGTCACTGAAATTCTGAACGCCTCGGCGATAGGCTCAAGCAGTGTTATGTCCGGATAGCCCTTCCCGGTTTCCCATTTTGATACTGTCTTGTCGCTAACTCCAAGCATCTCTGCAAACTGAAGCTGTGTCATTTTGTTTTTTTCTCGCAGTTCCCTTATCACTGCGCCCGTTACATATTGGTTCATATTTTCTTACCTCCTGTAACAGAATATATATCAGCACAGCTAAATATGGTACCTACGTAAAGTAGAGTCAGTCGAGGAATTTTTCATATATATCTTCTCCTGTAAGCGGATATTTGTTGAACCTGTCGGCAGACCACTTAAAAAGATCCTCCTCCGATCTGATCCAGCCGGCTATTACCGCTCCGTCTTCTTTTTTATAGTCTCTTAAAATCATCATCTATTCTCCCTGCTTTTTTCATCTCTCGAAAACATCGTCAATAATAAATCGTATAACCTCATCCGTCACAAAGTAATCTTCATGCTTGATACCCTTGAATATCCTGCACTCAGCATTGTCATAACAGGCTGCCAGCTTTTTCTGCAGACCTGCATCGAGAGTTTTATCATAATCCGAACCGATCACGGTAACCGGGCAGCTTGTATCCTTCGCATATTGGTCAACCCTTATATTATTCTTTATAAATACCTGAAGCGGTCCCCAGAAAATAGGAATAATCTTATTGTACAGATCCGCACACGTGCGATAACCCGATGCAAGAACAAGATGCTTACACTCCCTGACGCTTGCCAGATAAGCGGCCATGCCACATCCGTAGCTGTGTCCGAAAACATAGATATCTTTATCCGGATATTTACTTCTTGCATAATCATACAGCTCTTCTGCCGACTGCTGCATAGTATCCAGCTTCATCTTACCCTTACTCTTCTGAGTTCCATAATAATCCACTGAAAGAAACGGACAGTCAAAACGTCCACCATACATTCCCGCAGAATTATATGCTATATATTTTGAGCCTCCAAAAAACAGGATCACCTTGTCAGAATCAGAGTCCAGATTATATCCATATCCAAATAAAGAATCCCTGATCTGTATTTCCACAGGCTCATACACGACATTCTTTATTTTCTGATCTCCCTTATAAAAAGAATATGATATATGCTGCATGACCGCATCTGTTGCAAAATATACGATCAGAATTATCATTATCACTTTCAGAATTATATAAGCAATATTCATCTTTTTTCTCCGTTTTTCTTTCTTACAGTTTAGTATGATCACAGCAGCAAGTATCAGAATGATTCCCAATGCTGACAAAACTGTTAATGCCTCTTTAAACACAACCACCCCGATAAGTGTAGCAACCAGTGGTTCTATAGTGGCAATGATTCCTGCCTTACTTGCCTCAACTGTCCGTAATCCAAGCGTATATGCCAGGAATGGAATAAAAGCAGTTATCAATGCCGTTATAAAGCAAAACATAATCAGTCCTATGGTATTTGGCGCATCCGAAAATTTAGAGATCATATCAGCCGGTCGGGAGATAAACCATGATCCTATTGCGGCAAATATAAAGGTATAGGTTGTGACAGTATATGGTGAATATCTCCTGAGAGCAACCGTTCCAAGTATACTGTACAAGCCATATCCCAGTCCCGAACCAAGTCCAACCAAAAGTCCGGTCACTGTCATCTTCTCTCCGGATATCCCGGAAACCAGCACACATCCTCCGAATGCCAGAACCAGAGCAAATATCTTTCTTCCGGACATCTTTTCATGAAAGAAAAGGACTGACATAAGCATGATCCATACCGGAGAAGTATAAAGAAGTATAGCAGCCGTCGACAGTGACATCATATTAATCGCTGTGAAATAACAGACTGTGAAGAAAAGTATACTGCCAAGTCCGAGTCCGAGAAACAGCGGCAAATCTCTGAGTGATATTCTGAAACCGGAACGATTTTTTATAAAGAGCAGTACACTGAATAATAGTGCCGCAAGTGTCACACGTATCGAAACTATCTGTATGGAATTAAAATGAAAAGACCCGAGTTTTCTTACAAATATACCCATACTGCCCCAAAGGCATCCCGCAAGAATTATCAGTATGGAATCGAAATTTTTTTCTTCTTTTTTCATAACCGATCTCCATATATCATATATTAATCCTCGCCTACAAGATGCACTGTCATTGGTTCATGACCCACAGACGGCAGGTATTTATCGATAATATCTCTTGTTTTTATCTTCAGACTGGAAGTACAAACGCACGGATGACAGCCAACATATTCATCCTTAAGCACATCCTCGTCGATCAGGAGCTGAACCTCATGGTCTTTATCATTCATGAGTCCCATTATACTTACTGCACCGGGTTCAATATCAAGATACTTAAGCATATCCTCAGCCGACGCAAACGACAGCCTTGCCGAATTGATCTGACTCGATAATTCCTTTGTCTTGAACTTCTTATCTCCCGGCATCATCAGAAGGTAATATTTCGTCTTCTGCCTGTTGCAGAGAAACAGATTCTTACATATGATCACGCCTAAGATTGCATCAATCTCGTTGCAGGCTTCCATATTATCTGCCGGAGCATGATCAGTCCTTTGATATTTGATTCCAAGACTATCCAGATAATCATACGTTCTGATCTCTCTCGGAAGTCTGCCGTCATCATTATATGGTCTGCCATCAAAAAGTTCCATTTAATTATACCTCTTTATTCAATATTTATTCAGGAAGCACATTGATTCCAAGCAGCATTTATTTTTTTATATACTCTAAAAGCATTTCTGATACATACTGATAATGGTTACTTTTGTACAACTTCACCTTGAATCCCGTTACACCATGCTGTTCCAGGCGCTCCTTTAAATGTTCCACTCCTTCCGGAGTCGAATCATTATCGCCATAGTATTCCCTGTAATCATCATCTTCCATATCACCTGCCGTGATAAAAAGCTGCCTGTCATATGAAGTGTTTCTGTTAAAATAGCCATACTCATTTTTGTACTCTTCATAGTCGCTGACATTGGTAAAATATGGTGTCCAGAAAGTAGGGCTTCCGATTATGTATTTCGCAAAAGGCCTGTTTTCATAGCGGTCAAAGTTAAACGCAGCATAGTGTGTAAATACTCCACCCTGAGAATGACCAAACAATGTTGATTCTTCAAAATCAAAATTATATAGTTCGTTCAGATAAGGCATCATATTATCAGTGATGAAATCCAGAAACTCCTTCTTATGGTCACACAGTATATTTCCGCGGATTTCATTGTCCCAACCGTCAATATCGTAATCAAAACCGATTGTCACCAGTATCTGCGGATCCTCCTGTCCATCAGCCATTACGTTATAGAGAGACGGTACATCACTGAATCTCCAAACGGCATCTATCATAACCAGCACCGGATATGATCCGGCAGTATCATAATCGGGAGGAGTTATCACATGTACAACAAATATAGTATCGAGCTCCTCATCGTAATTTTCTTATCTTTAACTCTTACCTCCATCATGTCAGGATCGATTATCAGATCACCGCATATCTTTTACCATCTTGATAATCCAAGAAGTTTCTCGCTTCATTTCTTCCCTCAATATTATTTACTTTGTATTTCCTGACTGGAAACGCAGAGTTTCATATCAAGTTTTATCTGGAGTAATAGTACTATCACACAATATCTGCCGTTTTACATCTTACAACAGCTATTAGATCCTGCGGAGCAAGCTCTATCTGGTATCCGACCTTACCAGCACTTACAAATACCTTATCAAACAGGACTGCTGTTTCATGTATAAATGTTGGAAACTGTTTCTTCATTCCGATCGGCGAACATCCTCCGTGAACATATCCTGTAAGCGGCAGAAGCTCCTTCTGCTTTATCATACTGACCGCTTTCTCGCCCGCTGCCGAAGCAGCTTTCTTCAGGTCAAGTTCTTCCTCTACCGGAACAACGAAAACATAGTACGCTCCACTCTTTCCCTGAGTTACAAGTGTTTTAAAAACCTTACTTGTATCCTCTCCGAGTATTTTCGCTATCTCTTCACCGCTCATAGTCGCATCCGGCTCATAGGAATGACTCGTGTATATAATCTTCTTGCTATCAAGAACTCTCATGACATTTGTTTTTTCTTCTTTTTTCATAACCCGGTCTCCATATATCATATATTAATTCTTTTAATTCAGTATTATTTCCATCTCTGCCATATGCTCTCTCAGTCCTTTCTTTTCCTTCACCGATGAAAAATACTCCCCTTTTTAGTCCCGGTTTTTCCGGATATCCGGCTGATAGCCAATCTTAACCAGTCAGAAACAGCCATCCGTATTATAACACATGATCACTCAAAATACTTCAACGGATCTACTATCTCCTGAAGTTTCTTCTTTTCCTCATCAATAACAGATTTATCCAGTCTTTCAAACAGAATTTCAATCTCAGGGATAAAATACCCGGCAGCAACCGTTTTAAATTCCCAATCAGCTGTAACACTCAGCCATTTGAAAACCTTCTCAGCTGAAAACGGAATAAGCGGTGCAAGTATCGTCGAAATATTCGCTATTATCTGCACACACTGATAAATAATGCTTTGAATCCTCAAGCCCAATAAACCCGGTCATATCATCATTTGTGTACAGTTCACCCGCCTCGTAGACATAATCAACATAAAGTGCCATATATAAAAGAACATCCTTACGTCTTTCGATCTCTGTGCCCCAGTTATGAAATAATTCATTATTTACAAAGGCCTCACCAACGGTCCTGCGGATCTTCATTAATTGTTTATCTGAAAGGTTTTCAGCTTTGGTTATCATCTTCCCATCCTTTACATACATCGCACCATCCAACAGCCTCAGATGCCTTCTCCAATTCATCAGGAGTAAGCTTTACAGAAATAAACTCATTTCCACCTGCAGGATGAACATATTCAAATCGTTTCATGGAAATATCCAGCCAGACAGGTATGTCAGCCGGAACTCCAAACGGACACACTCCTCCGGGCTGAAATCCTGTCATTTCTTCAACCTTATCTCGTGGTATCATACTCGGCTTAGCATGGAACCGGGCTTTGAACTTTGAACTGTTTACTCTTCCGTCACCTGCCATTACAACTATCACCGGTTTGTCATTTACTATAAACGACAGTGTCTTGGCAATCTCAGCCTCCGAACAGCCAACCTGCATGGCAGCGTGCTCAACTGTATCAATTGTATCCTTGTGCTCTGTCAGTCTGTCTCCAAAACCTCTTTCATCAAGCCATTTTTTTACTGTTTTGTTTATCATTATAACTTCTTCTACCTCTGCACAATTTATACTCTTATAAAACTACTATCTTTTTCACTTTCTCTATCATCAGAAATATACCTCTCCACGGTCATATGCAAGTCATATTTTTCGCGAAGTTCTGCTATATTCTTCATCATCGCAGAGGCATGATGTAAATCAATTGCCTTTTGATCTTTCCAACTGTCTATCAGCAAAACCGTTTCCGGATCATCCATTGATGTATAATATTCGTACCTCAGATTACCGCTTTCTGTCCGAATTGCCTCCACGGTTCCGCTGGTTATCATTTCCTCTGCATATTTCCTGGCGCTTCCGTCCATTCCTTTGTACCTGAGATTAATCGTTATAGCCATATCATCCCTCCGGTCAATCCATAATAAAATGCGTCCAGACATGCTCCTCAGTTTTTGGCATTCCGTATTTTTCCTTTCCTAACGCAATACTCTTCATAAGAAATGCCATATTTCCGGCCAGCGTTCTCATGGTATGCAATCCCTCCAGATCCTTTTCTGCCTGACCTTTTTCTCTGCCATGCACACAGTTCCAGTACTGACTTGAAGCAATCGGCATATTGGAGGTAGTATTATCAAAAAAAGAAAACGGGATACCGCAGCCTCATCAGGTATCAGCCAAGGTATCCTCTTTCTTATAAGAAGATCATGAACATAACTATCGCAAATCCGACAACAAAGGCAAGCGCCCCTTTGTCGTTATCCTTCTTTGATGCAAGCTGCGGAATTTCTTCAATTGTTGTATATATCAATGCCCCTCCTGCAGTTGCCATTACATACGGAAGAATACCGGTAAAGAGTAACGACACAATAACTGTTATTATTCCGAATAATGGAATCGGTACTCCTGATACTACTCCCATAAAAAAGGCTTTGCCTGTATTTGTTCCTTTCTCATGTATTGGGAGCGAAACAAACAGCGCCTCAGGAATATTCTGCACCGCTATTGCTATCGCCAGAACCAGCGCCATAGATGCCGATATCCAGTCAATCTCAAGGAAATGGCCGGAATAGATTGCTCCAAGAGCGACGCCCTCCGGTATATGATGAATGACCTCTGACAGCATCACTTTTATTTCCAGATCAAGCTTGCTCTTTGGACCTTCTGTTATATTTGTATATGCATGAGTATGTGGAACTATTATGTCCAGAATGTATTGGAATAATACTCCTCCACAAAAGCAGATCACAACAGGAATGATCTCATTTTTGTACACTTCCTTTAATCCCATAACCGCCGGTTCGATCATTCCCCAAACCGCTATTGAAATCATAATACCCGAAGTTCCGCCAACAAGTATCATCCTCAGATTATCCGAGAGCCTGCTCTTGGCATATACTACAGCCGCACCAAGCAGTGTTCCGATAAGCGGGATCAGCATTCCAAATATGATTTCAGAATCTGAAAGTGCCTGTGACTTATCCAGATGAGAAATAAGTGATCGAAGGCCGATGAAGATCAGTATCGTACCACCCATGATCTCAGAACCGGATTTATAGCGCATACCAAATATATGGCCAATCTTTACACCGATCATCGATATGAAACAGGTAATAATGCCGATCAGCAGCACCGCCAGTAATACATTACGTATTCCCTCTGTTTCAAAAACCTTAACAGGTTCAACTACAAATGTAATACCAACAGCCAAAGCATCGATGCTGGTTGCTACAGCCATCATAAACATCGTCTTTACATCAAACTCAGGCTTTACTTCTTCCGGTGGTGCGAAAGCCTCCTTGATCATATTGCCTCCGATCAGGCTAAGCAGTATAAACGCAACCCATGGTGCAACCATGCTGATCAGTTTTTCAAAACGTGAACCAACCAGATAACCGATCAGGGGCATTATACCCTGAAAAGAACCAAACCATATTCCGCATAAAAGATACTCTTTAGCTGTTATCTTCTTTACAGCAAGTCCCTTACAGATGGATACAGCAAATGCATCCATTGCCAGACCGACAGAAAGCAGCAATAATTCAAATAAACCCACTTTTTAACTCCCTTGAAAAGAAATAAAACCCAAGCACAGTAAAAACTATACTTGGGTGTTAAAAACCAAAAAATAAACTTCATGTACAGTCTTATCCTGTGAACTATACATGAGTCTCGCAATTTAAAACAAGCCAGACCCACAGGTCAGTATGTTGACTTGCTACGTTACACGTCTGCTACTCCCTCATGGGATTTACGTGCTATAATCTAACATGTAACAGAGCCACTGTCAAATCTATTTTTCACCATATCATACTTAACTATCAAGATTATTTAACCTAACATGAAATATCTATCGATGTTATATCTTTGCAGATATTTATATACGGGTAATCTCCCTTACTTAGTGATATTACATACGAAACCAGATTAAACCACTTGTCACATTCATCCAGGATGATCGCATCACCTGTGGCAACAAGGCTCTTTTCTTTAAGTTCATGATCAACCGCATCTTCAATCAAAACCTCAAGTTCATAATTCTTTCCATCGGCATATTCATAGATTTTCTGCTTCAATCTTCCGGAATTTGATACCGGCTTATCCAGATGAATAACAGCTTTTAACTTCTCTTTTCTTCCTGGATATGATCCTTTCCTTCGGAGAAACAGTTCTTGCAAGCGCCAGTCTCTGACGCTCCGAAAAAATATAATGATCACCTATAAAGCGTGTAACATTTGTCACCGGATAACCACGATTAAGCATATAATATACTTCTTCCGCAGCCCTTTGCAGTTTTCTTAAGTTTTCCCCGCTGAATTCTCTTTCATCACTCGGAACAAATCCTCGTTTAGTCTGCCCTTTAATCATCATTTCTCCTTTGCCAATCCTTACCAGTCAGAAATGTCCGGTTCTGATTTAATCCTCAAGCAGATTCTTGAACTCCTTTGTTATAACCGACTTGCCTTTATGATTCCATATGAATTGCACATCACTTCCAACAGAAGGCGCCTCACTCAATTCTTCTGAAAGAATTGCAGGAATCAGGAGTTCCCAATATCGAACCATATATTCATCTCCATCTATAGCTTCTACTACGCCCAGATGCTGTTCAAATATCTGCATGAAGCCTTCCTGAACTTTAACCTTGCGATATACAGGAAATTCCTTGTTGATCTCCTCAAGGTGTTTTTCATCTTCGAGCTTTTCAAAGTCTGCGCTCTCAATAAGCTTACCTTTAACTTTCGTAAAATCATCACTAAGCGGAAGGCACATAAGGGCATCGAATGTATTTCCCTGTGCATCTGTGATACCGCATTCTGCACCGCGTTTAAATCCAAATCTCGGATAGTAGTTTGGCTCTCCCATAAGTGCGATAGCTTTGATTCCCGCCTCTTTGGCAAGCTTTATGGTTTCCCGTATAAGAGCACCGCCTATATCATTTCCTTCCATAGTCGGTTCAACGGCAAGAGGCCCGAAAGTAGCTATCTCATGTCTGATATCTCCATCGACAATCCATGCCTTGGTATAATAAACAGCTCCGACTATTTTGCCATCAACCTCTGCTATACGACTTATCTCAGGAATATAATCCTCCGATTCTCTTATAATATGAATAAGAAAATGTTCGGTACATCCCGGCCAGTACTTATTCCAAAAACTACGCATTGTCATAAGTTCTGTTGCTTTATAATCAGCAGGTGTCTCCGCCCTTATGATCAAATTGTCAATCATTTATATTCTCCTTCTTTTAATGTGTTAGAATGCCAGACAAATCATATATTTCTTTCTCTACATCAGGTATTTCACCATCATCATTTGGTTGAAGCTGTGCTGTAATTGTATTTTCAGAATCACCCTCCGGTACAGCTACCTATCCATGCAAATTTAATCCACGTTCAAATTTACTGTAATCAACTTTCATAATGAACCTCCCATTTCGAATGTCAATCCCAATTTGTTTTAGTTAGTTTACTGCAAAATAATATTTTGCGTTGCTAATTATCAGCCTGTAAGCATCCTGTTTATGCTCAACTTTTTTCGACTTGCTTAGTTTTTAATACTTATAATTTGCAGATACATCCATAAAAGAACGCTTGCCCTTAATGTAGTCATCATAGGCATTCTCAGGATCCTTGCCATGGAATACTTTGCAAAGCCCACACATATCGCAATCTGAAATGCATGGAAACTTGTTTTTTATGAATTTTCTTCGCTCTTCAATTGTTGACTCATTTATTTTCGGTGCCGTACTCATATCTATCCCTTTATCTGCCTGTCCTGGCGGTATCTTTCCATATATTCCATATTTATATCCCTGATCTCACGTTTACCATCAATATAATCCTGGTATATATCCCACGGATTACCGCCACCCAGCCAACAGGAAGAACAGTTCTCACAACCTCCGCCACAATCCAGCGAAGACTTAATAATCTCTTCTCTTTCTTCTTTTGTTGTATCTTTGATCAGAAGTGACCTCATAAATACCAATCTCCTTAAATAATTACAAATCCATTATATAATTCAATAATAACTATATCACAGTGCAATCAACATGAACATATACCTTTTTTATCAAAAGACAGAACCTCTTAATCCATCTTGTCTGGCAACACTTTCTGTTATTTCATCCATTTATGTTGCTTTTTGCCCCTCTAAATCGCATAAATCCAGACTCTTCGGCAACATTTTCTGCCCTTTTACTTATTTTTTGTTGTTTTTACTTCCTCTAAACCACATGATTCCGGCCTTTTCGGCAACAATTTTCGCTGTTTCATTCTTTTGTGTTGCTTTCCCCTACATACTATCAGTAACACATTCATGCAAATAACCATAATCCCCATAAATTAATAAATCATCCTTAAAATTAATCAAAAATCTTCCGGTTTAAGATTTCAGCGCTAACATGCCACACCCGAAAACCCACGCATTTCCGTGTTTTTCCTGAAGATTAAAATACTTTTTTGTTTTTTAATGATTTTTTAATCTTTTACAAATTATTATTTAATTCACGAGAGTTATACTCACATCGTCAAGTAGACACAGACCGCAAAAACATAGGCGGTTTTAACATCCACACAACAAACAGGAGGTATGGAAAAGTGAAGGTTTTTTTGAAGTATATTTCAAAAAACATGCTTGAGAAGAAAGGTCGACTTGCTCTTCTGCTCTTCTCCATAGCAATGAGTACTGCGCTTCTCGTAGCCAGTACCGGAATCGTCGATATAATCTTCGACAGTTTTACAAAACCATATGAGGCGGCCCTCGATTCAGAGGTTGCATTTACCTCAGCAACAGACGACCCGTTCATTGAAACAGCACAGTTTGATACTGAAAATCTTACAGACATCATCTGTGAACTTTCAACGACAGGTGTCATGAACGACAATGACAAGATCAGATACATCACCATCCACGGCCGCGAGAGCTACGATGGAAAGATGAAGGAAGGCGACACAGCCTTCATAGGTGATACATACGAAGACGGAACAGTACCCTGCATCCTCTCAGAAAGAGTTGCCAAGGAACTGAAGCTTTCAGCCGGTGATACAATAAAGCTTTTCATCGCAGGCCAGGAAGTAAACGTTAAGATCTCTGCCATAGGCGTAAACGAAAAGCTCTTCTACTCAGATACAACAACTTCTTTCAGCATGGTTGTTCCTTACTCCTTCATGAATAAGGCAATGAACGCAGATGGAAAATACAATTACATCTCAGCCAATCTGAAGAGCGGCAAGGTTAAAAGCTTTGTAAGCGACTTCAATGAAGCAAATACAGAACTTAGTGCTTACAGCCTTAAGGCTGAACTTGAAACAGATATGTCAATCAACGCATTGCTCTACGCAATGCTCGCGATCGTAGTAGTCGTAAGTGCGATCATCATCCACGGAGCCTTCAAGCTCATCATGACAGAACGACTTACAGTTATCGGAACCTTCATGAGCCTTGGTGCTACAAAGAAGAAGATCGAACACATCGTACTTCTTGAAGGTCTCCTGTATGCGATCTTCGGCGGCATCATCGGATGCGTAATTGGTGAAACACTCCTCTACTTCATCGGCCGCCTGATCAGTCCTCTTGCAAAATACGGTATTTACGCACCATTCAGTGTAAATCCGGTTCACATAGCAGCAGGCATGATCTTCGCAGCAATCCTCTGCGTAGTATCAGCTTACACACCGGTCAGATCGATAAGAAAATATGAAGCTAAGGACGTTATCCTTGGAAGAACAGAAGGCAAGATCAAAGGAAGAAAGATCAAATTCACAGTTGGTGTCCTTCTCCTAATTTTCTCGATCGTTGTTAACACAACAAAGAATGAGTCAGCAAATATCACTTCAATGATAGCAATGATTACAGCATTTGCAGCAATAATCCTTATCACACCAACCGTTGTTAAGCTGGTTGCAAGACTCATAAGCAGGATATTTAAGAACAATACAAATACTTACCTTACAATGAACAACATCAGAACCTCAAAGCTTCTGAGAAACAATATAGTACTTATAGTAGTTTCCTTATCAGCAGTGCTTCTCATCTCTTCATTCGGTGAGAGCATGACCAAGGTTGTTACAGGTGCTTACGAAGATCTCACATATGATTATTCAATAGAAAACATAATCAGCACAAACAGTGACAAAACAACGACAGAGATAATCATAGATAAGCTCAGCAGTACTCCTGGAATCGATAAGAGCACTATTACACCGACAGGTTTTGATTATATAAAGGTTAATGGTGAAGACGCTTTCATCACCTTTACCGACATCATTCCTTACGGATATTACTTCGATGGATATTCACCTCTCATTTCTCAGGATGGAAATGATTTCGAAGAATTTGCAGCAGCAACTGACAATGCAATTTATCTTACAACCAAGACTGCAAAGGCTATTAAAGCCAAGAAGGGTGACATCGTTACTGTCGAAGGCAACTCTCATACAGCAAGTTTCAGAGTTGCAGGTACATACGACGGAAAGCTTTACAATAACGGTACAGCCGCATTGGTAAGCAGAGAAAAAGCAAAGGAACTGTTTAATTTTACAGAAGCAACCGAAGTATTCTTCTCACTTGACGGAACCCGTCCTGCTGAAGAGGTTGAAGCAGAATTCAAATCATTCCTCGCTTCACTCGGTGCAACCTACAATACAAAGGATGAAGATTGCAAAGCCAATAACGAAAACAATGCAATGATAGTTAATATAATGTCAATCTTCTCTTACCTGGCACTTGTGATCGCTTCGATCGGTGTATTTAACAACATCGCCATCAGCTTCCACCAGAGAAAGAGAGAATTCGCAGTTATGGCTTCAGTCGGAATGAACAAAAAGCGCAGAAAGAACATGATACTTACAGAGAGCATGTTCAGCGTGGTGATCAGTATCGCGATCACGGTACCTTTCCTGATCCTTCTGACAGGCCTCTTCACAGGAGCAACCTACTTCCTGGGAATGCCTATGGTAACAAAGCTTAGCTGGATTATACTTCCGAAGTTCTCGCTTGCTATAGCAGCGATCATCTTCATCGCATCTCTCTCAACAATGAGAAAGAGCAAAAAGCTCAGCGTAGTTCAGGAACTCAAGTACGAATAATCAAAAGACCGGTCCGGCGGGATGCCGAGACAGTGTTCTGTCGGAGCCGGCCATTAATTAAAAAACAAACGACGATCAGTTGATCAAGCCTAAAAACTGAACATCATAAACTGATTGATAATCATAAATCATTCAACATAAAAACGATAGATAATCAAATAATCGGAGGAAAAAAAATGAACGTAATCGAAGTAAACGGTCTTAATAAATCATTTGTAAACGGAAAGCAGGTAACAGATGTACTTAAGGACATCAATCTCACTGTACAGAAGGGCGAGTTCGTATCAATCATGGGACCATCAGGCAGTGGTAAGTCTACTCTTCTCTACCTCCTCGGCGGTCTTGATCAGCCTACAAGCGGTACAGTTTCAATCAACGGAACAGATCTTTCAACTCTCTCAGATAAGAAGCTCTGCAGTATGAGAAACGAAGAGATTGGCTTTGTATTCCAGTTCTACAACCTGGTTCCAAACTTAAATGTTATCGACAACATCTCTCTTCCGCTCATGCTCAGCGGTAAGAAGCAGTCTGATTATAAGGATAAGATCAATGAATGTCTCGAACTCATTGGAATGCAGGACAAGGGTAAGCTCACACCTAGGGAGCTTTCAGGAGGTCAGCAGCAGAGAGTTGCGATTGCCCGTTCACTTGTATTTGATCCTGATATCATCTTCCTTGATGAGCCTATCGGAAACCTTGACTCCAAGACAGGTATGAAGATCATGGAGCTTTTCAGAACCATCAATCGTAAATACGGTAAGACAATCATTCAGGTTACTCACTCCGAGGAATCAGCAAAATACGGCAGCAAGCTTGTTCGTATCGTCGATGGTGAGATTGCATCAATAGAGAAGATCCATAAGGATGTCAAGATTGCCTGAACCATCATATTATGATAGCTTCCCCATACCATACATACCAAAGAGCCGGGACCCCAATCCCAGCTCGTGCGCGAGACGCCGGTCAGTGCCAACTGACAAACAATAATCCGGCGTCTCCGCGCAAAAAAAAGCAGCCATCCGGTTTACTCGCCGGATGGCTGTTCTTTGTTTCTTCACATCATAATTAGTTATCAAATCATGATATATCCATATTATCTATCATCAATTAA
>OCTW011616724.1_pt1 | contig 38319 bp, 16 predicted proteins | sample 1539671 | NCBI WGS metagenome assembly OCTW01 (sample SAMN02144230, study PRJEB22623) | gut metagenome | biome: sheep rumen | host: Ovis aries | place: New Zealand
TTCTCCGTCACCTCGGTTGATTAGTGAGAAATTTTTCAGATGCGCGTCATCGTTGAGGGTAAGATAGTTGAAGACAACGATGCGGAAGAATTTCAGGATCTCGACAGGAGCTGCTTTGACGTACTTGCGGATAATGTCTGCACATTCCTCATAGCTCAAATTACTATATTTGAAATCGCTGCCGCCGTTGGCATTGGTCAGTCCTGCAAGAGAGGCAAAATCTTCTTGACTATACTTCTGGCCATCTGGCCCGACATCGAACCGACGGCATAGATAGGCTGCTTCTCCGTCCTTGAAGAAGCAGATGGAATTTGCTGCCGTTTCTATATGATAGACCTGCGAGGCAAGCTGCATAGTCAGATGCTCATTGGCTGGGCAATACTTTCGGTCAAGCAAGGCGTATGATGTTGGAGCTGGTTTCAAAATGTACGTCCCACGTTCACCTTCGGCTGGCTTTACCAAATGTCCTTCACCATTCAATACTAAGCTCGCCTTAGGTTGCACACCAGAAAGTGAAATGCGGCCTACATTTTTCAGATAAGATTCATTATCTGAACTATCGTTGTTTGGACTGTCAAAATCCAATACGGGCGAAACCTCTTTTCCGTCGAACAATTGTTTCCGGGCTGCAGGGGAATAGGTGGTAAAGCCTTCCTGCAATGTAGATGGGCAAACGCTAAGTTCTATCATGTTCAAATCGGTTTTACGGTTACGGCTCCTATGGTATCATGCTGCGCTGTGGCTAACATGATACCGAAATCATCGTTTTCATCGATATGATGCAACATGGATTGTACTTGACGGTTTGAACCTTCAGACAACATATTAAAGAAATAAGGAAAGAGATGGTTGGAACGGTAAGGCTCTTTTCTTACGGGCATTGCCAGGCAAACTGGCTCGCCGTGGTATTCCTCACCATAAGTGAACACGTATTCCCTGGTATCCGTCTCTTGCAATATGCCAGCCTCCATGTCGTGAACATAAACCTTACATTGTCTCATAGTCAAGTTGCTTGATGTTAATGTCTATTTGCAGCCCCAAAGTATCGAGTATCGTGAACAATGTGGCGAGCTGAGGATTACCCTCTCCGCGTTCAATGGCAACGACGGTGTTTACAGCCACACTTGCCAAGTCAGCCAATGTTTGTTGGTTGACACCCAATTTTTTCCGCCTTTCCTTGATGGCATTCCCTATTTCCTGCTGTGTCATAATCTCAATATATTGCGATTTCGGTGCAAAGATATGCAATTCTTTTCTAACAGAAATGCAAATTCTCAATAAATTGCGATTTTTAGTGTGATTTGCTATGAATTGTCACAATAATCCGCAAAAATCACAACGTATTGCGATTTTTTTTGCTTTCCCATCATTTTCTTTAGCATTTGCTTCATCTGTTCAGGAGTCAGGCTATCTATGTCGATAGGTTCTTCTTCTTTTTCGATGTTAAGCAACTTACTATTGTTACGGAATCGGATTTTACCTCCTACTTTGACAAAACCACATTCGCCAGACAGACAGCATACTCCATTTGAGAGTTCATGGGTTTCCATGCTAACGTAAAACTAACCCTTGCTTCCGTAACCTCGTAGCCTTTGTCTATCCACGGCCTCAGCTTTTCCTTGCCTGCCGCTGATAGGGCTGCAATAATAACACCCTGTGTATTGAGTAAATAGCCGTTTTGATAATGAAGACAGTCGCCGCTACGGAGCCTTAGCACCAACTCCTTACGACCTTTGAAGAAATCGAGAATGACATCATGCATGTTCAATGCTATCGAGATGGCGGAATCGTCGGCAGCCGGATTGATAATGAGGAAGAGATTTTGCTTGGCACGCGTGAGCCCTACGTAATAGGCTCGCATATCACTGACATCCCGGCTATCGGGTACAGGTGACAGCAGATAGACCGTGTCAAACTCACGGCCCTTTGCCTTGTGGATGGTACTTACAAACACCGACCGATCATCAGCAGCTATGAAGTCCTCTATGTTCGACTCAAAGATGTATTCTTGCAGGTCACTGCGATAATAAGTGAGATGAGTCTCTTCGAAGTTGGAAAAGAAATGCTTCATCATGTTGAGGCAGGTGCTTGTGTCATATGTTTTAAGGGTGCGTAGTTTAGCCTCTTGCCATCGGTCTGCTGGAATGATGGCTTCCTCTTTACTTCCAAGCTGCTTGAGGAAGTATCTGACTTCTGCCAGATTGCCGAAACGGAAGCCCCCCATCGACTGAGCTATTGTAGCGCGTAGCCCGCGACGTTCCAGTTCGTAGGCCACCTGCATTGTCTCTTCGTTGGTGCGGGTCAAAACGGCAGTGGTACCTTGTGCATTTATCTCTGCGCCAAAGCGTGTTTTTAACGTGATAACCTTGCCTTCCTTACCAGTAGCAGATTGGATAGTCGCATTCTTCAGACGACCGGGAATGCGTTGTACGAAACGATTGGCACAGTTCACAATGGCACGAGCAGAACGATAGTTATCGGTCATTTCGTATAGTTTGGCACCCTCCTCGCTGACGAGAGACTGCATATAGCGTGAGTCAGACCCACGGAAAGCATAGATGTTCTGGTCGTCATCGCCCACAGCGATGACGCGCATCTCCTCGTTTTTCTGCATCAGCGCCTGCACCAGCCGGTAGTCATCGGCACCCATGTCCTGTGCCTCGTCAATGACCAGCACGCTTTTGGCTATCTTCGACGGTTCTACCTCGCCCCTTTCAATCATTCCGGCAGCACGATCCACCACGTCTTTTGCTTCATCCAAGCTGCCTTGTTTGCCAATGAGGTCGAAGCTATAGGAGTGGAAGGTTTTGATGTCCACATAATGTGCGGCATTGCCCACCAAGTCAATGAGCTTTTTCTTGAATTCTGTAGCCGCAGCCCTTGAGAAGGTGAGCATCAACAGTTGTTCTTGCTTCACATCCTCCAAAAGCAACAGTGAGGCCAGCTTGTGCACCAGCACTCGCGTTTTGCCGCTGCCCGGTCCTGCTGCCACCACGATATATTTCGACTGTTTGTCATTGATGATTTCAAGTTGACGGCGGGAGAGTTTTCCAAAGAGTTGGTTGTATTTGGCTGGCGTGATGTTCAAGTCAATCTGCACCCGTCGCTCCTCTTTGAAGTAATGGTTGATGAACTTGCGGAAGTCCAAGGTGAAGTAGTCGTTGACAAATCGCAGTGCGGCAATGTAGTCGCTCACCATCAGATTGGCATATTCGCCCACGATATGAATCTGACGGATGCGTTGTTTGTAGAACTCATCCAGCAGTCGGTATTGTTCTTTGCCATAGCGTGTACGTCGGTCGGCCAAACGGCCTATCTGCATGGTGTTATAGATGACAATAAAGCCACCTTCTATCTTCATGAGCTCCGTCTTTGTCAGATAAAGCAGGGCTTCTTCGATGTCGGCAATCGTTAGCATCTCTTGTTCTTTATTATCGAAAAGAGTTGACTGCTTGTTGGCTATATACTGCTGAAGCAGTTCCACTTCCGAGAAGTTGACGAGAGTCATCTCTTTGCTGTCTCGTCTGGCGCTCAATGTCTCTACGATATACCGGCAGATATTAATGCGTCTTTCAAAGCGGTCATTTGTCGCATCAACAGAGGCTTGCAGCCGGACGCTTACACTGCCTGTAGAGCTGTGCTCCTGTTTGTGGATATAGCCCTTCAGTGATAGAAAATGGAGCAACATACGCAAGTATTTGACATTCGAATAGGTCAGGCCTGCCTTCTGTGCTTCTTCGTTCAATTCCTTATAACTGAATCTATGGGCCTCCCCACCGATTCGCTGCAAGAGGTATTGCTCCAGTTTCAGTATGATGTCAAGATTGCGCTGAGATGTGCTTTTGCTGACCCAGGCTTGCATATCACGACTGTCGGCCAGCAGACCCTCCTGCCGCATCAGGTTGATATTTCTGATGACGGTCGCTTTACTCATGCCCAGAATGTCTGCCAGATAGTCCACACGACTTTCTGCTTCTGCCCCACGGCCTTCTGCTGTTGCCCGCGCGCTGATGAGTGACTTGATGATGCGAGCAGCCTCTTCACGCGATTGTTCGTCAAAGAGTGGCGAAACGGTCAGTTTCCGTCGAGCCTCATCCATAGTCTTCACCGCTATGCTTGTGGCAAAAACGTGCGGCGAGTTGCTGCCTCGGTGGATGAATCCAGCATCCTCCAAGGCGGCAATGGCAGCTTTCACGCGGGTTTCCAAATTGTCTATGTCATCACCCCATCCAGCTTGTCGGGCTATGTCTAACGGCGAACAACTCACCTTGTCGCGCTTGGAAGTCAGATCTTTGATGGCTTTCCACACTTGTTGAATCTCGCTGATGCTAAGCTTGGACTGGTTAAGCCGGATAAAGTGTTTGTCAAGGTCGCTGTCGGCATAAAGTACAAAACATTCTGCTTGCATCTGAGGGTCGCGACCGGCACGCCCTGCCTCCTGGACATAGTTCTCCAGCGAGTCGCTGATATTATAGTGAACCACCAGCCCTACGTCTTTCTTGTCAACGCCCATTCCGAATGCTGAGGTCGCCACGATGACCTGTGCCTCACCGCTCATAAAGGCATTTTGGTTCTTCACCTTCTCAGAAGCTTCCATCCTGCCGTTGAAGGGTAGTGCCCGTATGCCGTCGCTGACCAAGTGCTCAGCCAGCTGAAAGGTACGCCTGATTCGAGATACATAGACAATAGTCGGACAGTTGTGGCCGAGTATCAGCGAGCGCAGCAGATTGTATTTCTCGTCAGCGGTATCGGCATGGAGAACCGAATAGCGAAGATTCTTTCGCTCGGCATTTGCCGCGAAGACTTTCAACTCCAGGCCTAACTTCGCACGGAAGTAGTCGCAGATGTCGCTAATCACCTTCTGTTTGGCGGTTGCTGTAAAGCAGGAGACGGCGATGGGTCTCTGTTGCTGTTTCTTTTCTTGCAACTGCCGGATAAAATCTCCGATATAGAGATAATCCACACGGAAATCGTGGCCCCAAGCAGAAAAGCAATGTGCCTCGTCAATCACGAAGCGGACCACATCCCTGCCTAAGAGCAGTCGCTCGATGGTTTTCGAGCGCAGCATTTCAGGAGCGATATACAATAGATTTGCCTCGCCATCAGCCACTTGTCCGATGGCATTGGCTCGCTCTATAGGGTCGAGTAATCCGTTGATGGTCGCGGCTTCGCTGATGCCACGGGCAGCGAGGTTGTCCACTTGGTCTTTCATCAGCGACTGGAGGGGCGAGATAACCACAGTCAGCCCGTGAGTATTCCGTCCGGCCATCAATGCCGGCAATTGGAAGGTCAATGATTTGCCGCCACCAGTAGGGAATATCGTCAGCAGCGATTCGCCACGAATGGCAGACTCCACGGCCTGTTGCTGCATGGGAACGCCATCAAACGTGCGAAATTCGTCATAACCAAAAAACTCCTTCAACCCGGAATTGGCATCCAATCGCTGATGGCAGTATTCACAATCGTCACATGACGTGTTGCACAGCAGGTCCATCACGTTGACCACCTGCGGGTAGTTGCGTATAACCCATGCAGGAGTGATAGAAAAGACATCGTCGGCACCAATCACAGCCAGGCAATAAGCCAGTTCTATGGGGTGTTGCTTGACAAGCATCTCGAAGTCAGCATGGTCGCATAGCTTTCCTTCAAATTCCTTTGGTATAAGTTTTACCCAATCTGATGGCGCTTTCAGTAAACTTCCAGTAAAAGATTGTGGTGTGGCAGGTTCGTATCGGATGAATTTGAAGAATCCTCCAAACTCCATCGTATGATGAAGCAGCTGGTAATAGATTTCCTTCCTATCTGGTGTCAGCTCATTCCAAGCCGCAATTTCATCATTCAGGAGATTGCGCGCTTTCATGGAGTCGTTTACAGGGTTGTTCAGTTCGTCCACCTGCAGCTTGTCGTCCTTTACCAGATGATGATAAGGCCGCTTGGGGAATAGTAGAGGCGATAGGTACAACGTGTCAACAATGGTGGGATTCCCACGTAGTGCAGTATATTTTAAGTCATGCTGGATGATATTGTGCCCGCATACGGTGTCGCATCCCGATATAAAGGCTTCGAAGTCGGCCTTGGAGTGGGTGTGCATCACTGCGTCGTCCTCCCTCACCGCTCCGTAATCCTTCACCCTTTTCGTCTGCGGATTAACCTCTGTATCAATGAAGACTATCATACTCCTTTTTTTGCTTAATATCCTTTCTTCTGAAAACCGCCCTGCCATCCCTGCCACCATTGATGGCAGGAGTAAGTAGATGATTTATTCCAAGGGTCTCACCAAGTCGTTCACATTTACTTCAAGCACTTTTGCTATTAGCAACAACATCTCTAAATTAGGTTGCGTCGTATTTGTGACCCATTTGGAAATAGTCGCAGGATCCTTGCCCACTTGTTCTGCGAGCCACTTGTTGCTCTTCTGCTTGTCAACCAAAACGACTTTGATTCTGTTTAATCGTCTATTCTCCATTATTCTTAAAGTTGTATTTTGCTTGTAAAGATAGTCAATTGTTCGCAAAAACAATGAGATTTTCACCCTGTTTTTCTATTAATTCACCTTTTTGATTGTGATTTTATCAATTTTGGTCGTCACAGCTTGCTTCTCTGGTTCGCCTTGACGGATACTCGTCAGATTTTGAATAGCCTTCTTTCTGTGCCCTATATCCAGTCAGATCAAACCTGTGTACTGACCTGTCCGCTTGATCCCCTTCCTCCCTTGATGTCAAAACCTTTGATTTTTTGAATGTGCATCAATCAGACAACGATATGCATTAATCAGACAACCATGTGCATCTGTTAGACAAGATGATGTTGTGAAATACAACTAACTTTGCATTACAGAAAAAATATTACATTTGAAGTATAATGTTGGCTGCTCGTTGAGGAGCGAAAAAATGAAGTCGCTACCATTTTCTATTGTCTATGTCTATCTATCGACCGTTGGTACTTGTGTCGACAATGATCCACCCGATATTGGAAAATCAGAGAGAGTCATCTGATTCATACCCCCTCTTTTGTCGAATATCCAGTCGGAAAGCACATTCTTGCACATGATAATACGATTAGCCACGATCATCCTCATAGTTCTCGCGACGCTGCGGCCAGGCACCCTGGCAGCCACGGACCTTTCCACCCCTGTCGGCCGTGTCGATTCGCTGCTGTCGGAATACGATAAAGCCCGGAAAGCCGGCAAGGCAGCATTAGCCCGGGAAATTCTGTCGTTATGCCTGGCCGACGACCAGCTATTTCATCTCGACCGCCAGCCCGACAGGGACATGCCGCCCGACACACTCAATCTCCTTGTGTGGATGGCCGCTGAACGCTACTACTACAACAACAGCTATTTCAAGGAGAGCCTTTCGCTGATCGACAAGGCACTGCCCTTGTCGTCAGGCAACAATCCCGAATACCGTGCCACCCTGCTCTGCGACCGTGGTTACTGCCTCTTCAAGACCAGCCGCAACAAGGAGGCCTCCGACACCGAACTGGAAGCCGAGCGTTTCAGCAAGCGTCATGGTCTGCTGCTGCCCCTTGCCCGCTCCTACAACTACCTGGCCATCATCAACCTCTCGCTGGGATGCCTCGACGAGGCGAAGCACTTTGTGCAGAAAGCGATCGACACCGACCGCCAGACCGGGTCGAACCAGAACACGCACAACTACCTCGGCATCGCCTGCGAGGTGTATAACGTGGCGAAGCAGCCCGACATCGCCATCCGCTACGGTCATCAGGCCGTGGAATCCGCCCGTGCCATCGGCTATGATGCCGGCGTGGTCAATCACCTTTCCCAGCTGAGCTATGCCTACAACCGCAAAGGAAATCTCCAGCAGGCGCTGGCCATGTCGCAGGAGGCCGTGCGCACCGTGGAGAAGATGGAGGTGGTGGACCGCAACCTACTGGCCATCAGTCTGGAATATGTGGCATTCAACCTGCTCGACATGAAGCGCGGCAGTGAGGCCGTGCCCTACATCCGGCGCGCCATAGCCCTGCAGGAGGAGCTGGGCAACTACCGTTCGGTATGCTACGACCACCTGTCGCTGGCCGAGGCCCTGGAAGCGGAATCGCCACATGAGTCAAACAAGGCCATGCACCGCTATGCCGTGATGCTCGACTCGCTCCATCATGCTGAGATGCACGAGGCCCTCAGCAATGCCAACGCCGCTCTCCACAACGACGAACTGCAGGAGGCCAATGAGGAGAACCTGCGCCGCGAACGTGTGATGATCATCATCGCCGTGGCCGGTGTTCTGCTTCTGTCGGGAGTCATTGCCGTCCTGGCCTACATCGGCCGGCAGCGCAAGTTCACCCAGCAAGCCACCGCGCAGCTTCAGGCCGACCGCGAGGCCTTTTACACCAATGTCACCCACGAGGTTCGCACTCCTCTCACCGTCATCCTTGGATTGGTGCAGCAGTTGCGAGCCGCCGAGAAGGATGCCGCTAAGCGAGACACCATCGCCATCATCGAGCGCAACGGTCAGTCGCTGCTCACCCTTGTCAACCAGTTGCTCGACATCTCCAAGTTGGCTTCCGACAACAGCCAGTTCTCCTGGCAGGAAGGCGATGTGGCTGCTTACGTGGAGATGGTCGGTGAGCGTTACCGTCCTTTGGCTGCGATGAGCGGCGTCGATCTGGTCTACCAAGGTCCGTCTTGCCCCGTCCACACCTTTTTCGTCGCCGACGCCATGCAGAAGATGGTGGGCAACCTCCTCTCCAACGCCATCAAGTTCACTCCTCAAGGCGGCAGGGTCACTGTAAGCGTCAGTCCTGAAGCGAAGAAATACCTTGTGAGCGTCAGTGATACCGGTGTCGGCATCCCGCCCGAGGACATTGCCCACCTGTTTGAGCCCTTTTACCAGGGAGCCCACCACAACCGCACCGGCACCGGCGTGGGCTTATCACTCGTCAGCCAGCTGGCCAAGGCCCTGGACGGCGAAGTGGAAGTGAGCAGCACGCCCGGCGAGAAGACCGTGTTCACCATCCATCTGCCCCTCAAGGAGCATTTGTCTGCCGGCGACCGTCTTATCACCGCCCCCGGCCGTCCTGACGTGCAGCTCCCCTTCAGTCAGGTTCCGGTTCAGGCCGACAAGCAATCAGAGCAAGTCGCATTGGATTCTTCGGCCGACGAAGGTCGGACACGGATACTCGTGGTGGAGGACAATGCCGACGTGTCGGCCTTCATCGGCAGTGTACTCCGTGAGAACTATGCAGTGGCCTATGCCTCGGACGGTGCGGAGGGCGAGCGGAAAGCCACCGAGTGGATGCCCGACCTCATTGTCACCGACGTGATGATGCCCGAAGTAGACGGCCTGCAACTGTGCCGTCGTCTCCGTTCTTCGGAGAAGACCAATCACATCCCCATCATCATCATCACCGCCCGCACCGCCGACAGCGACCGCCTGAGCGGTTTTGAGGCAGGCGCCGAGGCCTACCTCAGCAAACCCTTCCTTGCAGAGGAGCTCCTGCTCCGCATCTCAAAGCTCCTGGAGCAGCGCCGCCTTCTCCAGCAGAAGTTCCAGCGGTCATTGGCCGTAAGCACAGAGAAAGCGCAAGACCCGCCGTCCGCCCCCGAGCCTGTCGCTCCGTCGGCCACCATCTATGAGCGCAACCTTTCCGAGGCCAACAGCGGTTTCCTTCGCAAGGTCGACGAGGCGATCTATCGCCTGATGCCAGAAGGCAAGCTCGACGTTCAGGATGTGGCCGCCGCCGTATTCCTGAGCCGTTCGCAATTCGGCCGTAAGTTGCGTGCCGTGATGGATATGTCGCCTTCTGACTATATCAACGATGTGCGGTTGAACGAGGTGAAGCGTCTGCTGCATTCCCAGCCCCCGTTGCCGCTGCTTGAGATCGCATTGCGCACTGGTTTTAGCGACCATTCCCATCTCTCTCATGCCTTCCGCCGCAAGTTTGGCGTGTCCCCCACCCAGTATATACGTCAGGACGAAACCGGTAGTTTATCTCCCACTTGATCAGGAAATACCGTCCCAGCCCATCATTTTGCGTCATGGTGTCAAATGAATGACGCAAATATACAAACACGCGAGCCACAGGTTTCGTAATTTTGTGGTTGAATAAGAACAACAGTCATGAGTGTAAGAACCTACAGTGACAGACGACTGCTCGAAATGCTGTCAGAAGCCCTCCATGCAAGCATGCAACGAGGTAAAGTTGACATCAAGACTCTGGCCACCCAGATGGCCATGAGCACATGTCAGCTCAACCGTCGTGTGAAGGAGGCAACCGGCCAGACCACGTCGGACTATGTCATGGGCGTGCGTCTCGCTGAGGCCAAGCAATTGTTGGCAGAGTTTCCTGAAATCACCATTTTCGAGACAGCCCAGCACTGCGGTTTTGCCGACACTGCCCATTTCAGCCATGCCTTCAAGCGCAAGGAGGGACTATCCCCATCGGAGTACATATACCGTCTCCAGAGCCACGACACCACCCTGGAAGAGTGACTTGTCGCTTTCTTTTTAACATGTATGCATCTGATAGACAACAATGTGCTTTAGTTAGACAAAGTACTTTTGTAAATTAATCTTAATTTTGCATATTGAGATATGTTATCCGCCGGGAAAAGTTGCCTGGCCTTGGACGTGAACCTAATCATTGAACCCCAACCTTACAAGAAAAACCATGCGGACATACACCCTTCTCCTGACCATTCTCATCTCAGCCCTTTCGGCTGTGGCCCAGCCCTGGCCGCCCCTTGATGAGCACAAATACAATGACGAGACCATTGTCTATGTCCGCCTGTCTACCGGCGACACCAGTGCCGACAACGCCCCTGCCCGCTACTGCGTAGGCGCTTTCATCGATGGCGAGTGCCGTGGCACAGCCGATGCCACTTTGGGTGATGACGGCACATATCTCTACGTGGTGCGTGTGCATGGCGACCGTGACGATGACCGGGGCAAGTCCATCGTCTTCATGGTTTACGACCGTCAGGTCAACTACGATTTCGAAGCCACACCTTCCCGGCCGGTTTCGTTCACGGGTGAGAGCGAGGGAGAGCCGTCAGACTGCATCGTGCTCCGTTTTGTCGGCCGATTTGTCCCACTGCAGGGATTCACGGTCAGCGCCGCCACCCTCTGCGCCGGTGAGACGAGTCAGCTGCAGCTGACTCCTATCCCGTCAGATGCCACGTTCCGTCCGCAGTTGTTGTCGCTGCAATTCTCTTGCTTCCCCTCGCATTGGACGGCAGCCGATTGTTCGCTATCCTCCGCCGATCCCCTTGTTTTCAGTATCACGCCCCACGTACCCGGAGCGTTGACCGTCAAGCTCAATGACGGCCTGATTCCCCTCTACGATGCGTCGGGCAATGCTGTCGCCACCTTGCCTGTGGCCGCTCCCGTCCGCCTTGCCGCTGGATGGCAATGGTTGACCAATGCCTACGGCGATGTTACCACAGAGGAAGGCTTCCGTCAAGTCTATGGAGGTGATGACCTCATCGAGATCCGCACCCATGAGAACCTGCTTTACAATGATTACGAGTGGGGCTATTTCGGCACGCTCCTCGACGTGGGACTTCCTCAGGGCACAGCCTACAAGGTGCGTATGGCCAAGGGACCCTATCTGGGTCGCCTGTGGAATGGACATTATCAGCGGGGCACGACCTTCTTGGTGGAAAGCGGGTGGTCGTGGATTCCTTCACCTTATTATTATAATAGGTTGTTCACCACCGCCTTCCCCGAGAACGAGGCGTTGCCTCCAGGGTTTACCATCATCTCCAAGGAAGGAGGTCAAATAGAATGGGACGGCACGGCATGGATAGGTGACCTCCCCGCATTGATGGCCGGCCAGAGTTTCCACTGCTACAATCCCTCCGACCAGGCCTTCACCCTCACCTATGCCGATGAGTTTGTCATGGCGCAGGGTCATGAGGCCACAGTGCCAGCACCCGTCGGTCCATGGGAATTTGATGCCAGTGGATTCAGCGACAACATGACCCTTGTGGCCACTGTTGCAGGGCTCGACAATCCCGGTGACTATGTCATCGGTGCTTTTGTGGGCAATGAGTGCCGTGGAGAGGGCCATTGGGCCGCCGGCCGTTTCTTCATCACCGCCCATGTGGCTGGTTTTGAGCAAGTCAGTCTGCGTCTCTGCCATTTGCCCACCGGCTATGAATACGACATCGATGAGTCGTTTGACGTTCAACCTCATCTCGGCTCCGTGAATCATCCCGTAGCACTCCACTCCTCGGAGTACACCACGGGCATCTCATCCACAGAGAGCGGCGGGCGGCAGGCCATCGAGTCCTACGACCTCATGGGCCGCCGCGTCGGCGATTCCCACCGCGGTCTCACCATCATCCGTTCCGCCAGTGCCTCTAAAAAAGTCATCATCAAGCAATAACCCCAATCATATCATTTTCAATATTCAATTTTCAATATTCAATAATAAATAAATCCTACACTTATGAAAAAACTGTTTTCACTACTGTCTTTCCTGCTCATAGCGGCAGGAGCGTGGGCCGACTATTACACCCCATCGTCGGCCTACACACAGGGCGATGCCGTCATTTACGCCACCGTGGCCACCAACGAGCCGGGAGCCGATGCCTTCTCCTATGAGGTGGGCGCCTTCGTCGATGGCGTGTGTATCGGCAATGCCAAGCCGATGGAAGACAAGCCCATCTATGTCATCCGCGCGCGCGGCAATGAGGACATCGTGGGCAAGACCATCGAGTTCCGTGCCTACAACCCGTCCAAGGGAACGGAGTACTCTCTCACGCCAAGCCAGAACATCACCTTCCAGCTCACAGGCACCTACGGCTATCCCTCGCAGCTGGTGACCCTCACCCTCAAGGCACCGACCAACTATGAGCTCGCTGATATTGAATTGGAGGTTGGCGAGGAGGTCAATCTGCTCGATTACCTCACCATGACACCATCCGATGCCACCTTCCCGCTCAATGCAACATGGAATTATGCGTCGTATAGTTCTGGTGGCAATGTCACTATTGAAGGTAATATTATGAAAGGTTTGGCACCTGATCGAGGTCAATTATATCTCTATATTGGAACCCAAGATTTTTACACTTGTGAGTATCAAGTTGTTAAGCGTGCCACTGCCATCAACATTCTAACTGAGGAATTCCAAGTGAATAAAGGTCAGTCTGACAAGCTTACGCGTTTCTTGGGCAACACTTGGGATGCTGCACAAGCATACGAACTTACACCTTCCGATGCCACAGACGAGGTATATTGGGAACTGAAAAATGATGGCGTCATCGAGACATCAGAACAAGAAGTGGAAATTCCAGGTGGAGTGACAACGGAAATCACCTATAACCCCGTCAAGGGCGGAACCACCCAAGTCCGTCCTTACTTTATCAACAAGAGTGGAACAAAGGTCTATCCCGCCAACAACAAGTGGATCACCATTAAGGTAAATGTTCCTGTGGAAAGCATTTCTTTCAACTTCACTGAAGGCTATATCAATGCAAACGTGGGTGACGACATTTACCAACGGCTTATAGACCATCTGGTATTCAACCCGTCGGATGCCACCAACCAGAACGTCACCTTCTCCACCACCTCCACCGACAAACTCACCATCAACGGTACGTCGGCAGTGGTCAAGGCAAAAGGCTCCGGAACTATTAAGGTCACAACGGCCGATGGAGGCAAGACAGCTAATCTTCAATTCTACTTCTACGATCCCCTCAAGGAGGTGACATTCTCACAGAATCCGCTCAGCATCGATAGAGAGACCACGATAGATGAAGCCGAAGCGATAATCGGAAATAATATTATAGGTGATCCTGAGCGTGTTCAGGTAGGAAAGATTGACGTTTCGGGTGTGATCACCGGCATAGGTGATTTTGACCCAGATATGTGGTGGGTGGTCAACCTCACCAGCAACGGGTTGGAGAAAGGCTCTGCCACTGTCACCGTTACATGCGGTTGGTATGACTACACCACTGACAATGGAGGTACACTTGTTTGGGGCACCCCGAAGAGTTTCATCGTCAACATCGGCGTGAGTCTGAATGGTATGACCATTACCGTAACACCTGATACGAATGACCCCACCAAGGGTGTCATTACTCTCACTCCCGACCCTGCAGATGCCGACATCAACTGGGCCGATTTCCCCGTCAAGGTTGACTTCGATCGGGATAATAGATGGAACACCATCAAGTTGACTGACAATGGCAATGGAAAGACAAGCTATTCTGCAGAGATGCCTGGCCTCTACTCCGTAGCGCCAGTTGGCGGTGCAGACCCCAAATACTTCGAGGTTCCCTACAAATCCGTGCAGGCCAGCGGCTGGCAGTGGTGCAGCAATCCCTACGGAAGGATTGATAATGAGGGAAACCTTTTCTCTAAAGTCTTCGGCGACGATTTTGCAGAGGCGCGCACCTTCAACGACCTGCTCATCAACGACCCCTCGTGGGGACTCTTCGGCACGATGCTCAATGGAGGTATCCTTCAGGACGAGATGTACAAGCTGAAGATGAATGGGGCACACACTGGCTTCATCTACGGAGGAGATTTGGACGATATACTGTTAGAGCAACCCCTGTCAGAAGGCTGGAACTGGATCGGCTCGCCCTTCTTCTTCGACCGCATACTCATAAGAGCCATCTCCACCGGCTCACTGGTCAAGAACATGGTCATCGCATCCAAGAGCGACGGATCGGCTGAGTGGGACGGCACGAAGTGGGTCGGCGACCTCACGGCCATCAAGAAAGGGCAGGGCTACCTCGTATATCTGCCCTCAGGCAGTAGGACGCTCGCATTCGAAGATGAGTTCGAATACGATCCCGGCAATGACTCTCCGATAGTAGGCGCACCGCACCATACGGCATTCAGCTCTCCATGGCAGTACGACCACACGCAGTTTGCCGACAACATGACCATGGTGGCCACAGTCGAGGGCATCGTCGACACCGACCGCTACACCATCGGTGCCTTTGTGGGCGATGAGTGCCGCGGTGAGGGAGAGTTCATCGACGGCCTGGCCTTCATCACCGTGCATGGCAATGTGGGTGAGCAGGTCACCTTCCGCCTCCACGACAGCTACATGGGTGAATTCTTCGATATCGACCAGAAGGTGACCTCGAAGACCCGCCTCGGCTCGCTCGACGCTCCCGTGCGTCTCTCCAGCCAGGGCTTCACCGACGGCATCAGCACTGTCCATGTCGACAACGGCATCTCTGGTGAGACCTACGACGCCAACGGACGTCACCTCAACGGTCTGCAGCGCGGCATCAACATCATCCGCCAGTCAGACGGCACCGTCCGCAAGGTGATCAAGAAGTAACTATTTTAACCACAATCTCCCACCCTCTGTCGCGTGAGGCGAGGGTGGGGGACTTTTTCCATTAACCCCAACACCATGAAGATGATGAGCCACACACACCGACAAACGCTGACCGCGCTCCTGGCGCTGGCCCTCTGGCCTGCGGCCGCCGGCGCGCAGACCATCGGCCTCAACACCATATCCAACATAGCGAAGAGCGACCCGCTCATCATCTCAGGTGCCATAGGCACGCAGAATACTTACTATCACTCCAGTATAGGCGCAGGATACCGCTCACCCTGGAGCAACTCCTTCTACGCCAACCTCAACATCTCGGTCTATGGCATCTCCATGCCCTTCGCTTTCTATTACGGCAACAACAACACTTCCTGGAGTTTCCCCCACATCTCCTTCCACATCGACCCCACCTACAAGAACTGGCGCGGCCATTTCGGACGCTCCAACATGGCCCTCTCGCCCTACATCATGAACATGTCGTTCAGCGGCGTCGGACTGGAATATAACTCACAGAAATGGCGCTTCGGTGCTTTCTACGGCCAACTCCGCAATGCCATCAACGACGATCCCACCGATCCTTCTGCCCGCTCACCTCAGTACCGCCGGATGGGTTGGGGACTCAAAGTGGGCTACGGGTCATCACGCGACTACATCGATGTCAGCTTCCTCCGGGCATACGACCGCCTCAACTCCGTCGATGAGTACTGGCAGGAGCGCATCCGCCCACAGGAGAACATCGCCATAGCCGTCAAGGCAGGTCTCGGCGTCACCAAATGGCTATCACTTCGTGGCAACCTTGCCTTCTCTGCCTTCACCAGCGACACACAGTCGCCGAAACTTGAGGATACCGTCCACGATCCCTGGGCTGCCGCCTTCGATGCCAAATATACCTCGCTCATGCGCATTGCCGGTGACATCAGTGCCAACATCACCTTGCCCAATTTCAATACGTCGGTCTTCTACCGCATGGTGCAGCCCGACTACACCACGCTCGGTATGTATTACACGAGCAACAACTACCAGTCGCTGGGTGTCAACGTCTCGACCACCCTCCTGAAGAAAATCGCCCTCTCGGCCACTTTCTCCGGCCAGGAAGACAACATCACCCGCAAACAACTCTACACCACACGGGGCTTCGTCTATTCGGCCAACGCCTCGACCAATCTCTCCCAGAACCTCAACTTGTCGGTAGGCTACAACGGCTACCGACAGGTGCAGAGCGGCTGCAAGGCACCTGTCAACGACACCACGCGCGTCAACCGCATCATGCACTCGCTCTATATCACCCCATCTTATACCATCGGCGGCGAGATCCTCGACCATGCCATCTCGCTCTCGGCCAGTTACAACCAGAACAAGGACCTCAACCGCTTCGCCTCTGGGCAGAGCGACGTGAAGACCCTGGCCGCCGGCATCACCTATAGCCTTGGCGTCAAACCCTGGGAGATGGATTTCACCACTTCATTGAGCCACCAGCAGAGTGACGGCTACAACACCCGATACACAACCGATGTGTTATCCTTGTCCACCGGCCGCTCCTTCCTCAAAGAGAAGAACCTCAGCACTTCTGCAACGGTATCGCTCTGCTACAACGACGTGCAGGACCGTCAGCGCATGCTCTCGCTTGGTGGCTATGTCTCGGCTGGTTACACACTCGCCAAGGTGCATGTTTTCTCGCTCAATGCTGGAGTTAACAAATACAGCGATACCAACATCACCTCTTTCGATGAAAGCCGCGGCACCACAGAGATCACCGTGTCGCTCAACTACGCATACACCTTCTCGCTCCTCCACCTGAAGCGGAAAGCCAAGGAGAAGAGCAGCACCCCGGAATGACTCCCAACCCTGTAAGGACTCCCACACCCCAAGATATACCGTCTAACAAACACGACCGATTATGAACGATTCGACACGATATGGTTTCAGAACAATGACAAGGTTGCTCACCTTGATGGTTTGCTGGCTCTCTCTGACTGCTCAGGCACAGGAGAAAGTCACTGTCATGCTCAACCCCGTGCAGCAGGTGCTGCCGCCGCAGGCTGGCCGGTATATCAGCGATCCGGGCAAGTTTTTCAAGGTGTGGCTGGTCAACAACACCGATGAGCAGCAGCTTGTCCATCTCGGCTTGCAGATAGAGCAGCGCTTCCCCAACCAGGAACTTTGGGTGAGCACCCACATGGAGAGCGGGCATATCCCGCAGCGCCCCATTGTGCTTGCTCCCAACCAGCAGAAACTGCTCAATGCCATCGAGATGCGCCATCTCTTCGACCATTTCACCAAGTCGGACGTGTTTATCAAGGACGGCCGTCATTTGAATGTCACCAACGGCGACTACGGTCTTTTGCCTGAGGGCGAGTATGAAGCATTCCTCACCGCCTACAAATGGGACCCCGAACTCACCTCTCCGGTGGTGTTGAGTGATCCTTCTGGTGGTAACACCTTATTTAATATTTGCTATGAAGCAGAAGCACCGAAGTTTCTCTCTCCTGTAGTCACCGATATGGACGGTGGACTGGGTGAGTTGAAGGTCGTGAAGCTTAATAAGAACCTGCCGATTTCATTCACATGGATAGCTCCAACGCTCAACTGCAACGCACCGCTTGTCAATTTCGAGTATGCAGTGCGCATCGTGGAATTGGGTTCACTCATGCCCGACGAGGCCATGCACACCAACACGCAGACCTTCCTTGAGAGAAAAAACCTCATTTCCACCACATTCACGGTCAATCAGGCCTATACCCGGCAGATGATTGAGGAGGGACAGGCCGAGGGAAAAATTTATGCCCTGCAGGTGACAGCCACCACACCCTATATGAACGACAACAGCATCTACTTCTCGCTCATCAAGAATGAAGGCAAAAGCCCCATTCTCCTCTTCCAACTCTATGACCCCGATTCCAAAGTGCCTGAGTTGGCAGATGTGCCACAAGGTGGCGATGGCGGCGGTGGCAACGACAACGGAGGCGGCCAAGGTGGCGGCGGAGATGTTAATCCTAATGATGATGGAGGAGGTTATAGCCTCTCACTTGACGATGTCAGTGGGAAGTATGATGACATCGATGATTTGTATGTCTTTAGTCAGCCCAAACTCATTAGCCCTTCATTCTCAGGAAGAACGTACCGTACGGTTTATCTCGGAGAGAATATCGATGTCGAATGGCGGAAAGCATGGTTTGAAGGAGGGCGCGGTTTGGAGCAGGAGAAGGTTGAATTTGAGTATACGATAAATCTTTATACTGGCAATACGGCAGATGATGCAAAGACCATTTTCAATACCACACCAATTTATACGAAGGATAAAATAAAGGAGTGTAATTATACTCTCGACTGGACAGATGTGGACTATGATTTTGGAGATGGCACGTATATCATACTCCGTGTCACAGCTACTCCTACCAATGAGGAATCTGTCCGCATGTTGCCCGATGAGAAAAATTATGTGGATTTTGTATTGACTAATGGCTATGAGGAGACTTTCGAGTGCGGCGAGAGCACAGCCGATGTCGACGACACCACTCCTATCACCACAAAGCCGGCTTCCAATGCCACGCTCCATATTGGCGCCTGGGATCTTACCTTTGATGCCAATTACGCCAACGTGAAACTGGAGGATGGACTGCTCAAGGGCACAGGCTGGATTAGTTGGCCGATAGCAGGGCTAAATGCCCGCATCGCCGTGGAATTCGAAGACCTCAAGGTCAATGCTGCAGGCCAAGTCTTCGAAGGCACGTGCAAGACCCGTGGCAATCCCACCACCGAAAAGGAAAACGTGACTATAAACGGCAAGTCCTATTCACCCGATGAAATAGCCAAATCGCTCTTCGAGGAAGATGCCCTCAACGACATCTTTGGCCTTTCTGGCCTGCCTGCCGAACTTCAGGAGAAAGTGCAGAACGAGGGAGCCAGCCTCGCCCAAAGCTATAACATCGGCAAATATTACTCGATGTATAAGAAGGCTGAGAACCTTTGGACCTCCGGCACCCTCGCCGACCTCTATTTCCCACTCTCCTTGCCCAAGTCCATCAAAGACCAGCTGCCCAAGGATTTCGATATCCAGATTGCCGACATGACGTTCACGCCCACGGCAGCCATCATGAATGTCATCGCCGAGATTGTCATGCCCAATTCCGATGTGTTCGAAGGCCAGCAGGTGCTCGTCTTCGGCGCACCGCGCCTCTGTGTGCAGCCCGACCGCATCCTGCCCGAGGACGGCGTGATTGCGCTTCTAAGCAATTTCCCCATCAAAGACCCGACGAGCGAGTTCGTGCTCACCTTCAAGGCTCCTACCAACCCCCTTGACCCAGTCAGCCATGACGGTTGCTTCATCCGCTGGGAGAATGATGAGTTCGATGCACTTGGACTGGAGATCGCCATGTTGCTGCCCAACACCAAGCGGATCATCAACGGCCAGACGCAGGATGACATTCCCGCCCTCCTTGATCTCTATGCAACTATCGAGAAGGGACAGTCGGCTGTCAACTTCCTTGCCGAGGGCACGCTGACCCCGTTTGAAGTGACCGATCTGCCCGGTTGGAAATTCGCCAACGATGAGCAAGGTAGTGGTCTGACGGTGATTTTCGACCACAACACTGAGCGTAATGGAGACCACATGCCCTCCATCAGCAAGATGGATGAACTCTATCCCAACAAGGCATTTGATCCCAGACTTTGCGGTAGTGGTGTGAGCGATTCTGATACAGGATGGAATCATTGGGTGGGTGTCTATATCAACAACCTTAATGTGGAATTCCCCAAGTTCGCCGTCTTTGGTAATGGAGATGAGGGCTTGAAGATTGGTGCCCAGCACATGCTTATCGATGCTTCTGGCATCACCTGCAAGGCATTCTCCAAAGACATTCTCAATGCCGAGACAGGTTCTTGTGGCGGCTGGGCATTCAGTGTCAGTAATGCCACCGTTGATATCGTGCAGAACAATTTCGATAACTGTCAGATTGATGGCAGTTTCGGTGTACCTTTGTTGGGCAAGGCCGCTCAGAAGAAAGCTGCAGAGGAGACCAAAAAGACAAAGGGCATCGACTGCAGCGACAACAGCGGCAAAGATGACTATAAGGACATCGACTATCATTGCGAAATACGGCATCTCACAGCGATGGAGGATGTAAACATCGAGAAATGGAATGCTGCCGGCACACAAAAGGAGACAACCACGCGCCGAGGGTACAAGAACAACCGTCTTGCCTACGTCTTCTCAACCGACAATTCCGTTGGCGTGGATCTCACGCTTAACTTTGTGCTTGGCAATCTGACGTTGAAAAACGAACAGACCTACTTCCTCGTGGAGTCGATAGATGATGATCCTGACAAAGAAGGTGATCAGGCCTACACCCAGGTGGAACTGTGCATGGCGGGCGATATCTCCATTATCGGATCCACCACCATCAACGAAAAGCTCGACGGCCTGAAGAGCCGCTTCTCAGGGTTGGCAAAGATTCTGGAGGATACCAAACTGCCTATCCACATGCCAGGCATCCATTTTGCCAAGATGCGCCTGTCGAACAAGAAAGAAGCCGACTGGAGAACAGATCTCGGCCTCGACAGCAACAATCTTCACCAGAATCGCCTGAAAGCCCAGGAAAACTGGCTCAAGAACACCTATAAGATGTGGGATATCACTTCTGGTGAAGAAGTCGAACTGAGCAAAGATGAGTGTTACTTCAACTACGGCGAGTGGTCTCTAGCCTCTGAACGCAAGAAAATCGGACCTTTCTCATTCAATCTCAAGGAGTTCAAACCCAAAATGGATGGTGACAGGTTCTCCCTCAATATCAATGGTGACATCGGACTTGTAGAGGATAAAATCTGTGTGGGCGGGGATATTGCCATTTCGGCTGATCTCCACAAGGAAGGAGGTTTCAAGAATATTAAGAACTGGTACCTCTCCGACGGTGATTTCGAGTTGAAAGAACTCAGTCTCGACCTTGACTTCACTATGCTCCATTTCTTTGGCAAACTCAACATTGGTAGTAACGATGAAGGAGAGAATGGTTATGCTGGCGAACTTGACATTACAATCAAGGAACTCTTCGAACTCAAATGCACTGGCGGCTATTACAACCATAAAGCCAGTAACCTCTCTTCTGAAGAGAAGGAAATGCTAAAGGCTGATGACCCGGATTTCAAAGATGTCGCAGTAAGCAATATTACTGATGTCAACTATTCTTGGGGATATTTCACCATCAGTGTGGCGAGTGAAGCCGGACTGCGCTTCGATCCCGTTGTCATCAATCGCATCAGCGGCGGCTTCTACTTCAATTGCAAGCCGTTGGCGGCAGCGGCGGCTGAAGGCAAGAAAAGTCATGAATTTGTAGGCACACCCAAGGGACAGTATGGTATGATAGGTGTCGCTTTTGGTTTGGGCATGTCAACCTCTGCGGGTGAGAAAGTGCTTAAGTTGGACGCTGACATGCTCGTAGTTTATGACCGGCAGAACAAATGCCTGTCCGCCTTTAAGTTCTATGGTGGCGTGGAAGCTGTGGGCAGCCTCATCAAGGCTGATGTCACCCTGGTCTATGTGAATGACAAGAATAGTTCGGGAGTAACACTCGACCGTTACCTCAGCCTTAACATGACTATGGAGGCCGGATGGACGACCAAAGAACTGGAGAATTTTGTTGGAGAAGTCAATGATAAACTAAAAGAACTCAAGGGTGAGTTTGACAAGTTCTCGAGCGATATCAAAGGTTTGAGCACTGATCCAAAGACCGCTATGCAAGGTCTTAAACGACTCTCGGGCAAGGATAGTGATAATCCACCCGATTATAATGCACTCGATAATCTTTCTGAAGAAGACTCTGGCGAAACAGTGAAATCTGATTCTAAAACAGATAAAGAGCGCGAAGACCTCGGCTTGACAGCCATGCGTACCAAGGTTCAGCTTGAATTCATGGTGACATGGGTGAAGAACAAAACAATGAACACCACTCCCAAGTGGCACCTTTATCTTGGTGAACCCACTCCTGACAAGCGATGCACCTTCACCTACATCGACTTTGACTCCAAGATATGCAGCGCGCACATTGGCGCCGACGGTTACATCTGTGTGGGCAACGAACTACCCAACAACGGAGAATTGCCTCCTATACCTGACAAAATATCGGAGTTCCTGTCTGGGCACAAGTATTCCAACGCGGACATGGGTGCTGATGAAGCCAAAGTGGCTCGCTCACGAATGTCTGTAGTAAAGGGCATGCTCAATCCTGGCAATATCAATGGCGGCGTGATGGTGGGTGCCTCGGCATGGGGTGACATCTCCATCGACCTCGGACTTCTGAAGGGTAGCCTGGGCGCTACCGCAGGTTTCGACGCTGCACTTGTAAACTATGGTAATTCGGCCTTCTGTATGAACAACGGTTCAACTATGGGTTACAAGGGGTGGTACGCCACCGGTCAGCTTTATGCCTATCTCTGGGCTAACCTTGGTGTGCATATCGATCTCGGTGCACTCTATGAAGGAGATATCTGGTTCTTCGATGCTGGCATCGGAGGTGTGCTCGAAGTGGGTCTTCCCCATCCCTCATGGGTGGAAGGACAGGCCCGTATCAAGATGGAATTCCTTGGCGGATTGTTTAAAGTCAACAAGAAATTCCACTTCTCAGCCGGCGGCCACTGCATTCCTTTCCGTGGCAATGCTCTCGACGGTTTCTCACTATTCTCAGGTGTAAATATGGGCAGCGACAGCCTCTATCAGGCTCTCTGCCGTCCGGAGTTTGCCATCTCCAAGGGTGATGTGAGCAAGATGATTGTCTCAACCAATGCCTCTCTTGGTAGCCACTACCGCCTCATCGACCCAACTTATGTGGTGGAAATGGCCAAGAATCATTTCGGATTGGAAGAGTCTGAAATCACAGACGAGATACGTGACTCTCTCAGTCTCCAGGCCTCACGCACCTATGTGTTTGACCTTGAAAAGAGAACCAATGATTATGGAAAACTGGGCGTGCGACTTGTTGATCTGGGAAAAGAACCTACCAATATATTGAAAAGAAACCCAAACGTTACGGAGGAACAGTTCTATAAGGAATGTTCTCAAAATTTGAATCCTGATTGGCGAAAGAATAAACCTCCATACGATAACATGCTTGCCGCTGTTGCCTCAAGATACTATAAGAGGGAGAACACCATCTATGACGGGAGTTGCAAGATGAGCAGCTATAATATCAACGACATTATTGAGGGTGAAATCATCAAAGAGAATACCGTCAGCAGGATGACACATTTGTTGGTTCGTGAAGTTGTTAATGGAGCAACAGGAAATACCATTCCAGCCAATGGCATTGGTACTTTTGTTGACTATGTTTATGTCAGCGCCATTAGTGATGGAAATTCCATCATTGAGAAGACGGTGAACTTCCGTGAGGACAAAGGACAGAACTTCCATCTCTGCGACATGGATGTGGAGAAGGGACACAGCTATGCTTTGATTTTAACTGGTACTGCCTATGAGATCAACAATGGCGAGAGGATGTGGTGTGAATATGTTCGCTCGAAGAACGATAAAATGGAGACGATTCCCATGAAATGGAATCAGGAGAAAATATGGTTCTTCCGTGTGAAAGATGATGATGAGGACATGATCAACAAATATGAACTCAGTACTCTCGAGCCATATGTCGCCTTGGCCTATCCGTCGGTTGATGGTGTCAAGGTGCAGAATGACAGCACAACTGCATTCACTGCTTACTACAACGATATCAAATATCCGAATATCGCACTCAACCGTGACCTGACCAATGACATACGTCAGAATGAACTGAAGTGGACGCTCACGGCATATCAAACAGAGGATTTTGAGACAAACCCGGAGCATAAGCCTATAAGAGTGCAGACGAGGAATGTCAAATATCTCACCAATCCCGCAAGTTCGAATTCCGACCTAAATAAGCCAGCCGACTATGTAAATATCGTGCCAGAAAGTTGGTTTGATGATATTAAGGAATTCAACAATCTCATCGACCAGCAAGGAAAGAATTATGATTTCAGCAATGAACTCTATCATCTGCAACTTGGCTATACCTACAAAGCGCCTCAGAGAAACGCTGATGGTTCGTTGAAAAGACACAATGGGCAATCTTGGGCAGCCGTACTTGAAACAGATAGAGACACTACAGTGTATTTGGTCGATCTATGGATGACAGCTGCTCCGCATCGTGTGAATATCAACGGGTCAACGAAAACAGACTCATGGCTCGAATCCACCTCTCCTGAACTTACGGGTGATCTATTGGATTATGTCGAGCCATTTGTGGGAGTAAGTCCTTCAAACTATACCGTTTTGGATTATGATGGAATGAACGGTCTGACAGATGATGCCATTGTGTTCAATAACTTGAAATACAACAGTACTCCCATGCGCCTCCTTGACCCGTGGCTCTATCTTGCCTACCTTTCAAAGTGGACTTTCGTGGGCGACCATGTCATCAACAGCTATGCCTTTGATAATGTTCCCACTCTATTTGCTTCGGAGTCGCTCATTTACGACTACAACAGCTCGGTCATCAACAGCGACTTCATCAAGGGCGATTATTCCAAATCGCTGTGGGAATTGCGCAATGACATGTTCAACACATGGAATGATTGGCATTATAATAATGCAAAGCAGCCCGAGTGGCCTTTGCCCTCTACGCTGAAAACCATTGGTGGCATAACTGCGGCCAACCAGAATGGAAGGGTGTCAACATTCAAACCACTCAACTTGAGGCTCAACCAACCCAGAGCTTTGGCTTACTCCGACTTGTTGTGGAATTTCGATGCACCGTATGTGGTTGCTTCGCATATGAGCGCAGATTTGAAGGAACAGGCCCGGACATTATACGATTATTTCGCAGAGAGCTGGTCTCTTGGATGGGGTCCTACTATGGCTTTATTATTTGATCAAAAGGTGCAGGCGTTCAACAATCTGCATCGGGGTCACTATCTGGAATATACCTATCGTGGCGTGACCGCCAAGGTGCCTTATTATCAGCTGCCGCTCATATTCGGTGGATGCTTCTCCAATGAGGGCATTTTAGATACAGAGGTTTCTGCGGCGGGCAATAGGACATTCTACAAATCCATAGGATTGTCAGATGATGTCAAGGAATTTGGTCGCTGGAACAGCGCCAATTCCAGTCTTTTGTTCTTCCGCTTGATTGGAAACGAGGCACAACCGAAGTACGACAATCAACCTATCAAGAGTTTCCGCCGAAACAACTGGCTGTCGAACTACCAGTCCTATCCATATCCCGATTCTGATAAGGAAAAGCGCTTGCAGGTGGAATATGACGAGTTTAACATCCAAAAAGCAAGGAGTAGTGTGTTCCGATTCTACGCACATGCTTACAGAGTGGATTCCTACAACATGAGCACTGGTGAATACGTGATGCTCAATCGTGGTGCATATCCTCATGAAGATCAATTCAATATGGGTAAAGATGGCATTCCCGATGAATGGACTGATGCTCTTGGAATGGTTGGAGAAGAGATGAATCCAAACCTTGAAGAGAAATACACCTATGCCATTTGGACTGAGAGCGACAAGACGCTGACGCTGCTCTATTCCGACCAGATTTATGAAAGAGATGGTATGTATGGAGGCAAGACTATCACAGATGTATGGCGTGGTGACAATTTCATGCGTGCGGACAGGCATAAGAACATCCGGGAAGCCGCAGAGACGGTTGTCATTGATTGGTCGATGCGTGATGCGACATTCACGGATTTGAGCTACTGGTTTAAAGATTTCAAAAAAGTAAAAGAGATCTGGGGCTTTGAGTATCTCAATTGGGAATATGTGACCAATGTGTCTCACATGTTTGAAAATTGTGAGTTGCTCACTAAGTTAAATCTCAGCACCATGAAGGAAACATCGTGGAATATCACTGATATGTCGAGCATGTTTGAAAACTGCAAATCCTTGAAAGACCTCAGTGTATGGTTCTTCAATACACAGAAGGTGGTGGACATGTCAAGGATGTTCAAGGGGTGTGAAAAAGTGGAAGATCTTCCACTTAGTAACTTCACATCTGAGAATCTTCTCAACACCAAAGAGATGTTTGCTGGTTGCAAGAATCTGAAAAAAGTATACATATACTTTGAAGGCAAATCGATAAAGGATTGTTCGCAGATGTTCGCTGGCTGTCCCAATCTTGTTTACTTGGATATAGAGGATTTCGCTCCGGAGCAAGTTGATGATTGCACGAGTATGTTCACTGATGTCACATCTGATTTGCAGATTCATATCTCTTATTATCTCCCCTGTGATATTCAGGCACAAATCCCATCTATTGGCTCCTATATGAAATATACGACTCAAGCCATTGATGTTTCTTCCAATGTGAAGGTGAAGAATCATCCGATGCAGGCGCTCTATTGCAAGAATAATAGCGGTGAGTATGAACTTCATTTCATCAAGGACAGAATCCAATACGAGAAGGGAGACACCTATCGTTATAGTCATTCTTATCTATCTCATGGACTACCAGTGATAGAAAACCAGAATTTGACAGTAGAGGAGGCATGGCGCTTTGATGACTTTAAAGACACAAGAGTTATCTCGACACGACATGGAGAGAGACACTGGGATCCCAATAAGAACAAGTTTGAAGGTGATTTCTTCATGACCAGTCAAGTTTCCAGTACGAATAACAGCATTCCATGGGAGAACGTGAAGGCAACGATCAAGCGTGTCGTCTTTGAAGAATCCTTTGCAAGCGAGTCTTCCCAATGCAAGTTGGATAGGTTTATGTCAACGCGAAAGTGGTTCTCTGGATGCAGCAACCTTGTGTCTATCTCAGGCTTGGAATACCTTATCACTGAGTATGTACAGGATATGAAGGAAATGTTTGCAGGATGCAAGAATCTCCAGGATTTCACCATCTTCGAATATACCAGCAATGTCACCGACATGGAGGGTATGTTCAAAGATTGTCAAAGTCTCACTACGCTTGATTTGAGTTCATGGCTCACATGGAAGGTAGAAGACATGTCAAATATGTTCAGCCAGTGTCGCTCGCTGCGGGAGTTGAATCTTGAGAGATGGAATACGACTGCCCTTAAGTCATGTGGCTCAATGTTCTATCAAGTGCCTAAGACGTGCTATATAAGAATCTGCAACTCAATCGGCAGCAAGATTTATACTGCTCAGTTGGACAAGACTAATTATCCTTATCTTGAAGTGAGCAATTGCACGTCACGTAAGCCTTTACGTGAGCATACACACGATTTTACTTCAAAATTAGGTGTGGCACAGGTCATTTGGACTGCCGACGATAATACATTGACCTTTACCAAAGGTGGTGGAAAGAAAGTGGGTGATGACTTCAATGGTCATACCGTGACGGGTGTCTGGAGCAGTGAGGAAGTGACCAATTCACCAGAGAATGAAGCTCCAGGATGGACCAAGACCATTACCCGTGACAACAAAATGGAAGCCGTAGGAGGTTCTGCATACGGGAAGGCGGTCAAGGTTGTCATCGACGAGTCGTTCAGCAGTGTGCAGCCTCACTCCACAAGCTATTGGTTCCAGTTGGGTTCGCAGATGAAGACAATAGAAGGACTTCAATACCTTAACACGTCAGAAGTGGAGTCGATGAACAGGATGTTCGCCACTTGTGGCACGACTCTTCTGAGAGACATGAACTTCAATACCTCGAAGGTGAAGTCAATGGAAGGCATGTTTGCCGATTGCAGGGTATCATATCTCAATGACATCACAAGCTTTAACACAGACAATGTGACGAATATGGCCAACATGTTCAATGGGTGTAATAATCTCCAGTCTTTGGACCTCAGTAACTTCAAAACCCAACATGTAACGGACATGACAGGTATGTTCAGAAATTGCAACTTTGTGAAGGAGCTTGACCTCTTGAGCTTTGACCTGTCGAACGTCAGAGAAATCAGCTATATGTTTAATGGATGTACGATACTGAAGACGATGCATATAAAGGACTTCGATTTGACTTCAAATGCAGTCAAGAATTCTATGTATGTGTTCAACGGTCTTAGTGAATGCAGAGTCTATGTCCATAAGACTGAGGAAGAGTGTCCAAATTTGAGGTATGACTTCTCGAGAATGGGCTTTAGCAGCGAGACGGGAGAGATAGCATTCTTTGCTCCACAGGTCATTTGGACAGAGGACAGCCATACTCTGACATTCGTCAGTTCTCTAAGCGGTGTTATATACACACCGGGAGAAAACTACAATGGACAGACTGTGACGGCTGTATGGAGTGGCTCCGACATCACCAATACGCCGGTGAATGATGGCAAAGCGCCTTGGACGGATACAGTGAAAAACAAGCTAACAAAGGTGGTTATTGACCAATCGTTCAGTGACGTGAGACCCAAGAGCACGGCTTATTGGTTCGCCATGCCAAGGATAAGTGAGAGCAGCGATGGTGGGTCAGGTTTTGATCCGAATAAAGCTTATGAGGGTAATAATGTATTAACAAACAATTATGAAGCTTTCACAGGGCTGGAGTACTTAAATACTTCAGAGGTGACAGACATGACAAGAATGTTCAACTATTGCAGAGTCCGTTCCGGCCTTGACTTGAGTCATTTCAATACGGAGAAAGTAACCTCTATGAATGAAATGTTTGCTGGATGTTTAAGCCTGAACCCGCTGAATTTTGCAAGTTTCAACACCTCCAATGTCACCAACATGCAAGGTATGTTCTACGAATTAAGTGCTAATACACTTGACATCTCTGACTTTAACACCAACAAGGTGACCAATGCCGACAGGATGTTCAGTAGTTCTTCTATCTCCAACCTCAAAGTTGGCCCCGACTTCCAGTTCAAGAACATGACGACTAAGGCCCAAGATGCTTTCTTGAATGTGAAAAACATGAAGGTGAGCTATGACCCGAAGTCAACCACAGACAATTCCGTAGCCATAAATGTCGAAAATGCTATGGTCAACAAGCTTGGTTTCATCGACGGCACCAATGGTCAATTGAGACTCGACTTAAGCGATAAGCCTCAGGTGATTTGGACAGAAAGCAACAAGACGCTTACTTTCTTCTATGGCGGAAAAGTTTATGTAGGTGATACGTTCAATGGATACACTGTGACAAATGTGTGGAGTGACGCTCAAGTGACCAATTCTTCACAGACAGGCAAACCAGACTGGGCCATGACAGTATCCCAAAAAATTGCCCGTAAAACTATTATTGTGCCGGCAGAAGGATCCGTTTGGGGCGCAGTGACCAAGGTCGTTATCGACGAATCGTTTAGTTTGGTGAAGCCAAATAGCACAAGAAGTTGGTTCGACCTTAATAATCAGTTGACGACAATCAGTGGGTTAGAAAACTTGAACACAGAAAATGTGGAGACGATGGATTACATGTTTAGTGGATATGGTGGCGCGTCTTTGAATGTTTCGAATCTGAACACCTCCAAGGTGAAATCGATGCGTTTGATGTTTTCTAATTCTTCCTTGACAAACCTCGACCTCAGCAATTTCGGCACGAGTAATGTGACAGATATGTCGAATATGTTTGCAAATTGTGCTGAGCTTCAAACGCTGACGTTCAGTGATAAATTTAAGACACAAAAGGTAACAAGTATGTCAGGGCTGTTTAGTGGTTGTAATAAAATTAATAACCTTGACATCACGAGTTTCGACATGACAAATGTTACAAATGTTGACTATATGTTCGAAAATTGTACAGGACTTAAGAACATGAAGATGCTATACTTCAATGTCGGTTCAAATGTCAACGGTATCAACGTATTCAGAAATGTTACAGGCCTGACCGTGAAAGTGGATTTAAGAGAGGAAGAATGTACCAATTTGAAATCCACTCTCAGTAAATTAGGTTTCACCAGTACCACAGGAACTATAGAATTTAAAAAAGTTGAGCTTCGTCCATTTAACCCCAGATTTTAAAGAATAGTATTATAATTAGCACATGAAATACAAGTCAATCATAGCAATCCTGGCGATATCTGCCGCCTGCTTAACAGCAGGCGCGCAGACACCCGGCACCACGGGCGTCGCGTCAGCACCTCAGGAAGCAGTGGTAAGGCATAGGACAGAACCCCTTATCACCACAAAGATCAAACTGCTCACACGCACCTACGGTGACAGCATTGTGCTGCGCTGGGCTGCGGAGGATTTCGTGTCGTGGAAATACCTCTGCGTATATGGCGTCAACGTGCTGCGTGTGCAGCGCGACGGTCGACCCGGACTGAATATCGACACGTTGGCATACGGTTTGAAACCACTCTCGTTGGAGCAGTTCCGAAAGAAATATCCCGACTCCGACTCGTTGGCACTCGTGCCGCAAGGAGTGCTCTACGGTAGGGCTACGAACTACAAATTCGCAAAGCCGGGTACCATGGAGCGTTCGTTGGAAGACAACTCGGAACAGGACATAGCCTATGGTTTCGCTATGGTGGTGGCAGAATGGCGCAAAGACCTGGCGGAGGCTATGGCGGTGAGGTTTACAGACCGAAATGTGACGCCCGGGGCAACCTATGATTACTATATCCAGCCCACGCGCTGGGACAATGGCGGAAAACTGATCTTCGAGCCAGGTGTGGCAGAGAAAGTGGTGAATATGCCATATACGCCAGTGACCTTCGACCCTGTGGTGATTGACTCGCTAACCTCGCCCTATCATGTCAGCATCGGATGGTGGGACCATGAGCATTCGAGCTACGAGATAGAACGGCGCATGCTGAGCAACTCCAAAGGGGTGGCGGTGAACGGACCATGGCAGCGGGTAACCGAAAAGCCCTACATCTCGATGGTGGAACAACCCGAAGGTGAGGACTATTGCCTGCTGGGTGACTCGGTGGCGGAGAACGGCGTCTATGAGTACCGCATCATGGGATATGATGCCTTTGCCGACCTCTGCGCGCCCACCAAGCCGCATCGTGTGGTGGTGAGGGACATCCAACCGCCGTCGGCCCCCAATTTGAAGAACATCATAATTGAAAGGCCAGACAACAACGACCCGATGGCAAAGGTGATTGCACACTTCGTATGGGAAAAGGAAGAGATAGAGCCTGACTTTGTGGGCTACTGCATCAACTACAGCAGCACACGCATCACAGGCAAAGAATGGAAACTGCTCAATGATGACATGATAGCGCCCACGGCCACGACATACGCTGCTGATGTGACAGGACTGACGACGGGCATGGTGTGTATCTCGGCGTACGACGACTCTGGTAACGAGAGCCGTTCGTTTGTGCAGTTGATAGAATTGCGTGACTATAAGGCTCCCGACGCACCCGACTCGCTGCGGGTGACCATTCTGTTGCCGGAAATGGATTCGCTTGTTACGAAAAATGACAAATGGGCGTACGCCATTCTGAACTGGAATCCGTGCCCTGACGACGACATCGACTACTACGATATTTCGGTGGCCAACGATACGACGCACACGTTCATCATCCGTAACCAAGGCGGTATCCGTGGCACGGAGTTCATCGACTCCATGGCGCTCAATGTCAACCAAAAATACATTTACTACAAGGTGAGGGCTGTGGATTACTCGACAAACATCGGTCCATGGAGCCATTGGATAGAGGTGGAGCGACCGCATCTCTCACCACCGACAGTGCCGCACCTTGACACCTCGAGCCACAACGACAAGGACGGCATGCACATGGAGTGGATTGTGGGTACGGACGCAGACATGAAATACCATGTGGCCTACCGCCGTGTGGGAGAGAAAGGCGACTGGCAGGTAATAGGTCGTTATGATCACGACTCTCTGGTGACACAAAACTACCGCATCATCCTCGATGATAATCCTCCGTTTGACCGCGAGCAGCGATACTATTACTGTGTGGAGTCACACAACTCATCGCCGTTCACCGCGCGCAGCCTCGCCGTGAGCTGGCTGCACCGTGGACCGAAGGTGTGGGAGGTGCCCATCACCCTTGCTGGCGACTACTTCAAGAAGGACGGACATACACGCCTGGTGTGGGAGATTGGCAAGCTGCCTTTCGAAGGTGACTACTACTACTGCATCTACCGGAAAGGACCAGGGGAGAACACGTTCCACTTCGTGCTGAGTGTGCCTAAGAACTCCCAGGAATATACCGACCGGATACTCCAAAAAGGAGAAAGTGCTGACTACTACGTGATGATCCAGTGGCGCGACGGCCGTCAAAGTACCCCGTCGAACACCATCACCGTTACTCGCCCTAAAGACTAGTCTCTCGCCCCCGAGGGGGAGTGGTCAGGCAAGGGTAAATCAACACCCCATCCTTCTCCCTCAGGGAGAGGTCAGGTGAGGGGAAAATGGGCAAAATGAATAAAACTGAGTAATACTATTCCTATGAAGATAAACATAAGAAACTGCATTCTATGCCTCGCAATCATGGCGCTCACCACGTCATGCGGTGACTTCTGGGACGGAGGCGACCCCGTCCAGGCACGGGAAATGAGATTGCCCAGGAAGGTGATCAACATCATGGTAGGTGACAGATACCAGATACCGGTGGAGTTTGCACCCGAAGACATCACCAACGAAGAGGTGTGGTGGCAAACGGGCAATGAGGAGGTGGCGACCATGGATGACGACTATGTGGTGGGGGTGAGCGAGGGTCTGACTAAGGCCTACGCCTTGAGTGTCAGCGACCGACTGCAGGACTCCTGTCTTGTGAATGTCTTCCCTGGCAGTTATCTCAATCCTAACGAATATCCCTATGACATGGTGATATACGCCGACGTGACCATCCATGGCCACCAATACACTGTTGAGGATGAGGATTCGCTCATCATCGCTGCATATAACGACTACGAGCTTCGCGGCATTGGAAAGATGCGCTCAGCCCACGGCCGGCCCTACATGGAGATACGCATCTGGAGCCCCTTCGAATACGGTGACTGGATTGACCTGATGTGCATCTACCGCGGAAAGGCACTCATCGAACTCTTTCCCGTTCAGTTGCAGTTTGACGGCGAGGCCCACGGCACCCTCTCCAACCTCATCCCGCTCATCATCGATGAGAATGCGCAGGAATATCATTTCGGATATGACTTGATGAATTTTGAAGAAAATGAGGAGACCAGGCCTATCTTCACTTCGGAGTAACAGGACTATGGCGAATGATAATTCTAAGATAATTACTTCAAATAACAAAGACCACAATTTCAACAACATAAACCATGAAACGGAAATCTTTCTTCATCAGTACAATTATGACCACCCTCTTTCTGGTCTTCAATTCCTGTACACTTTTTATCGATGATGACAATTTGTTTGAGGGGAAAACCTCAACCCTGCCTAAATATGAAGGTGAAGGATATGACAAACCAGTGACAGAGGTAACGGAATTTGCCGATATTACTTACCAGCTCCAAGAAAACACCATGACGTTGAATGCTGATGATGAGCTGTCAAAGTATATCATCAGAACCGATACCTTGGCCAACATGAAGATGATTTATTTTAATAAGTCCGTTCCCAGGGAACTACTACCACAAATCGGACAGATTGTGGTAAGTGGAAATACCGACTTATTCGAATACGGAATGTGCGATTTTGTTTATGGCGTGGATGAAAAGGAGGGAGAAATCGTCGTCAGTACCGTGCTCACGGATTATACCAATGCCTATAAAGAACTGAAAATCAGTGCTCATCCAAACATTCGGGAAATCATGACATCATTTGAAGTTTATGATGAGGACGGCAATTATCTTGGAGAAGTTAATCAGGAGGAACTAAGGCAATTAAAGGCGTCTGCCAAACGAGCAAAAGGAATCTCTCAATTATCAACAGATGACGATGGCGAAGAGGTTGATTACGACATTAGTTTTAAACTCTTGAATGATATTGTTAAAACCACGATTCTACCTCTTGTAAAAGGTCCTGTTTTGAAGGAAGATCCCAAACCTGGGCTTAACACGGACATTTCTATTTCCGGAGGTGTCGTATTGCCCAAAATAGACATGGATGTTAATTTGAGTCTTTTTAGTGACGATAATCTATACGTTGATGCGTCGGTTGGTGAAGGATTTGTTGATTTCTTCTTGGATATGCGGTTTGGTGTTGGAATGAAAAGTCCCAGGTGGTATAGTTTTATCCCCAAAAAATTTGAAAAAATAAAGTCTGCATTCCGAACAGGAGCTATTGTTTGGGATATATTCCTTAATTGGGGGTTTCAGCTGGATTGTAATCTTTCAGTGAAACCGCGTTTTAGATATCCATTCGGTGGGAAGAGAATAAAGGTGCTCGATGCAAAAGTTTCTGATTTGGGAGGATTATTGAAAGAATCTTCCTTTTGGTTTGATGAACTCGGCATGAGTGGAGATGTCGATTTCCCCATGCTATTGCTGAATATTGGTGCTGGTATAGGAACTGATGATGTAACCCTAAACGTCGAAATAATTTTGCGTAATAGATTCACTGGACATGTGGATTTTATAGATAGATCATATATTGAAGACAAATTAAATCTAGGTCTTGCTGTAGTATTACGAGGTAAAGGATCTATACTGTCTAAATTATTGAATAAAATCAGGGAGAAGATTTATAAAAAATTCCCTAATTTACTATCTTTTATGGAAATGGAAGCAGCAAACTATGTGGAAGAATACCTTGCTTCTGGGACGTTAGAAGAATGGGCTAAATATGAAATAGGAGATTACAGCTCAATCAATCCTGATAGATTAAAAGCAATGGAGGCCTGGGCAAAAGAAAAATTTCTCACTATTGAGGAGTGGAAAGACTTGGATTCTTTTGACAGGAAACAAAATATGGCAAAGGTTAAGGAGATAAAAACGATTCAAAATGCAAGATCTGAAGAGCAAAAAAAGCATAGACAAAAAAAGGCAAAGTCAAACGAGAAATCTATGGCAAATCCAGAAAATGGTAATAAAGATTTTGAATGGAGAATAGGACCTTGGTGGCCAAAACTAACGGAGTGGACACTACTTCCTAAAAGATATTGTGAGCCGAAAATAATGGACAACACGTTTAAAGTTGGAGCAAAATGGGAATATGTAGGCGGCGATAAACAACTTGTGTTCGTTCCTGAATACAGAATAAAAGATATCGGATTGGACACAAAATTTTCTAATAAAAAATGGAAACCTGGCTTTAGGATATTGTTAGGTTCTGAGGTTATACATGATGTAGAGTTGGATGATAACCATTTTATAACAGAATCAACGATGGCAGGTGTGAAATACTCTACAAAACTTCAGGGTATGTCATGGCTCGATGCTGAAGAAACATTTGTATGCGAGCCATATTTCAGGAGATATGATGAGGATAAAAGAACAGACAAATTGACCTTTGAGTCGGGGTTGGCATTCTCTCCTTCCACTCCGGCAATGTCAATAACTAAGTTCAAAGTTGCTAATGCAAAATATGAAGTAAAAAATGATGCAAACGAGTTCTCATGCAATATTATCGTTTATGTGAGTATTAAGGGCATGCAAAATATTGCAGGATGGGGAATAAGAGATGATTACGATGACAACTCCTCAACAAAATACCACACGAACAAGGATGCTGTTGGTGTGTCTGAAGCTGATGGACAAGCTTTAAATGCAGGTCAAGGAACATTTATGATGACCTTTTCTCTGAAAAGTTCGAAAATAATTACTGATATGTGTCTCACACCCTATATTATTCCACGTGGTCAAGATGTAAACAATAAAGATAAGGCAAAATTTTTCTCACAATGGAATCAGCAAATAGATTTCTCTAAATATATCCAGGGTAGTGGTTATAGTAATAGTTCAGGATTTGATGATTATACATTAACATTGGAATCAGTAGAATACATACTATTAGATGATGATGAAACAGAAGAACAAGGTGAGACTTATGATTACGAAGAGTAGTAGTACATCTCCTATGCGTTTCGGGCGGATTTGAATCATCTCAAATCCGCCCGAAAAAGGTCATGTACCTCAGTAAAGACATCACATTGCGGCGTCTTTGCAAAAGCGTTATTTTGCCAGCCTTCTAATGACTTCAGGATCCATTTGCATGCTTTCAGCAATATCCTCGATAGTTTTCCCTGATTGCAAAAGCATCTTAACGCTCATGCGGAGCATCTCGTCTTTCTGAGCGAGCTGTGCTTTCTGCTCAGAGAGTTGTGCCTTCTGCTCGGTGAGCTGTGCCTTCTGCTCGGTGAGCTGTGCCTTCTGCTCGGTGAGTTGTGCCTTCTGCTCTGTGAGTTGTGCCTTCTGCTCTGTGAGCTGTGCCTTCTGCTCTGTGAGTTGTGCCTTCTGCTCGGTGAGCTGTGCCTTCTGCTCTGTGAGTTGTGCCTTCTGCTCAGAGAGCTTCACGTTTTGCTCTGCCAGTTTGCGATCCTTCAGCAAAAGTTCAGTGTCGCGTTTCTCGATGGCTGAGAAATACTCATCCTCCACGTTCATCTTATGGCGCATATCGGCATCGGCGGCTGCCATCGTCAAACGGTGCAGAATGCGGGTCATGTCGGCATCGCCATCGAAAGCCTCATCTTCAAACCTCAGCACATGGCTGTCGTCTTTGTCCATCCGCGACTGGTCGAAAATGCTCAGCACCTTGTCGAGCCGGTTGTTGATCTGCCCATGAAGACGCGGTATCTGAACGATGATGCTCTCATGGGTGAGACTCTCCACGAAGGGATTGGGCAGGCCTTTTGTCACCAACTGGCTGTCGTAGCTGCATATTTGCTTGTTGACGTAAATGACAGGCTCCTCAATATCGCCCACCTTGTGCCCGAGCAGATAGACGGCCACCATCGGAAGGGCATTGCCGTCTTTGCGGATGTTCTTGGGGTTGGAGTAGTGCACTCCGAGGTATTGGCGGAAGCGCAGGGTCTCTGTCTCGAGCCATGTCTTCTGCAGTTCTATCAGCAAGAGGCTGTCCTTCCCATTTGCGTCGCGGATGGTGGCGCCGAAGTCGATGCGGAAAACCGCGAGGCTGTCGTAATTGTCGTTGGTATACTCATGGGGCCTCATTTCCACGGCCACAACATCTTTCTTGAGCAGGGCAGACAAGATGGTGCGTGCGATACGCTCATCCTCCATGAGGTATTTGAACACGGTGTCGTAAACGGGATTGGCTATCTTCATGGTTGTGCAGGAAAAATGATATTTTCTGCGAAGATAATTCTTTTTCTGCTTTTCTCCAAATCAAGAGCGTTTTTTTTGCTTTTGCTGAAAAAAACCGAAATGATTTGCTGTATCGTGATAATAGATTATCTTTGCACCATGTTTTTTCAGACGGAGAGAACAAGGACATGGATAAAGAAGAAAAGAGGCAGCAACGGCGCAGGCGGCTGATGGAGAACCGCGCCTATCAGGCGATGGGAAACCTGACCCGGTATATGGACCGGTATTATCTGGACGCACTCATTGGCATCATTCCCGGTTGGGGCGATGCGATCGCATTGCTCAGCGTTGTGCCATTTGTCTATTTCTCTTTCTCTGTCATCCGAAGCATCCCGCTGACATTGGCGGTGCTCAACAATGCCCTGCGTGACGTGCTGCTCGGGATGATCCCATTCTTCGTCGGCGATATCATCGATGTCTTCCACCGTGCCAACACGAAGAATATGGCCATGATACAGGGTTTCGTGGATGGCGACGAGGCCGTGATCCGTCAGGTGAACCGTCGTGCCCTGCAGTCGGCCGTCGTCCTTGTCGTCTTGCTGTTGCTCATCGTGCTCATGGCGTGGGCGCTGGTCAACTTCGGAGGCTATCTGATCTCGTTGGTCAAGTCGTAGCGGATTCTTATCCCGCAGGGTCAGGCCTGATGCCGCGGCAAGCCGTCCATCAGAATTTCCAGAAAGCCCCGATAGTCAGGTAGATCGGGTAGAGCGTCTGCTCGACGGTCTTGAAGTCGCTGTGGAAGATGCCGTTAAGGCCCCAGCTGAAGTCGGCCGAGAGTCCGAAGTGCTGATGCACCTGCCAGTCGGCTCCCACGGCGATATCAGTTTGGAAAGAGCGCATATCGTCGCTGAAGTCGTAGGTAGCCCATTCTCCTTTTTTATTACCCATATTCACTACTGTCCAAAGAAATTTTCCCATAAAGTCAGCTGACCGAAATCGGAGTCATTCTGAGGACGTTTTGGTTTAACAAATAGCTCGCC